>OGCI01000876.1_pt1 | contig 29365 bp, 31 predicted proteins | sample 1570021 | NCBI WGS metagenome assembly OGCI01 (sample SAMN06264664, study PRJEB24512) | hot springs metagenome | isolation source: Hot spring water | place: South Africa: Tshipise | collected 2015-06-21 | reverse complement strand
TCGATGGCCACAAAAGCGGGCTGGGGGTCGGTCTGTCCAGGGTATACCTTGTACAGATCTGGTTTTGCCATAGTTCGTCTCCACCCCCAAGATAGCACAATGTAGCAAGTTTGGCAACACTCAGCTTCAAGGCAGGAACAAACTTTGCACCATCGAGGCGGCATTCAAGCGCTCGAGGCCCGCTTTGTAGTAGCCCTCGTTTGTCTCGCAACCGTAAAAATGACGGCCAAGGCGCAGGGCCGCTACGCCGGTGGTGGCAACGCCCGCAAAGGGGTCTAGGACATGCTCAGCGGGGTTGGTGTAGTAGGCGATAAGTTCTTCCATCAGAGATAGCGGTTTTTCCGCGGGGTGGATTTTGCCCTGGCCGTTACGCTTACGATCAATCAGGGTCAGGTGATGGTGGACGGCCACCCGCCCGCCGCCATTCCAGGCAGTAGGGCCAGGCCGGTGAGCCAGAACATAGCACTCGTAGCCCACGCCAGGCCGGTCGCCCGAGAACTGAGGCGGGGGGTTTTCCTTGACCCAGATACCGGTGCGAACGTAGTTTAGGCCCGCTCGAGTCAGGCCCACTTTCCAATTGGGCACTAGCTCAATGTCGCAAAAAACCAGCACCCAGCGCCGTGCCAGACGCGCAAATTCCACTGATACGGCTTGAATGAGCAGGTCGTTCATGTGCTCATAGTTTTGCACGCGGTTGCGCTGAAGGCCGTCCTCGAGGCTGTCGTTGTCTCGAGCCGCGTGTACCGCCTCGGAGTAAGGCGGGTCGGTGATGATGTGATCAAAGGATTGGTTAGCCATCCGCGCCATGTAGGAAAGCGCGTCGGTGTGCTCAAAATCAAACATCCCTGTCCCCCTGCTTATTCCAGAACTCCCAGGTTTTGCCGTCTCCAACAAACTTCGCCAGGGTCACGTAGGCAAAACCTTCCTCATCGCCTTCTTGCCGCGCAGGGTCGTCATGGCCAGGCCTGAAGCCACGGCTGTACTTGATTGCAGCCGCCATTTTCTTTTTTGGATTGGCCGCCAGTTCGCGCTTTTTGTAGAACTCACCACCGAACCACACGCCAGGAACCATCTCGCCAGAGTCTCTGTCCAGCACCTCACCAGGCTCTGCACCGATGAGGGCCCAGTCAAAATTGTCGTGATTGGCAAGGGGAAACTTGTAACCGCGTGCAGGCCAGTCCTCTGGAACCCAGCGCCGACGGCCATATTTGACCAGGGTGGCCCTGTAGTCTTTTTCCTCGCAGGTCACTGACACGCGGTGGCCCGTTGGCGTCTTGAAGTAAATGGTTAGCATCCGGTCATCACCCCCACAGAACAGCTAGAGACTTTTTTGGCAAACACCACGACGGCCACACCTGTACCCCCAACCGGAACCACTACGGTTTGGCTGTACTTATCGGGCTTATACCCGCTTTGATCTTTGGCGGTCACGGTGTAGTTGCCAGGGGGCCGGTACTCGATATGGTTGCGGTTGACGGTCACGTTTACGCCGTCAATGGCGATTGTGGCGGGCTCGAGGCCCAGCACCACCACCGCCAGCGAGGAAGTTTCGGGCGGGATGACGGGGGGCTCAGGCAGGCGGGGGGGCTCGACGAAGGTCAGCCCGCAAAAGTGGCTCTGTCCTGGACGGGTGATGAGCACGCCGTCAGCGGAACAGCCCACATAGCCCGCAAAGGCGTAGCCAGGTACAGGGGTGAAAGCAACGCGGTACTCACCCGCAGGAACCTGGACGGGAAACCCGCTCGAGATGGGTATGGCCTGTGTACTCACGCCCTGCACCAGCCGCAGGGCAAAATCGTTAGGGGTAGCCATCCCACCGGCCAGGGAGAGGACGGTGGCCGTAACGGTGACGGTAGCAGGCTCAGGGTCAGGCGGGGGCGGGGGTTGCACGGGGGGCAGGGGGGCTTGACCGCAGGCGGTCAACAGAAGAGTTAGAGTGATGAACTTTGCCTTAGTCATTTTGCTACCTCCAGAACCTCAAGCAGCTTTTCCCTGATGACTTCCGCGTGGCACGGCTCCCCCTCCACGTAGCAGGGACAGAGCAGCACAATGCGGTGAGCGGTGGGGTTTCGCCGGACTTTTTTAGCGATTTGTTGGATGCGCTCGAGGGCGCGGGTGCGAACGTACTCCACTTTGTCAGCGGGAAAGTGTTTTGCATAGTCCTCACCCAGCAACAGCCGGTAATCGTCTACAGCCCGTTGCTTGCTGTAGTTGCGCCCCACCCTGAAGGGGTTGCCCAGCGGCCCAGGACGCCCGCAGTACACGAACATTGCGCCCGCCCGCTCAAGGTCAGCATAGGCGGCACGGTTGCCGCCTTTTTGCCTATTGTGCCGCCTAATCAGGATTTCCACGCGTCTACCTCCAACGATAACGCACACCCAGGGCCAGCTTTCCAAGACCCTCGGGACGTTCGATGTAGAGATTGGTCGAGGCCTCAGCAAAGAGGATAAGGGGCTCGAGGGCCACCTCAACCCCTACCAGGACTTGCACGAACGTATGCAGGCCACTGGTAGCGCCCAGGGCATAGCCAAGGCCCGGCTGTAGATACAGCGCACCAAGAGGGGTTTGAAGCAGGCCCGCGCCCGCCAGCACCAGGGCGTAGTCACGGCCCAGAGGGGCCAGGTTGCCGGACTCGAGGCGGGCACAGAGGCCCACCCCAGGCACGAGCAGGGCATCATGGCAGATTGACCCCTGGAGGCTCAGGGTGCTCAGGTTGGGGGTGTAGTTGGCCGAGACACCCACCCGCCAGGGCTTGGCCGTAAACGGCTCAGGAGCCACTGTAGCGGTCACTGAGGCGGGGGGGCCAGGAGGCCCGGCCTCTCCCCTTGGGCCAGGCGGCCCAGGCTCACCCTGGGGGCCTACAGGCCCTTGGGGGCCAGGGGGGGCAGCAGGTATTTCCAGATTCAAAACCGGCCTCTCGGGTGTGCCGGTTAGGTAAGCACGGGGGGCAGTCCCAGGTGGGAGCATGGTTATTGTCCCGATTTCCAGTTGCGGGGTTACACCCGCAGGGCCAGGAGGCCCGGCCTCTCCCCTTGGGCCAGGCGGCCCAGGCTCACCCTGGGGGCCTACAGGCCCTTGGGGGCCAGGGGAGCCCGCTACAGGGGTCAATAACCGTGCCTGCTCGAGCAGGGCATCCAGCAAGCACGGTAAGGCCCGCTGGAGAATTAGACTTGCGTCCCCTCGAGTGAGCGGTTCGCTTTGCCGGAAAGTTGTTTTGCCGTCTTTATCGGTATCCGGATCGCCGTACATGAACCGGCAGACCCGCACCGAGCCATCGGTCAGGGTCAGCGTTACCTTTCCCAGACCGTCAACGGGGTCAACCTGATAGTTGATTTTGAGGTCAAGGTACTCAATACCCACCGGCCCCACCACGCCCTTTTGCGCCAGGGCGCAGCAGGTGAGCAATAAAACCGCCACCACCATCACTCTCATACAACCTCCTTCTTTGTAGCGTTACACGCATACCGTAATGTAGTCGGTTTTGCTCATAGCGTCAACCTTTCGTTTTTGACTGCACTAGAGGGTACAATCCAATCATGCGGAGTCTGACAAATTTATTTAGCGTGTCTCTAAAGCGAATTTTCGCTAAGGGCCTGCCCTACGGGTGGGTCAAGCCGGGACACAAATACCACCGTAGGGAGTGGGACAGCAAAAATGCTAAGTGGCGGTACTTTTATCATGATGAAGACGACTCTCCACCAGAGACCAGTGACATGGTGGGTTTTAGTTGGGGGCCGGACGGGAACCTGAGAGCATCGGTTGCCTACGGCTCAAAAGAAAAAGACATCCTGAAAAAATATGCCGTAGGACGCAAGTTTGACCCAGACACCAAGTCCTGGATCATCCCGCCGAAAAATTTTATGGCTTTGCAGCGGGAGCTAAAAAGCTACCTCGTGACCGAAAAAGCCATGTCCCAGCTCAGGGCGTTGGGGTTCAAGCTCGAGGAGGACAGCGACTACAGCGCCCCCACTTCGGAGCCCATGCCCGAAGAAAAGCCCCAAAAACCAATTACTTACGATGCCGACGGGTATCCCACAGCGGAGTACCCGATTGACGATGAAACCAAAACCAAGTTATTCCCTGAGCAGATTATTGACGCCCAGAGGGTTTTACAGCGTTGGAAAGACGGGCACAAGGGCATTATCCTTGCAAACGGCACGGGCACGGGCAAAACCTACGTTTACGCCGCTGCCGCAAAAGAGTGGCTCAAAAACGGTTACAAGGTCGTGCTTATCGTGCCTAGCAGGGATTTGCGCGAACAGGTAGATGAGGCGCTAAAGCATGTTGGGGTTGACCCGACGCAGATACGCACGCATACCTACACCGAGCTAAGTAAAGGCCAATTGCCAGACATTGACAAAGGAACGATTCTAATTTTTGACGAGGCTCACAAAATCAAAAACGCCTTTGGGGGCAAACAGAGCAAGCGGGGACGGAACGCGATAGACACAATGACGAAAGCGGGTTTTATCCTGTTCTCGAGCGCCACCCCTTACCAAGACCTCGAGGAAGCCAAGTACTTGTCGTTCGGTGGGTTGACTCAGGGCCTGAAATTTGACGGCTGGATTCAGCGGTACAAGTATGTGATAGAGAAGGGCTGGAACGACAGCAAGCGGTATGTGTTTCGCGGTGAACCGGGTGATCTGCGCCGTGCGCACGAAGATTTGGTACGGAGCGGGGTGCTCACCAAGCGCATATTCCAGCCCGATCCGAGCCTTGTTGAATCTGATGCCCCGCCAATTGCGATTAGCGAGGAATATCAAAAACTCATGGATGAGGTAAGCGAACGGCTTACTGAAGCCGCCGAACAAAGCAAATACAAGGGCCTCATCATGGCCCAACGCACCAACCTGCTGAGAGCCATTCTCGAGCGGGCCAAAGTCGAGGCGTCCATTCCGCTTATCAGAGAAGAGCTTGCCAAGGGGCAGAGTGTTGCGGTATTTACGCAATACAAGTCCAGCAAAACCAGCGAGGATTTCAAACTGGACGATTTGCTGTTGGAAACCGAAGAAGCCGATTCTGTCTCGGTCGAAATTAAAAAAGCCCTTCGAGGACTTGATTTCAAGCTGCCGAGTCCCACCCGCCTTTTGCGCGACGCGTTTGAAAGTTCCGGCTATGGCGTGGGCCTGTACACGGGCGATGAGTCCCTGCCTCAGCTACGCAAGGCCAAAGCGGACTTCAACAGTGGCAAAATTAAACTTCTGGTACTCACAGGAGCCAAGGGCGGTACGGGTCTTAGTTTTCACGACACCGTAGGGAACCGGCCCACCACGCAATTCATCATGTCCTACCCCTACTCTGCAATGGAGCTTGACCAGATGCTTGGTCGCGCCATCCGCAAGGGGTTAGCCTCCAAGGTTTCGGTCAAATTCCCAACGTCTGCCGCCAGCTTTGAACGTAAACTAGCGGGCATCATTGGAGCCAAGATGCAGAGCATGGGCTACACGGTACGCGGGGATTATTCCGGTATCGGAGCCGATTTGTTGGATGCCTTTGAATACGGGTTTGCCAATGCCAAAAAGGGCGGGCTCGAGGAGATGCTGTCAAAGGCCCCTGACCTTGCGCCCACCCAGGCAACGCCAGCGCCCACGCCAGCACCCACCCCAACCCCCAAACCGGCCTCAGCACCCAAACCCACAGCAGCGCCCGAGTTGAAAGATTATTCGATGGACTCGATAACTGCCGCTGTACCCGCCCTGGCTGATTTGGCCGCCGAAGCAGCCTCGAGGCCCAGACCGCCCACAGTTATCGCACCGCCAAAGCCCGTCATGCCCGCCGTCGAAAAAGCAGCGGTTGACCTGTTCGGCCAGGAAACTGAATATGCATGGCAGCGCAAACAGCGCCTGAAACAGGAGAAACAGGCAGCGCGTGCCCAGCGCCCAAAGTCCAAGCCTCTGAACCCGCCTACTCCGGTTCGCCGCAAAGATAACCCTGACTACGCACCCCTTACCTATCGTGTTTTTGACCCGGAGTCCGGCACAACGCGAGTCGTGACCACCTACCGCAAAAAAGGTAAGCGGCCTCCCCGTAAGGCGAAACCGCAGGAACAGTTGACCTTGTTTGATCTTTTGCGGCAGGGATTAATTGAGCCGCCTAAACGTCGTAGAAAGGCGAATCGGGGTAAACTACTTTGAACGGGTACGCCCTCATCTCAGCGGCATAGTGAACCTCGGCCTTTTCTTCAGGCGTTTGGGCCTCGGCCAATTCCTCGTAGAAGTCAGGGCTGTGGGTGATTTGTACCCAGTTGCGGGCAAAGGTAAGGTCGCCCGGGTAGTTCTCGTTGTAGTATTTGCGAGTAGCCTCGAGACGTTCGCGGTCAGTAGGGTCAAGGTAGCTTTCCCAGTTTTTCATGTCTCTATCCTACCTTTTGGAGCCGCCAGTAACCCAGCGGATGGCATCAAACCTAGAAGCAAGGTCGTCAAGGCTTTCAAAAATGCGCACCTCACCGTATTGGCTCGTGATCGAAAGCCGGTGCAGGGGAGGGCGCAAAAACTTGATGAGGAACCATACCCCGCGCAGCTTGACCCTGTAAAGCGCACCGTAGCCATCAGTCACCTGAGTGGAGACCCTCGAGCCTTTTGGTGGAAGGTCGGACACAACGTGCCAGTGCGAGGGGCAACCTGTTAGGTCGGTATCGCGCTCAAGCATGTTCACACCCTCAAAGGCACGACTACGGCAAGGTTGCCCGCCGAATCAGTCAGCAGCGTAGGCTTTTTTGCTGTTTCACCCTCTACAGTCAGCGCCCATTGCAGGCCCTCAGCGGAAACCTGGTTGAGAGCGTCTAGCATGTAGGCCGCCGAGATGTGGAAAGAGAACGGCTTTTCAACCTCATCCTCCAGTATCACCACGTCGCTGGACTCGCCGTAATCGCCACGGGATGTTAGAACCATCGTTTTACCGCTCACCTCGATCCTCGTGGGCCTTGTATCACCAGCGGCAAAAATGCCCATCATTTTGAACGCATCCATTAGCGCCCGTCTGTCAAAGCGCAAAATAACATTGCTGTCCTGAGAAATGATTTTTTCGTAGTTAGGAAAGTCATTGCCGTCGAGGGTGGCAACCTGAATGGTATGGTTTTTCCCCGAAACGGTGAAGCGGCCATGTGCATAGCCCGCCGCTACCATGTTTTCAGGCCCGCACAGGTTGAGTACGGTTGTGATAAAGGCAAGATTTCTTTTCGGGATGACCACAGAAGGTATGTGGCTATCGTAGGCCATCTTTTTTTCGGCGAACCTGTAGCCGTCTGAGGCGGCAAAAACAATAAGCCCGTCGTGCGTTTTCAACAACACACCGCGAAAAATCCCGCGAAAGTCGTCAGTGGCGCAGCAGTAGGCAACCGAGTCCAACCCATCGTGCAGGTCTTTAGCTTTGATTTGCGCCCCCTGTTCGTATGGTTCAAAAACAAATTCGGGATAATCGCTTGCTTGCATCGTGGTCAGTTTTGCCAGTTGCCTGCCCGCCGCAAATAGCATCTCGTTATTCTCGAGTTCGATGAAAATGCTATCGCTTTTTAGGTTACTCACTAACTCGATGAGCTTGTGTGCAGGTACAAGCGTGTCAAAAATGGCCCCCACGCTTGCGGGGACAACCCCCCTGTAGAACACTTCACCGTTGAAGGCGGTCAGGGTCAGATCGTCATTGGTTCCGGTAAGCCGCACCTGAGTCATTATCGGGTTTGAGGCTCTAGTCGGTGCTACACGCTTGACCACGTTAAGGACTTTGACCAGTTCGGATTTATCTACTTCCATACGTCACTCCTTTGAGTATCAGAAACGCCGCTACAGCCTGGTGAAAGCTCTGGAAACCTTTACCGCTCAATCTGATTTTGTTCAGGTCGTTCAAGTCCTGAGCGGTAATGCCAAAAATTTCACAGATGTTTGGCATGTCTGCCAGCTCACGCACCCCAGGCGCGAGGGGCAGGCTGTAAGACCGTTCAACGCTTTCTTCCTCTACTGCTCGAATGATTTGACTTGGAGCTACGCCATACAGTTTTGCCAGCTTGAACAGGGTTGCGTAGGACGGCCATGTGCGCCCCCGCTCAATGTCGGAGATGAGCGGCACGCTCAGACCAGTGGAGTATGCGGCCTTTTTTATTGACAGGTTCAGGTTTTTCCTGATCCTGCGAAGCTCCCGCCCCATTGTTGCCTTGTCAATCATGTTCACACCTCCGGTTGCAGCCTGTAGTCGCGGGGAGCCGTCACCCGAAACACCCTGCCTGACGCAAGCCTCGAAGCCCAGCGCATAGCCGCATCCACCGAATCGGCATAGGCCACTTTTTGCGCCGCTACGCCAGGGTCAAACTGGCTGGTTATGATCAGGGGCTTGCGCTCGGCGTAGTAGTGCTCGAGCACCCTGTAAAACTCGCGCAGCGCCCGCACATCATCCCTGGATGCCCGTGCGGTTGCCACCATGCTTGCAAGGTCATCCAGAATTAGGGCATCGTAGCGGGTTAGGTCAGGGAAGGGGGCGGGGTTGGGGCTGTACCGTGTACGGTCAGCTTCAGCCATCGCGCCGTACCAGGCCCCTTCATTCCAGAACCCCACCCGCAGACCGGATTCACACATGGCACGGCCCACGCAAATCGCCAGGGTGGTTTTACCCACCCCAGCGTTGCCCCAAAGGTAGAGTATCCCGATTTCTCGAGGCTTCTGAGATAGGCGCTGCAAGGCCGTGAACAGGCCCGGATTGTTGGACTTGAGACCTTTGGGCACGCTGTCAAACCCAACGCTTTTGTACAGCGCCGGTAGCTGTCCAACAAAAGCCTTGAGACTTTGCTGGACATTCCAAAGGTGGCTCAGGCCACGCAGGTACTCTTGGGTGCGTTCGGCCTCACAGTCACAGTCGTGCCGGAGGCTGAAGGCCGATTCATAATGACCGGCCAGGCCGCCCGCGCCGCACAGGGGGCACTTTGGGAGCGCGGGGTCAATTTCGGCAGGTTTGACTCTCGCCTTGATTTGGGCGAGTATTTCCTGTAACTCATCCATAGGGTGTAGCCTAACGCACTACCTTTACGTTGTCAATCACGCTACCAAGAGCCTGCTTGACCACCTGCAAAGCCTCGAGCCAGGGGCGTTCGAGGTAGTTGGGCTTATCCCAGATAGCGAGAATGACCGCCCGGTGCAAATCGGCTTGGAAGTCGTCCGATAGCTCGCTGTAGTGGACAGGGACGCTACCCAGGTATTTGCCCAACAGAACCGCATACCGATAACAAAAGTGGTTGAGGCTAGGGGGGCCATAAAAGACCAGACCAGCAGGGGTATAGGCCACTGGATAGCCCGCCAGAAGCCAGACGTGACGCGCTTCAATCTGCATAACTGGACACCTTTGTGGAGTAGGGCGAGAGCATTTCAGAGGCTTGAGTGCTGTTGGCCGGTATGCCGCCACGCCGTTTGATGAGGGCAGCGCCGCGTTCTGAGTAGTCCTCGAGATGCCGCAAAAGCGTATCGAATCCAAAAGCCTTGCCGTTTTCGCGTCCGCTCAGGAAGCCGTCAGCGGCCATGTACGCCGTGCCCTGCTCAATCATTTGTATCAAAGTCTCGTGCGAGTAGTGCTTCAAAAGTGCTTGTAGCTTCTTTTTGCGGAATCCCGAGGCGTCCTTGGTTTGGCAGGCGGGCATGGTAGACGCCTTGAACCGGTTATACGCCGCCGCATAGTCGGCGAGGTCAAAGGCTTTGGGTTTGGGTTCAGGCGACGGAAGCAAAAAAGGTTCCCCACACCCCTCCAAAAAATTATCCTCTTGCTTAAGAGAATTTAATTTAGTAATTAAACAATTGTCGTTTCTAACCATTTCCTCATCTTTTGCCGGTTGTTCGTAATTTTTTACGACTTCACCGTTTGCCGCGCCCGGCGCATTTTCCTGAGTTTCGTAAATTTTTACGATGCCCGGCTCTGGCTGTGGAGTTTCGTAAATTTTTACGATGCTTTGCTGTTGCGGCTGTTCGTAAAAAGTTACGAAGGTGTCATTTTCGCGCACTGGACTTTGTTCTGTGGGTTCGTAAATTTTTACGATACTCTCTTGGGGAGTTTCGTAAATTTTTACGATGCTCTCTTCTTCATGAGAAGGATAATCGTAATTTTTTACGATGCTCGATGGTGTATCGTAACTTTTTACGATTGTAGTATCGGCCACATACCGCAGTGGTTTTTCACCCACCACCCTGACCAAGCCCCGCTCTACCAGAACCTGCAAGGCCCGCCGTACTGCCGACTCAGGAAAGGCATGGCCCTGAAACTCAGCCGCCATGTCTGCCCGGGTCATCGGCTCAGGGCTATCTACCATAGCCAAAAAAAGCCACCCAGCATTGCTAGGTAGCTCTGAAAGGAATCGTCTCAAACCCGATGGAATCACGCTCACCACCCCGAAGGAAGGCGCACCTGCTTATTGCAAACAGGTGCGCCTTTGTCAAAGACCATACCCAGTATGCCCAGCGCCAACAGCCAGGCGATCAAAAAAGTCCACACATTGCCGATGATTGTTTTCACGCCTACCCCCTTGTGGGTGCATTATGAGTTGCTACATCCGGTGTGTCAACATTGTAAACCCTATAATGGGGCCATGAAACTTGAAAACGCAAGGGCACTTTACACAGATATAGCTCGAGCGCTTGCTGAACAACATTATTTTGAACGCCAGCTAAAGGATCACCTAGCTGCGCTGAAAGAGGGTCACGCGGGACAGGCCCAGGCCGCCGCCAGACACGATTTAGGCAACCCCGCTGTTGGAGATGCCTATCTGGAAGCCCTCGAGCAGGCCCGGCTTGCGGAGGTACTGCACCATGCTAGGCCCTGAACTGTACCCGCTGATGCAGTTAGTCTCTAACTATGGCTACGTCTTGAAAATAGAAGAACAGGTAGTAGCCGCGATGAAAGACGGGCGAGTTTATGTTGTTCAGATTGACGAAAAGGGGGTAGAGGATGCACTCGAGCGCCTATCACAGCTTGTTACACAAAGCCGACCCACATCTAATACCTGAAAAGAAAATCGTTAGGCGCAGGAAAGGCGTCCACGAGCAAACTTATTGGGTCAGGCCCAGGAAGCTAGGGCCAGAGGCGTTGCTACCCCAACACGCACCCCCACCGGCCACCCTTGTTGATCTGTGGGCCTCGGCTCTTGACCTGTACCCCTCTCTGGACGACTTCATTATTCGACCAGGTTTGCGCCGAGAAAAAGCCCGTTTCGAGAAGTTCGTCAGCCACAACGGGAAGGCTTACCTGAAATTTCGCGGTGCATACGGTAACACCATTTACACGCCGGTTTTCAAAGAAGCCTTGCAGATGCAGCCAGGCGATGAAATCGAACTGCCGTTCACGAGCGTTCTTTACAACAATCCAGATTTCCCATATACCACAGGCCCCCAAAGCCTCAAATGGTTGCGCCAGAGCACTGTGGACATAGCCCTCGATGCCTTGATTGGTAGAGGTGTGCCTCTGAGCGATGACACAATCGCGTTTATTAGGCGGCACGGAACGCCGGAACAGCTAGACTTGCTAGACATGGCAACCAACCCCGCTCGAAAGGATGAGCTAACAGCCTATCTCAAAAAGGGCGATATTGAATATCTACTATCTCGAGGCGAGACTGAAATGCGGCAAAACTATGATGCTTCTCAGATCGCAAAGAGACTTCTCCAGGATATTGCGCAATACGGTACGCCAGTACAGCAAGCGCGTTTCAACGCTCTGAAAGAGTACGTTGCAAACCATGCCATAAAAAATGCTCGACGGCTGATGCAGTATGGGGATTTTTTCGATGATATTCCAAAGCATCTAAACCTAGCCAAAGAGATGGCGGTGTCTCCTGCACAGTTGGCCGAGGCTTTGGAACTCGAGGAAGTTTACCAGGCGCAAAAAGCCAAAACAAAAAAGACTACCGCAAAAAAATCCAACCGCAAGGGTAAGTAAAATGCAAGCATGACCTCTTTGCAGGATTTGATTGCCAAAGCCGTACAAGGCTTTCTTTTTGACAATAACAACAAACCGGCTGCCGACGTAAACCCTGAACTGATGCCGGTCAAAAAACCGGTCACTCGGAAGGGTAAAACATTTTTGCAAACCTATTACGTAGAACGTGACGAGGGCAAGCCGAAAGTTGAACAGCCGGGCCTTTTTGACGCACCCACCCCAACCCCTGCACCCACCCAGGCGACACCAGCACCCAAACCCACCCAGGACATCCCAACCCCTGCACCCGTCCCCGCCCAGGCCGATTCAAAAGAGCAAGCGGGTTCAGGAAGTAGCAAGCAAAAAACTCTTGCCTACCGCGCAGAAGAGAATTTGTTGATCAAAGAAACCAGGGATTTTCTCGAGAGGCATGGTTTGCTGGACGTTCTTACAACGCCAGGTTTTACCAAAACAATAGAGAATGATTCTGTAGAAGTGAGCATTCGCAACGTCAATAGAGAAGGTAAAAATCAGGTGATTTTGTCGTATGAACTTGAACGCGGTAGAGGTTTTATCAGGTTTGACGTAGATAACAAAGGTAATTTATCTTTAGATGTGGCCCATGGGCCGTTAGCTTTTACAGACGCGGCTCTACAAAACCCTAGATTCGCAAGAGATATTTTGAAAAAACTGACGAGGCTCGCCGACGAAATAGCGTTTCGGGATTTGGTTCCACCCAAAACTAAAACTAGAGATATACCCAAATTGTTGCGAGCCGCAAAAGAGCCAGCGGCTTTAGCTGAGAGCGCTCATGCTTTTTTGCAAGATTATGGCCTGGAGCGGGTGCTCGAAAACCCTGATTACAGGGGCATGTTCGATATAAAGCAGGGCCAGGTATTAGTACACCGTTTCCGTAGCAGCAACCAAGACTACGTGAAGGTGGAAAGAGTTATTAATCAGGACACTCGCAGATTGATTGACGGCCTGGTTTTCAAACTCAACCCTGATACGAAAAAACTGGAATTTGTCGAAATGACCGGCAGGAACAGCATAAGAGAAACGCGAAAAAATGCCGGAGCAGCAATATCAGTTTTGAACAGCATATTGGCCGACATAAAGGCAAGCGAAGCCAAGCCAAATATCATAGACCCAAAGCACGGGCATATCATTCAAATCAGCGTTGGATACAGCAACCCAACCCAACCCGCATCAATCGAACCACGCAACCAAATAGGCCACATTGAGAGCAAACTTGCCATGATGCTCAAAAAATGGGGGCTTGCAGAGAAAGTTTTGCAGGGCGACACCTTTCACATCCGGCTGCAAAAAGAAGGCTACCAAGACCTTGTTATCGAGCGCCACAAAGCGGGCAAAGAGCACGAGTTGTATGTGTCGCATTACTACAATGAGAGCGGGGATCGCATTCTCGATAGTGAACTTGTGTTCACGCTAACCGATGACGGGCACTTGTTTTTCAAGGATGCGGTTGTGAACTTTGCTGGACGGCATATCAAAAAGCCTGATAAACAGTTTGCGGACACATTCCTGAAAAACATCAGAACCTACGGCTACGAGCCCCCCAAACCGGAGCAGAGCGGGCCTGCTGCCCAGGCCCAGGCCGAGACCGCACAGGAGCCCCCCGCGCCCCCACCCGCTGACCCCTACGAAGGTCAGTATGACGAGCACCACCAGGTAGGCGAGATTCGCACCCTCAATGGCCGCCGGTACATCCTCAACGAAAACCACCGCTGGGAGCGGTACGACAAAGAGGACGACCAGCGCCATGAACACCGTGTAGAAGGCGACGATGGAACTGTTACCTATAGCCTGCTTCACATGCCAGGCAAAAAATATCCGTGGGTAATTCGTGGGCGCGATGAGGAAGCCGACGAGAACTTTTTAGTACAGACGGCCAGCGACGAGGAAAAGGCTCGAGAAGCTTTTGAACGCGCAACCGCGCACCTGAACCGTCCTGAACCCCAACCCGCCACCGATGCCCAGGCCGATCCTATCCAGGAGGCCGCCAAACAGTTGCAGGAGGCCGCCGAGAAGGTCAAGCAAGGTGAGGAACCGCACGAGGCTTTGCTCGAGGCCGCCAAACAGTTGCAGACCGCCGAAGTAGAGCCCGAGCAGGCCATCGAACAGGTGTTAGACCAGGCCAACGTAGAGGACGACCAGCGCGAGACCTACAAGCAAGTATTGGAGCACAGCCTGGAGGCCGCAAAACAGTTGGAGGTAGCCAATAAACAGGTTACAGACGAGCAAAAAGAAGAAGCCTACGAGCTGGCCGCCGATGAGGTACTACAGGCCGCCCAGAGCGATCCTGAGACCGCAGCGGAGGCGGTGCGGGCTGTAGCGGAGATGGCCGCCGAGCACAACCCCGAGGTCAACCCGTTGCAGGTAGAGGACAAGCTACGCGAAAAGGTGGAGGACAAACTAGGCCAACCCCTGCCGGAGCCTGAGCCTGAGGATGAGGAAGAAGTACCCACCACCCTCGAGCGCCCCAACCTGGACTATTCCAAAGAACTGCCGGAGATACTCGAGCAGCTACCCACCTTTGGCTTTGAACTGCTACCCAAAAGCACCCCCGCCCAGCGCCGCCGAGCCAACGATGAGGCCCTGGAACTGGCCGAGAAGCTGGAGGCCGAGGGTAGGGAGCCGACGCCCGAAGAGCGTCGCATTCTGGCCGCCTACACGGGCGAGGGGGGCGTATCGGGAGACCTGAACGCACACTACACGCCCACATCTATTGCCGCCGCCATGTGGAAGCTGCTGCACGACATTGGTTTTCAGGGCGGTGAGGTGCTCGAGCCCTCGATGGGGGCCGGTGTGTTTTTCGAGACTGCACCGCAATCTGCCCGCATGACAGGGGTAGAGCTATCGCCCGCCACATCCAAGGTTGCCCGGGCGCTGCACCCCGACCATGAGGTGTTTGGCGATCAGCCCTTTGAACGTTTCCACAAGGAAAACCGAGAGCGCAAGTTTTCGGCAGTTATCGCCAACCCGCCGTATGGGGCGCGTGGTATCGCATGGCTCGAGCAAGACAAGCCCGAGCTAAAGACCGCCGAAAACTATTTTATAGACACCGCCCTTGACCACCTGGAGGATGGTGGAGTAGCGGCATTTTTGATCAACGCCGCACCGCTAGAAAAAACCAGCCCCGAGGCGATGGACTTCAAAGCCCGCCTGCTATCTCGAGCCCACATCGTCGGGGTGTACCAGTTGCCCAATGCCGTGTTCAAGGATAGCAATTCCGGCGTTGCGCCCATCATTCTGCTACTCAAAAAACGCGACAGCGAGGCGGGCCTGGCGCTGTACCACCTATGGCGCAAACATGGCGATGACGTTCTCAAGGCCGCCGGTGTGTGGGACGACGCCATTATGGAAGGCCACTACCACTTGCGGCCTGAGAACACGCTAGGAGAGTTTAGCGGACTGGCAGGGTTCAAGGGCTACAAGAAATTCAAGGGCTCACTGGATGCCGAGGCCCTGGCTCGCCTGAACAAAATGCCCCGCCGCATAGAGCAGGTGGTCAACCAGGACACCCTCGAGCAGCTCGCCCAGCAATATGGAGCCGATGAGGTTGAGAGCGCCAGGGTGAGAGCCCGCACCTACAATCGGGTGGCCGAGGAAGGCGAGATTAGCGCCGACGGCACGCGGGTTTACGTAAACGGTGCATGGCGACCTGTCAACCAAGCCGACCTTGCCCTGTCTGATGCCCTGGAAATCTCCGAGATGCTGCGCCACATGACCAGCGCTCGCAACAACGGAAACCGCGCCGATGCCGAGATGTTGCGCCAGAGGGCGGTGGAGCGCCTCGAGCGCTTCCTGAAAGATCACGGCAACCCGCACCAGATTGAATCGGTGACTGCCAAACTAAAAGACCGGCATGAGCTCGCCAACCTGCTCACCGCTGTTCAAAAAGACGGCACTTTTGCGTCGCATATCACCACCCCTATGCACGACCACGACCAGGATGCCGACCTGGTAGACCGCAACGACCCCCACCATGTCGCCCAATATCTGCTAGGCAAAGCTGGTTTGACCCCCGAACGGTTGGCCGCGTTGTGGAGCGGTGCGGGCGGGGACGTGAAAAAGGCTCGAGACTTTCTCTATAACAGCCCCGAGTATGCCTTGACCGAGGATGGCCGGTTTGTTCACGCCGATAACTTCTACCACGGCAACGTGTACCAGCGGGCTCAGGAGTTGCGCGAACACGCCGAAAAAGTATTAGACCCCGAAAAGAAGGCCAAATACTTGCGGCAGGCTGATCATTTTGAATCGTTGCGACCGCGCAAACGGGTGGAGGAAATTGAACTAAACCCCGCAGAAACCTGGATGCCCGTTGAGGCGATTCAGGGTTTTGTCAATGAAATTTTGGGAGGCGGAGAGGAATATGAGGTAAGTCGAGAGGATGGTGTTGTTTATATCAGGAATACGGGGAGGCGATACCGTTGGGGACGCAAAAGTACAGATCCTGACGCAGTAGAGCGTTTCCGGCAGTTTGTCAACCACGCCCTTACCGCGGAAGCTGTGCGCGACAAGGATATGTCGCCGGAAGAAAGAGCCGCCGCACGTAAAGCCGCGATTGACCGAGCAAACGAGGAAATAGCCAAATTCAAAGCTCAGTTCAAACAATGGCTTTCTTCAAGCGAGCACCGAGAACTAGTCGAAAACGAGTACAACAAGCGATTTAATGGCTTTGTACCAATGCGGGAGAATACCGAACCGCTATCGGTAGAAAGCGCACCTGATTGGAAGGGCATCAAACTGCACCCTTTCCAGCGTCAGAGCGTGCGTTTCCTCACGCGGAATAATGGCGGCATCTGCGCTTTGGATGTGGGCTTGGGTAAAACGCTTGTGGGTATCGCCATGCTGCATGAACTCAAGTCCACCGGCCAGGCCAAAAAGCCAGCGGTGGTAGTCCCAAAATCGCTAATGGGAGGATGGCGCAGGGATTTTATTGAGGCCCACGGTGATGGGGTGCAGTTTGTTTCAGGTGATGAGGCCAAAGAGGACGGTAAAAGGCACGTTTTGCTAATTGGTCAAACCTACAAGGGCAAGGACAAGAACGGCAAGGACGTATGGGTAGATGACGACGGTGCGACCGTTGCCCGCAAATTGGTACGGCTTGCTAACGAGGATTGGCACACCGTCCTGATCACCCGTGACTGGTTTTCTCGCATCCCCCTGACCCGCGAAAACTTCATGCGCATGGTGCAGACTGACGTACCTTTTCAACGCGCCTTGGCCTTACAGGAATCTGTGGAAGATGCCTATAAGGGTCACGGGCGCAAAAAGAGGGGCAGCAAACGGGATATAGTTGAAAAAATGGCGGAAGCCATTGAAAAAGCCGTATCCAAGATGTTCAAGGGAGGGAGCAAACCCCTGTATTTTGAGGATTTAGGGATTGATCACATCATTGTTGACGAGGCCCACAGTAATAAAAACCTTTATGCGGCCCCGCAAAAGTTTGGTCAAAGCATCAAACTGATGGGGGCGGGCGCAGAAAGTAAGCGATCCCAGGATATGCTTTACAAATCGCGCCTGTTGCGTGAAAAAAATGGCGGGGTCAGCTTCCTGACGGCCACCCCGACCAAAAACTCACCGCTCGAGATTTTCAATATGTTGGCCCAGGTGAGTGACGCGTTCCCGAGCCGCGGTTTGCCATTGCCCGAAGAGTTCATTGACCGCTATTGCAAGGTTGACACGGTGCTTTTCCCGTCGGTGGACGGCGAACTCGAGGCCAAACCTGCTGTGGTAGGGTTCAAAAACCTTTCGGAGCTGCGCAATGTGATGTCGCAGTATATGTTCAGGCGCACCGCGACCGACCCCGACGTTTTGCAAATACCTGGTTGGCACGTGCCTAAGCGCGAGGACCAGGAGCACACCTTTGAAATGCACCCACAGGTCAAGCGCATCTACGACAAACTTGCCGATAGTGCGCAAGAAGCGATGAAATCGTACTCCGGCAGGGATGAGGATGGTACGCACGTATTTACCTACCTTTCGGACATGCGCAAGTTGACCCTTGACCCCGCGCTTTACAATGAGCAGTTTGCGCAGTTGGTCAATCCCCGATTCAAAAAAGCCGCTGAAATCAGTAAAAAAGCGCTGGACGAGAACGGCAAAGTTGTGATGTTCATGGACATGGGCAAACAGCGCTTGACCACGGAAGAAGAAAGCCAGTATGACGACCTCGACGACGATGACCTGGCCGAGCTTGCTGCTACCTATCACCTGGACGCCAGCCTGCCCAGGGCCGAACTTATCAAGCAAATTCAAGCGCATGAAGAAAAAGATGCCTTAAACGCCTACGAACGCCTTGCAGATCATTTAGTGGCGGAGGGCATTCCTAGAGACCAAATAGCGATTGTAACTGGAGAGACCGCGAAGTCTGTGCAAAAACGCGCCGAAATTCAGCAGCTTTTCAAAGAGGGGAAAATCCGCGTCATTATCGGCTCAACGCCGATTATTGGCGAAGGCATGAACCTACAACACGGCACTACCGACATGATCCATTTAGATACGCCCTGGGAGCCGGGCACATATCAGCAGCGCCTTGGCCGCGCCCAGCGTCAGGGGAACAAACTACCATCGGTGCGGAACCACATCCTACTTGCAAACGGCTCGTTTGACTCCTACACCTATACCACCATGACGGGCAAGAAGGGGTGGCAGGATCAGCTATTCAACAACAGCGAGGATGAGGCCGAAAACACCGAGGCCAACACCAACCGCATGGAAGAGATCGCGGTAATGCTGTCGAAAAACCCAGAGGAAATGAGGGCGGCAATTGCGAAACGCAAAGCGGAAACTGAAGAAAAAGCCAAAGTTGCAACCGCGATAAGCCATCGAAGGAAAATTGCGGAAGCAAGCATTATTCACAACAGCGTGCTCAAACGCAGAGAAAAGGTGAAGGAGTTAGAGAGAACCATCGAAAATATGAGCAGGAGTTTGAAGTCTGGTATATACCGCACCTCGGAAATACCAAGGGTTGAACAAGAGCTTCAAACTGCACAGGGCCGCCTGATCAAAGAAAAGGCCGCCCTTCAAGCCGCTGAGAACACGCTAAAACACATGCGACGCGAGTTGGCGAGCAACCCTGAGTATCACCCCGGAGTAGCCAGAGCTTTTGACTCCGAAGAACCATTCATATTCAATGAACAAGGCCAGATGTACGCCCCAGGCAGTATGTTTTATGCAAAAGATCGAAATGGTGATTTAGCACTTTACAGGGTTTCCTCGGTTGATTCGGCAAAAGGTAAGATTGCAGTAAGTCCAAAGTACATGCGCTACAGCAGTAACGGCAACTCGTGGGTAGCAGATGTAGAAGATTTCAACAACAGCAACGGCCATCACATCGGGCCATTTACAGAACGCTATGCCAAGCAACACATAGAGCGTTTTGTTGACGAAGCTATAAAGTCTCGTAAATTTGCAATTTTCCACATACTGCCGGGTTTAGCCGATTTTGCACCCAAGGAGGTTGCGCGAAAGATTACCGAAAATCTCGACAAATTGCCTGCCGTGTGGGTGTTTGATAAAAACGGCAACGCCCAGGTGCGCAGCCGCAAAGGAGAAAGCCCCGTCGTACTCGAGGATGGTGACGAGCCGATGCTGCCGACACAAGAGCACTACCGAAGGGTTCTTGACCAGCAGTCACGCTTGTCGCAGATTTTCCAAGAAATGCACGATATGTATAAAAAATCTGATCCGCAAGGAGACCCTTGGCATCAGATTGCAGCAACAGTTAGGCTTTTCCCATTCCCACGCGATTTTACTCATTACCCCAATTATTCAACGGGAAGGCATGAGTACCGGCTAAGAATAGAGGACTATTCTGCGCCATCTGAGACGGTAGCCAAGGCCGCTAACGTAAGGCGTGCTATGATGAAATCCAGGAGGGCTAAAGCATGGAACTGAAGCGCGACCAGTTGAGAGGTGTTTTGCAGGTGTTGGCGCAAGACCCCGCCAAATACCTTGCCTTTGGCCCGTTTTGGTGGGAAATCAAGAACTGGACAAAAAAGCTATGGCCGGAGAACGGAATCATCAAAGGCAACCGCGATGAAATTCTTACCCGCGCCCGCTTGCGCAAACTGTACCCCGATGAGCAAACGCGCTTTGCTGCTGCTTTGCGGCATTTTGAGGTCAAGGTAAGCCACGGGGAAGCCTATGACGGCATGTCAGAATGGCCGCATATTGACGAGCCCTATACCCTATACGACCCCGATATGGAATGGGCCAGCTTCGTCAGCGCCCGCAGTTGATCAACCGTTGCCCTCGCTAAAGTAAGGGCGTGGAAACCTACAACAACGTACCTTTTTCGCTCAGACTCCCCTATTTTGCAAAAGCAGAAGAAATAGGGGGGCAGCGTTTTGTCTACTTCGAGACCAGCCGCGAGGGGGTCATTGACCGCGAAGGCGACGACATTTTGGCCGATGCGCTTTGGGCCAGCAAAGACCTTTTTCTCGAGCAAGGCACATTGGACATCAACCACTGGAGCTTTCTAGGAAACCCCTATGGCACGGAGCGCCGCCCCGAGTACGAGATCGGTATTCCGATAGACGCCCGCCGCCAGGGTAAGAGCATTTTCGTGAAAGGCCAGATTTACACCAACGCCACCAAACCGACCAAACTTGCAGGGTTTGAGGGCATGGGGTTTTGGGCTGATGAATTCTGGCACAGCATCACCGCCATGAACCCGCCGAAAAGGTGGTATCCGAGTGTCTTTGGCAACATCAAATCGGTACGGGTGGAGAACCGCCGTGGGCGTCGGGTGCGTGTCATTACGGGCACGGAGTGGTACTCGGTGGGTTTTGCAACCAGGGCGCAGCACCCCGAGCTTCCGCCAGTGTCCACCGAGCCGGTGGGAGGGCTTAGAAAAGCTGTAGACCTGAACCTCAACCGCGTCAGCAAGGGCGTGTGGGAGATGGGCGTGAACACCTTTGTAAAGGCCCTGACGACGGGTGACGTCGTCCTTGATTCGCCGTCAAAAACGGGTGTGCAGGCCCTCACCAGGGAAAGCCTCGAGGGGGCTGTTAGAAACCAGACCGAGCGCCCAGCGATGCCCTACGAAAAAATGCGGGCCAGAGTTTTCAACCGCATTCGTAAAGGGCAAATGTTGCCAAAATACGATACGATTCGCGCTTTTTTAGTGGCTCAGGGCATGAGCAAAAAACAGGCCACCGAGATCACCGAGCGCATCATGCGCGACGTTTTGCGGGTGCTTGGATGATTGACTGCTGACGTTATTACAGTGAGTGCTATGAAGGAGACGCTATGCTGACCGAACTTGAGAAAGAAAAGGTTCAGGACGCGCTGTCTCGAGCCGCCGCCTTGCTTGCAAAAGCCGAGGATATGGACGACGACGAAATGGACGATGAGGACAGGGAGCGGGCCATGCTCAACCGTGGTCAGGGCATGGACATGGACGACGACGAGGAAGAAGAGGACGAGGAAGAAGAGGACGATACCCCGCAGGCCGCGCCCGCAGCGATGATGGCAAAAGCGGTACAGAGCCTATCGCCCGTGCTCAACGAGCTTGATCGTCGCCACAAGGAATATCTTGAATCGGTAGGAGCGGTACAGGAGCGCCAGGACGAGCTCGAGCAGATGGTGAAGGCCCTGGTGGTCAAATTGGACGAGTTTGTAACCATCGCCAAGGCCCAGCAGTCCAGCCTCGAGACGATGGCGAAAGCCGTCAACATCGCCACCGGACAGCCCCGTAAGCCCAAAAGCCTTGTTTCCATCCCCACCGGCGAACGCCACGCAGCCTTGCCCGTGGGTGAGTTGCTGGCGAAGGCCGAGCAGGTCATCACCGACCCCGCGCAGTTTGCTGAGGCACAGCAATACCTGATGACCGGCTCACTCAATGCGTTCAAGGAAATTCTGACCGAAGATCAGCGTAGAGCGATTTTTGGGTAATTGGAGGAACACTGACCTATGGAACCCCGTTTCCACATCCCAGGCGCACAGAGCGGCCCTTTGACTTTCGAGGACTTTGACCAGTTCGCAAAGGCCAGCGCCATTACCTCGACCTACGAAACCAACCCGCTGCTCATGAGCGGTATGACCGCTTTGCGGCCTGAGAACCTCGAGTCTCTTGTACGCAAAGTGGTTGACACCCAGGACAAATTCCGTGTCTACAAAACGCTTCCAAAGGAGCGTACCCGCAGCGCCGTCAACGAGTACACCATCCAGGTGTCCATTGGTGGGCAGGTAGGCGGTACGTTCGGGCGCGAACTTGCGGCCCTGAGAAGCCAGGTAGGTTCGTACAAGCGGCGCGTGACCTACATTAAGCAGCAGTACACAATGGCCTCCATCGGCCACTTTTCCAGCGTGCAGCGCACCCTTGAGAACATGCGGGCGCTGGAAAACGTCAACGCTGTGACCCGTCTGCTGCGCGATGCAAACTGGAGCATCTTTTTTGGCGACGAGCAGGTAGCCCCGCTTCAGTTCAATGGCATTGAGACGATTTTGCGGCAGGAGCGGCCCAACCACATCATTGACATGTCCACCATCACGACCTCCAACGACCCCCGTACCTACATGGAGGCGTGGATGGACACCGCCCGCAGCATTGGGGCACGGATTAGCAACCAGGGGATTTTTGGCGAGCTTACCCACGTTTTTAGCGACCCGCTGATGGAAGCCTTCTTGCAGAAATTCCTTGACCCCACCTACCGCATCATGCTGGACAACAACCCCACCACCATCGCCTACGGTTCGGCTGTACCCCGCCTGCGCATCGGGAATGAAGTCGTAACCAACATGTACGACATCTACATCCCCAACGCCGATAGCGCCATGCCACAGGAAGCGTTCGACGCGGACGAAGGCGGGAATACCCGCGTAGATGCCAACAGCCCGGGCGCACCCACTCTTGCGGTAGCCTCCCCCGTTAACCCAAACAGCCGCTTTGACGCGGCCAAGGCGGGCACGTACATCTTCCGCGTGGCCGCCATCAGCGAGTCCGGCGAGGAAGGGTTTTTGTCCGCGCCCGTCACTCACGCCGTTGCCACCGGTGATGTTGTGGAGTTCACCATCACCCCCAACGCCGACCGCCGCCAGACTGGGTATGCGCTGTACGTGACCACCCGCAACCCCACCGGCACACCCACCTTGAAGGATTACCGGCTCATCAGGCGGATTCCAGCCACCAACCCAGGCAGCGCTGACCCCACAGTGTACACCTGGAACCTCGAGGACATCCCAGGCTCGAGCCGCAGCTTCTTCCTCAACGTCAACCCTCAGAGCATCAGCTACCTGACCCTTTTCCCCACCCAGAGCATCCCCCTATACGCCACGGGCGCGACGGGCCTCGGGCAGTTCTGGGCAGTAGCGATGTATACCGCCCTCCAGGTTTCCATCCCTCAGCACCACTTTGTGGTCAAGAACATCCTGCCCCCCGAAATGAAGGCGAGCTGGAAGCCGTTTTAAGCCCTGATATTACCCCCCTGGGGACAGGGGGGTAATTTACCCCAATAAAGGAGGAAAATATGAGTGAATATCGCATTGAGTGCAGGCTGGACTTTATCAAGGACATGGTAAGCCGCCAGAAAAAGATTGAGATCAACAACGTGGAGTTTCGCCGCGTTGAGGACATGATTTTGTCGGAGCCCGTGGACAATGCCACCGCTGGAGAGTTTACCGGCATCGAGGGCTATATTTTGCGTGGAGCCGAAAAACCCTATCCATTCCTGTCTGACCTGAGTGAGCATGGCAAACCGGGTGTGCCCGATGGGATGAGCTTCGATAGCCCCTCCGAGCCGGAGCAGGTACAAGAAGACCCAGATTTTGAGGCCATGACCAAAAAGCAGCTCGTGGAGTATGCCGAGAAAAACGGAATCGAAGTCAACCCCGCTTTGTCTAAGGCCAGAATCATTGAGGCAATCAAGGCGCACAACCCAAACCGCCGCCTCGATGACATGACGCAGGAAGAACTTTTCGCAATCGCCGAGGACAGGGGCATCCCCGTAGGCCAGCACTGGACTAAAGAGCAGTTGCTCGAGGCCCTCAACGAAGCCTGAGCCCCACCGACCAGGGCCCCCACCCATCCGGTGGGGGTTATTTTTGGCAGGCTCGAGCCGAACTCTGGAAAAACATCCGCAACGTTTTTGGGTGGTAGCATGTAGTTGTGCTACTATCCACGAACTTTGTAAGAGAAAATATCCTGCCAGGGCTGCCCCTAGTAGACTCTACGGGTCAACCGCTGAGTGACCGCGCCCTGGATTTTCGCGTACAATCTACAATAGCCTGGTTTGAACGCCGGTTTGGGGTGCGCCTGAAACCCACCACAATCAAACTAGGGCGTGAAGTATTGCCAGGTGAACTCCCAGAACACGACGAAACCTTACCGGCCCTGCCTTATCGCGCCGCCGGTGTCCACGGGCAGACCTACCACATCATGCGCCTACCTATTGGCCCCATCCGCCAGATTCACGCGGTAGGTTTGTGGTTGCCCGGTATGCCCTCGGGCTCGAGGTTGCCCACCGATTGGGTTTATGATTGGCCCAGACCCGCCACCGTGCAGATTTACCCTGGACGCACCCTCACCATTCCAAACGTGTACGGCCCGGGTTTTTTGACAATGGTCAACATGGCCCGCAACGTCCCCCAGGCATGGCACTTTTCCTACACCGCCGGATACGACGAAAACGACCTGCAAGGCCCTTGGGCTGATGTTTTGCTCAACGTGGCAAAAATGGCCGCGATGGAGATTCTAGCCCCTGGTTCACTGGATCGGAACTTTGTCGCAGGGGTGCAGGGGCGCAGCGTTGGGGTGGACGGCCTCAGCCAGTCAGTGCAGTTCATGAACACGCCGGACGGCCTGAAATACTCGAATTTGTGGGGCCACCTCAAGGAAGAAGTGCAGGAGTGGCTAAAATCGTTTTGGGCCAACAAATCGGGTTTTATGTTGGAAGTTTTGTAGGTGCGTATGCCGCAATACTCGGACTTTCCCCAGGGCGAATTTGAACCTGAACTGTTCGACATGCTTTTGAACGGCCCGCTCACCTATCGGGTGAGCCGTCGCGCCGCCAGGCTATGCCCCTGCGACGATGGGCGCAGCGGAGGCCCGGCCTATGACTGCCCTGTATGCCAAGGACGCGGCTATATCTGGTCAACCGTGCCCACCGTAGAGTACGAGGACACTTTGACTCATTACGGCACAGGGCTAAACCCGGAATGGCGATTCAGTTTCAAGATAGCCGACGAACGGCTATCAAGGGCTCGAGTGACTGAAATACTGGAGGTGCGTGACCAGTATGGTGGCACTTACAGCGACGTGAGCGTAGGCAAAGAGTCGGCCATTATTTGGGGCAGCCGCCGACCGCAGCCAGGCACGCTATACACCGTGCGATACCGCGCTCCCGAGCAAATGCGCCTGCACGCCCAAGGCATACGCACGCAACGGTCATGGGCGGCCAGGGGGGAAGTGAAAGAGGGGGATATGGAGTGCTCGATTCCCGAGCGGCTCGAGGATTTAATTACTCCCAACCCAGCTTTTCAGGCCAAGGAACATGACCGCTTTGTTTTCCTAGACCTCGAGCGACCCGTCAACCAGCGCATGACCAGGGGTAGCCGCGAAACCCTGCTATACCCGACTTTTTGGGAAATCAAGGCGGCCAGGGCGATTGTTGGGGGCAGTGAAGTGACCTATGAGCCAGGGGTGGACTTTGTAATAAACAATAACGCCGTGCAATGGCTCACTAGCGGCCCGCCCTATGGAAGCCCTTACGTCCTGGACTACATTGCCTGCCCTGAGTATTACGTGTTCGCCGAGCTGCCCCAAATGCGCCATGTGGACGGCCTACGACTGCCGCGCAGGGTAGGCTTGCGGTTGTTCGACCTATACCCAGGTAGGGGAGGATAGAAATGGACTACGCGAAGATGACCATAGAAGAATTGGCCGCCCTGGTAAGGAAAAACTTGGCGTTGAGGCCCTCGAGCGACACCGCCAGCTTGAACGCGGCATGTGGCCGATTCAAATACCGGAGCGCACCCAACGGCACAATCGTCATCACCGATCCAGAGTGGACGGCTAAAAATATCGTGAGCCTGACGACCCAGGAGTACGGCAGGCGAAACGCCCTGAAGGACTTTTTACCCGACCTTGCAGGGTGGCCCCCCACCCCTACTGTGCGTAACGGCAAGCCCGCTTTCGTAACCGTCCCGAAAGTATGGTGTCACCGCCTCATGGCCCCGGCCTTGGTGATCGCATGGCGCATCGTTTACCTGGAGAACCTACAGAGCAAAGTCGCCACTTTTGACGGGTTATGGGTTCCGCGTCATCAGCTTTTCAACCCATCCCGACCCTTGAGTGTCCACAGTTGGGGGATGGCGATTGATTTTGCCGCCCGCACAAACGGCTTTGGCGCAAAACCCCAGCTCGATGAGCGCGTATCTCGAATTTTTGAGTTCTACGGGTTCGCCTGGGGGGGCCGGTGGAGGGGACGCAAAGGCAAAGATGACTACAGTCTGGCCGACGGGATGCACTTTGAGTATTGCGACCCGCTCGAGTACGCACGCGGCCCCATCCAGGACGGGGTTTTGAAAAAAGATCGGCCATGATCTTCCTTGTTGAACCCCTACCATCAGGAGCTGCCTGCCGCCTCACGGTTGCGGTGGGTGAGGAAAGTACGACCACCTTTGCAGTCTACGCCTCGAGCCTTCCTACGCCGCCTGTAGGCCCGCCAGGGCCCGCTTACCGGCTTGTGGCAGATGGAATGTTCAGGTGGCATAGGACGGCCTCCAGAATCGCTATAGAGAGCCCACAGAGGCATTGGTATCAGACCGTGGACATGCACCCCACCCTACGGGCTGAGACCCCCGTCTATTACCACTGCCTTTTTTCGGTAGGCGATCCGCTCACCGTCCAGGTCACGCCCACCCGCCGCATGGAAGCCCAGGCCGTTGTGTTGCGCGACATCCTCAAGCCTCGTATTGAATATGCGTTGAACAAGGCCATAGCCGCCAACCGTTTGGGGCCAAGGGTCAACCACGTGCCAGTCTACGAGCAGGACGTTTTAGCCAAAGATCAACCCCTACCTGCCGTGCTCGTCAAAGAGACTCAGACCTTTATCAGCCAGCCCATAGGCGGGATACGGGGTGAGTGGAAACGGCTAGGGGACGGCAAAATGTTTATTGAACGCACCCGTCTCTACCGTGCCAGACTTGACATGCTCGCCATCAGCGAAAACCCATCGGAGCGCACCATTTTAGGCAACATCCTGCAAGAGATGGTGCAAACCGATTGGCCCTTGCTGGAAGAAGCGGGCTACCGCGAGATCACCGACCAGCGCATGACTCGAGGGGGCCAAGACCCTGAAGGGTTGGTAATTTTTGCCGAGGAGGTGACGGTGGACGGGGTGATAGAGCTTGTGACCCGCGAGGAAATGCTTTATGCGGTCAGCCCCGACTTTGGGGCCATCATGGAAGCAATTGTGTAGTCCCGTAGCGCAGGGTTTGGCGCACCTCAAACGTCCAGGGGCTACTCGAGCGACCCGCCGTTGCTACGGTAGGTGTAGCGGGATTTTCGGCATAGGTCACGTAGGCCTCGAAGCCGTATTGTCCCGGCAGGTTGACCGGAATATCGCCCTGCTGAAACTCCCAGATGAGGGTTTGGGGGGGCAGGGCGAGAAGTTGGGCCAGGCTGAACGTCCGCTTTTTGTGCTTGCGGTTGGGCATTATCAGGAATAGCTCAATTTGCAAAATCGAGGGGTTGTGCGTATTGACATTGGTGGTCAGGGTATAGACAAAGCCCCAATCGCCCGCGTAAATCATGATTTCATTGTACCCATAAAGAAAGATGCCGGGCATTTGAGCCCGGCATCTTGCGGTTGGCCGCTACGCGTCGGCGATGACAGCGTGCCAGAAGTTGATTGTAGCCCCCTCGGGGAGCGCAGTGGCCCCCTCGGGAAGACGTGGCCCCGTGTATTGGGCAACGAGCAGCTCGTCGCCCGCCACCAGGGACACATTGATGCGCCCGAAAGAGGGGGACAGGCCGAGGAGTCCGTCCACCAGGCGAGCGGTGTCAACGTGCCCGATGGCGGGCACGAGGGTGTTTGCCCGCGCATACTCGCGGGCCTCCTCTAAAGAGAGGGGGCTGAATTTCGCCGTCGTGGGGACGGCGAAAAGAAGCATGTTTAGACTGAAGGCATTTACCAGGTACTTGCTCATATCATTTCCTCCACCCCCAATGTAGCATACTCTGATACACCTTGCAAGTATCCCTGGCTTCATGCCATGATTGTTGCGTTGCCTGCTACATTCCAGGGCAACAGGAGGCCATCATGAAAAAGCCGACAGACCTTGAAGTTATTACAAAAATTCTCATGCCAGACGAAGCCCACCCGTCGGACTTTGAGAGCCTGCACGGGTTTGTTTTGTGTGGCTATGCAGAGAAAACGGTGATGTTTTTTATGCCGAACTTATCGCGTTTATGAGGATGCTGGACGTGGACATTCCCGAAGATGAGCAGGACGGCGTAAAACAGCCGCCTATCCCGCCACTGGACAGCTAAACGAACACCGACAGGCGGCCCTCAAGCTCATCGTCCACCCGAAGCAACCCCGCGAAGTAAGCGGGGTTGTCCCAATTTAGATGCCCCTCAAAGCCGCCCATCACCAGCAGGCTACCCGCAAACAGACTCACCGCTTCACCAGGGCGTATCTCGAAGCCCAGCGCCAGCACCCGCTCATTCCCAAAGGGGTTGAGTACCTGGTTCAAAATCGTATAGTTGCCTACCGGATCGCGCACCCGCGCCTCTATCTGAAACAACCCATCCGGCAGAAGGTTCAGGTTGTAAAAACCCCGAAACATGGTGTTGCCCGTACCCACCGCCACCATCGGCATCTGGTAGGTGTTGCCCGTGGGTAGATGGCGCAGGGTCACGAAGCCATCAGCCCCGAAGTAGTCCTCGAGATAATCGGTGTCAAGGATTCCCAGCGGCTCATCCGAAGTCAGGACAAGCCAGAGTTGGGTGTAGTTGCCTCGGTAGAAAATCATCAGCCACCGTAAACGGCCATGACCAGGGTGGGGGGTGTGGTATCGCTCGAGGCCGGACGGAAGCGCCGTCGCCGCGACACGGTGAACCTTGCAATGATCAGGCGCGATCTCATAAAAATCCTTTCTAACGTTTGAACAGCTCGAATCCTGCCGCCAGCACCCCTCCTAGAATCAGCCAGACCACCGCCTGAATCAATGCCGACCATTGCCGTTGTCCCTCTATTTTCGCCTCGAGCCTGCCTATTGCCTGATTGATGGCCGCCAGCGCGGACGGCAAGCCCTCGAGCGCCTCGAGGCGGCGTGAGTGCTCTTGGAGGATGGCCGAGTGGCGTTCCTCCGTACGCTCCACACGCTCCAAGCGCTCGTAGATTCGTTGCATTTCTGGCTCCACTCGGCCTCCTACAAAACATACTCGATGCCGATAGCCGGAATGTTCCCTGTGCCAGCCGTGTAGCCGCTTACAGGCGCGGGGTCG
>OGCI01000874.1_pt1 | contig 29433 bp, 31 predicted proteins | sample 1570021 | NCBI WGS metagenome assembly OGCI01 (sample SAMN06264664, study PRJEB24512) | hot springs metagenome | isolation source: Hot spring water | place: South Africa: Tshipise | collected 2015-06-21 | reverse complement strand
TTCGCACCGGTCCGTTCGACTTGCATGTGTTAGGCACGCCGCCAGCGTTCGTTCTGAGCCAGGATCAAACTCTCAAAAGAAACTCTTGACAGGGCCTACTTTTTAGTTTTCAAAGAACGGTCAAGATCTCTGTCGATCTCGGAGAAAAATAAAGGCTATACCAAGTAGCATAGCCTTTTTTCAGCTTGCACTTGGAGAAATTAAAACTGTATGAAGCTCCTAAATAACATTAACATTAATAATAATAATAAGCCTCTTTTATCTCGCCGCTCAACTATAGGATATCATTTTTCCCCTTATAGTCAAACCACAATAATGGATTAATTTAGGCTAATAATTGCCGATAAACACCAAAATTTCCGAATAATGTACTTTTTCTCCAAAAAATGCATTCTAAAATCTATTGGATCCTCAAAATTCATATTTCCGCGTTGAAGAAATTTTCGATTCTTTCACGTGCGATCGTCGTTTCAGGCCCATGTCCCGGCAAAACCCTCGTCTCTCCGGGGAGTGAGAGGAGCCGCGCAAACGATCTCCTGAGTTGCCGGATATCGCCACCCGGCAAGTCGGTCCTGCCGACGGAGCCGGCAAAAAGGGTATCACCAGTAATAACGATGCCCTCGCCGAAGATGCATATCCCTCCGGGGCTATGTCCGGGCGTGTGGAGGACCGTAAAATGCAGGCTGCCGATATCGAGTGCTTGCCCTTCTTCGACAAAGATATCGGGCTCCGGCAGGGGATCGATATCAAACCCCCACATCCGCGCATGGACCTCGGAATCGCGGTAGATAGGTAGCTCATCCCTGTGGATCAGGATGGAGGCGCCCGTCTCTCTCTTGATATCGGAAAGTGCACCGACGTGGTCGAAGTGTGCATGCGTGCACGCGATATATTTCGCTTTCAATCGGTGCTCCTTTATATCCTCGAGGATTCTGTCGGGTTCGTCGGCAGGATCGACCACGAGACACTCTTTCGAGATCTCATCGGCGACGATGAAACAATTATTTTCGAGCGGTCCAACCACAAATGTATGGACAATCATCGTACCTCCCTTCCTTCAACGTTCGATGTTTTTCTTTACCATACTGGTCAGAAATCTGAGCTCTTCGCTCTTGAGAAGACGAGCGATCCCGATATAGACTACTCCGCTAAGGAAAATTGTACCCCCCAGGATCAGAACCTTCTGTGCCGTATCGCCGTGCGTCCGCCATGACACCCCCTTAAAGCTCCCCCAGGCCAAAACGCCCATCGCCGCCGACGCGAGGAAAATCTTGGCAACAGACGAAAAAATACGCCGTCCGTCGATAATCGAGAGCTTTCTCCGAAAATAAGCGAAGAGAAGGCCGAAGTTCAACGCAGAAGCGAGGGTATTCGCGAACGCGAGCCCGCCATGCCCAAGAAATCGCATCAAAATCAAACTGAAGACCAGATTTGCCCCCACGGCGGCGGCAGCTATCATCACCGGCGTCTTGGTGTCTTGCATAGCGTAGAAACCGGCCGTCACAATGCGCACGCCGACGATCGAGAGGATACCCGGCGCGTAAAAGAGCAATGCGTATGCCGTCCCGACCGTCGCCTCATAGTCGAAATGTCCCCGCTGAAAAAGGATATGCACAATAGGTTCGCGCAGAGCTATCAACCCCGCCATCGCAGGAAAGGTGATGAAAAATAACAGTCTGAGCGCATATGAAAAATCTTCTCCCATTTCCCGATAATCCTTCCTCGCCGCGTGTTCGGACAAAGACGGCAGGACCGCCATTCCCATGGCAACGCCAAAAATGCCGATCGGAAACTGGATGAGGCGCATCGCGTAGTAGAGATAGGTGATACTGCCTTCCGGGAGATAAGAGGCGAGGATCGTGCTCACGAAGATATTTACCTGAGCAACCGCCATCCCCATCGTCGCCGGCATCATCAGGATCGCCATCTTCCTGAGCCCTTCGTGTCTGAAACCGACATTCGGTCTCAGGGAATACTCAGCCCGGAAAAAAGAAGGAAGCTGGAAAACAAACTGTGCGAAGCCACCGAGGGCGACACCTATGGCGACAGCGAGAATCGGCGGTTCCATGCGGGCGGCGAAGAGGACAATACACGCGATGATGGAAATATTGAGCATTGCGGGAGCGAGCGAAGGTATGAAAAAAATGCGTCTCGTATTCAACGCGCCCATGACGAGGGCAGCGAGACTGATAAAGAGGAGAAACGGGAACATGACGCGCGTGAGAAACACCGTCAGAGAGAATTTCTCCGGCGTGCCCAGGAAGCCCGGCGCGATCACCTGAACAATCAACGGTGCGAACACCATCCCAACGCAACAGACACCTCCCACGACGAGGAGGAGAAAAGTAAAGACAATCCGCACGAGGCGTTTCGCTTCGTCACGACCGTGCTTTGTCTGGTATTCGGTGAGGACCGGTATGCATGCCGAGGACATAGCGCCTTCGGCAAAGAGTTCCCTCAGAAGGTTCGGTATGCGGAAGGCGACGAAGAACGTGTCGGCGACACCCGTCGCTCCGAAGTACCTCGCGAGAATCATGTCCTTCAGGTAGCCGAGAATTCGGCTGATAAATGTTGCGAGAGACATCAAACTCGCTGCTTTCGCGATGCGTTTCTTTTCGTCCACGTCAATCCCCTGACATTCGGACGATTATAGCAAATCGAACGTGGCGGTGTTTGCAAAAGAGAGGAGTGCTCCTGTAATATCGGGGCATGGGCATTCTTCAGGCAATTGTCGCGAGAAAAAAAGAAGCGTTGCGAGAGCGGAAATCGGCACTCCACTTGAGGGAACTTAAAGCGATGATCGCTGATCTGCCTGATCCGCGGGATTTTGCGCTCGCGATCAAGCGTTCTCCTCGAGAATCCATACGGCTCATCGCCGAGATCAAACGAGCCTCGCCGTCACGAGGTATCCTCCGGGAGATCTTCGCTCCAAAGACAATAGCGCGGATTTACGAACAGAAAAAAGTCGACGCGATATCGGTTCTGACGGAAGAATTTTTTTTCCTGGGGAACCTCGACCACATCTCGGAGGTGAAGACGACAAGTTCAAGACCTATTCTGAGAAAAGATTTCATCATCGATGCGTATCAACTCTACGAATCCAGAGTTTTTGGCGCGGACGCGATTCTCCTGATTGCTGCGATCCTTGGGAAAAATCAGGCATCGGAATACCTCCACATCGCGAGAGAACTTGGCCTCTCGGTTCTCTTCGAAGTCCATGATTTCCCGGAGCTCGAGATGGCGCTCTCGCTCGCGTGCGACATCATCGGCATAAACAACCGGGACCTCGATACCCTCCGGACCGACATATCGACGACATTCTCATTGAAGAACGAAATCCCTCCCGGCACAATAGTCGTGAGCGAGAGCGGCATCGACAAGAGAAGCGACGTAGAGAGCCTCGAGGATCTTGGTATCGATGCGATGCTCATTGGGACATCCTTGATGAGTGCCAAAGATATCGGACGGAAAATCGACGAACTCATGGGAAGACGGTGAGAGAAGAATGATATGCCGGTGAGAGTAAAAATTTGCGGGATAACCAATCTCCACGACGCCCTCTCGGCGGTCGAATCAGGGGCGGACGCGATCGGGTTCGTCTTCTTCAAAGGGAGTCCGCGTTGCGTTGCCGAAGATACTGCGGCAACTATTATCAGTAAACTTCCGCCGTTCGTCACCACGGTGGGCGTCTTTGTCAATGAAGCCCCTGAACAGATCGAAAAGATCATTCACCGAACCGCGATCGACGTCGTTCAACTCCACGGCGACGAACCCCCGGCACAGTGCTCCTTCTCCTGCAAGGTCATCAAAGCAATCCGCGTGCGTTCTCTTGAAAGCCTCGATCCCCTGATTGACTACCAGGGTAGGGTATCGGCATTCCTCCTCGATACGTACACTCCTGATGCCTATGGCGGCACGGGGAGGACCTTCAACTGGGATATCGCCTCGTACGCAAAACCATTCGGAAACATTATCTTATCGGGAGGATTGACACCCGACAATGTCGCCGAAGCGGTCCAACGGGTCTCACCGTATGCCGTCGACGTAAGCAGCGGCGTCGAATCGCACCCGGGGAGAAAAGATCCAAAGAAAGTGAAGCTCTTCATCGAAAGAGCGAAGGGGAATCGTCGAAACTGAGTCAGAGCGCTCGGCGTCAGGTCGCAGCTCTGCGTCGTGACTTTTCGGTGCGACGGACCGTTTCCGTTCGAGCGCGTTCCTTCTCAGAGCTTACCCTCACGATCGTCTTCACGTTGCCGCGCGGATTGAAGTCACCGATCACTTCGAGGAATCGTGGCTTGAGCGTCGAATACAGTCGAGAATAAATGATGTTCGTCGCCTGTTCATGGGAGACAGGCTTGTCCCTGAACGCGTTCAAATAGAGCTTCAAGGATTTCAGCTCCACGATATACTTGTCAGGCACGTACCGAATGTCGATTGTTGCGAAGTCCGGATAGCCTGATCGGGGGCAGAGGCACGTAAACTCCGGAAAACTGATACAAACTTCATAATCCCTCTCGGGATTTGGATTGTTCCATACCTCGAGAACGGCCTCTTTTATCGCTTTCTCACCGTATTTCACGAGCGAAACGCACCTTTGGCTCGAAAAACTGCTGCGGACATCACCTCGTCGATGAAGAACGGGCGTCTTCAGCAAAGAGGAGATACCCGGACGTCTCCGGCTCACGATTGGCGGGAGCGTGTGGGAATCGAACCCACCCTGCCCGTTTGTAACAGGCAACACCGGATTTGAAGTCCGGGAGGGACACCAGAACCCTATACACTCCCACGTGGTACCATATATACGATATATACGATACCATACATCGCCGAACACGGTGAACGCGCGATGAAGATCGATCGCTACTCATGGGGCACAATTGTCATTGACGGCGTTACCTACACGTCCGATGTCATCATTTACCCCGATCGTGTCGATGCCGGCTGGTGGCGAAAAGAAGGACATTCCCTTCACGTAGACGACATCAGGGATGCGATCGCCGCCCATCCGGAATGTCTCGTCATAGGGACCGGCGCGCTCGGCGTGTTGAAAGTACCGAAAGAGACCATCGCGTATATCGAATCGAAAGGCATCCAGGTCATCGTCGAACGGACGGGGAAGGCCGTCGAAATCCTGCAACGCTTCCCCAAAGATAAGAAGATAGTCGCGGCTCTCCATTTAACCTGCTGAACAACCTCTCCAGGGTAACAGAGTGGCTAATCTTCGACGGGTAGCCGCGGTTCGAACGATGCGGCTGGTCCGAGACCTATAGGGCGAATTCTTCCTTGCTCGTTACGCCGTGCACGACGGCGGAGCATCATTTCCCTCTTGATTTTTTTCGACACGTAATCGGCACGCCTCAACGGCTCCGGAATCCTGTAGCGAGTCGTGCCGTGCAGAACCACGTTCACTGCGCCCTCCAGATCCACTCTGTGTCCGGGGGAAATGAAGAGGGGCCTTACGTTGTCTTTCGTCCTCAGCACCGCGCCGACGACGTCATCGTGAAAAATGAGGGGAGACCACGATCCCCGTTTCCCCGCGGGTTCTTTGTACGTACCGACGAGACGCGATTTGGCGCATCCGATCGACGGCGTATCGAGGAGCACGCCGATGTGCGATGCAAGCCCGAAACCTCGCGGATGCGCAATGCCCTGCCCGTCGAAGAGGAAGACGCACGGGCGAACCGATAGTCGCCGCACCGCATCCATTATCACCGGACCTTCCCTGAAGCTCAGAAACCCTGGGACATACGGAAACTGGCTCCTCATCGTCGTGCATGATTCATCGATACGAGTGAGCGAGCGATAGTCGTAGACACACACGACGCCGATAATCCAATCTCCGGCGAAAGCGGCGTCGACACCAGCCACGAAGCGGGGCTTTTTCTTGAGCGGAACGATCTTTACGTCGTGCCTGAGAAGCTCCTGAGCTGCGCGGGCATCGGCGATCGTTCGCGGCCACAGAAAGGGTTTCAAAGCAACGGTTCGATCAGGCCGTGGTAGAATTCCGGCCTCCGGTCAGCAAAGAGATCATTGAATGGATTCAGTCGCTTGTTCCGTGCCGTTTCGGGTTCGATTTCGGCAACCCTGAGGACCTCTTCATCCGGTGCAGTAGCAATGACGACTTCCCCCTCCGGCGTTACAATGCGGCTCTGTCCGATAAACCTGAGTGGATATCCATCTCTCCGCTCCTCGACCCCCGTCCGGTTCGCGGTGATCGCGTAAACCCGATTCTCCCTGCACCGCACGGGCATCGACTCGGGACAGTACGGCAGCACGAGATTGGCGGGATGCGCAACGATATCGGCTCCCTTCAGCGCAAGTATTCGCATAGACTCGGGGAAAAACCAGTCGAAGCAGATCATGATACCGATACGACCGATCTTGGTGTCCCACACGCGAAAGCCGCTATCCCCGCTCGCAAAGAACAGTTTCTCTTCGAAAAAGAGGTGCGTTTTACGGTATGAACCAATAAACCCATCCGGCCCCACGATGATCGCACTGTTAAAAAACCGATCCCCCTCTCTTTCCGGAAGTCCGGCGACAATATGCATCCCTCTCTCCCTCGCCATGCGGACGAGTCGCTGCGTCGTATATCCTGCCGGGATTTCCTCTGCGAGGGCCTCGACTTCGGCCGTCGAGAGAAATTGGTAGCCCGTGGCGAAAAACTCAGGAAGGACGAGGAGATCGAGCTTCATTTCGTGCAGAGCAGCAGCGACGCGGTCGATATTGTCCTCTCTACGACCGAATGCGGGAGAAAATTGATAGAACGCGGCCGTTATCACCACTCTTTCACCCGACGACGTCATTCAGCCACCCGATGTAGTCCCGGGATCCCTCGATGATAGGCACGGCAATGATTTCCGGAACCGAGTAGCTGTGCATCTCTTTCACCTTCGCCTCGACGGAAGGGAAGAGGTCTCTTTTCGTCTTCGCGATCAGGAGGACTTCCTGATCGTCCTCGATTGTACCCTTCCACCGATAAATGGAGCGTATGTTTTTTACGATGTTGACGCACCCGGCGAGCTTCGCCTCGACAAGCCCGCGCGCTAGCGCGACCGCTTCCTCTTCTTTCGGGGCAGTTATGAATATAACGATCTCGTTCATGGGTGATCCTTTCCTCTCACGCTACGACGATTTCTCGTCGCCTTTTTGCTGGGTCGACGCTCTCGATAAGGTGACGTAGTATTCGATGTCGAGCAATCGACGCTTTCTTTCGACGCCGCCCGAATATCCGCCGAGAGACCCGTCCGACTCGATGACGCGGTGGCATGGAACGAGAATGGGGATCGGATTGCGGCTGAGGGCTTGTCCGACGGCCCTCGCCGCGCCGGGCTTCCCGATCTTTTCAGCTATCCATTTATATGTGCGGGTCTCCCCATAGGGGATCTCCCTCGCCGCGCTCCAGACCGCTTTTTCGAACGCGGTGCCGCTCCTGAACGATACCTCATGCGTGAATTCGCTCCGCCCGCTGTCGAAATATTCCGCGAGTTCCTTTTTGATCACCGGAGAAGCAGACCCCTTCCGAATGGGCGATGAGGGTCGATCGAACGCAATCCCGCAGAGACGCCTCCCGTCACAGATGAGGTAGAGGGTGCCGATCGGGCTATCGACGGCATCGAAAAAGACCTCAGTGCCGCTCGACCTCTTCCGGCTCATGCTGTTCCCTCGAGTAAATCTCGACCCTGTCGCCCCCTTTATCCACCGCGCGCGAGAGCGCCTTCTCGGCACAGAGAATGAACTCTTCCGTCGACTGGCCGTCAAGGAACGTGAGGCCGATGCTCGCTGTCAGACGGCCCTTCGGCTGCGAATCCTCATGAACGAACGGATAATTCTTTATGATTGCAATGAACCGATTGCTCATCGAAAGCGCGGCGGTCACGACGGTGTTGGGGAGAATAATCGCGAACGAGTCCCCCCCGTACCGGACGACGATATCCGATCCCCGAACGTTCTTCCTCAATAAGTCAGCCACTTTCTTGAGCACGATGTTGCCGTACTGCGCCCCATGATTCTCCAGGTACTGATCGAAAAAGTCGAGATCGATCAGCAGTAAATTCAGGGGAAGTTTGTACCGTGTGGCACGCTCGACTTCCTGTGCCAGCCGAATATGGAAATACCGATGGCTGAAGACGCCCGTGAGATCGTCGATCAACCCGGCTCTCCGCGGGTAGAGGAGTTCGAGTTCCTTGATGTGGCTGATCAGCTCCTTCGTGTCGAAGGCGTATTTCTGAACGACCCGCTCGATCTTTCCGACGAGCGTCATTCTGTCGTCGACCGAGAGATCCTTTTCCGAGAGGATAAATATGGGGATATCCCGCGTCGACGGATTTTCCTTGATCGCATTGACGACATCGAAACCGAGCATGTCCGGAAGGGTGAAGTTCAAGAGGATCACGCCGGGTCTCAAGAGGGACGCTAACTCGACGCCCCGTTTCCCCGTCGGCGCGGTGTAGATGAGGAACCCCTGCGATTCGAACGCATCCTTGAAGCTCCTCGTGACGTCATCCTCCGGCTCGACGATAAGGACGGATATCGGCAACACTTTTTTCCCGCGGGACACCGAAATCTCGTTGAGCTTGTTGATCAGGGCATCTTTATCGAGGGGTTTCATGAGATAGTCCGCTGCTCCGAGCGCAAACGCGAGATCCTTGTTATCGACGATCGAATGGATGATGACGGGGATATTCGATGTTTCGGCATCCGCCTTCAGCTCTTGCAGGACTTCCCACCCATCTTTCCTGGGGAGGAGGACATCGAGCGTAATCGCGAATGGGTGAAGGCTCTTTGCCTTTTCGATCGCTTCCTGACCGTTGTACGCGTGCGCCACCTTATACCCGGCCTGCGTCAGGTGGAGGGTGAGGAGTTCCACCGTCGCGAGATCGTCCTCGACGACGAGGATCAACGACGCCTCCTCCTTCGTCCAGGGGAAGACGAGCGTCCCCGTGCGAAAAGGTTCCCTGACCGGCTTTTCGGGAACGGGCGACGCGGAAGGGATGACGAACGTGAACGTGCTCCCTTCGCCGGGTGCGCTCCGCACCGTGATCGTGCCCCCATGGAGCTCCACGAGTTTCCTCGTCAGAGCGAGGCCGAGACCCACACCGCCGAACGTCTGCGAAGTCGACCGGTCGGCCTGTTCAAACTCGTCGAATATCCGTTCCGTATCCTCAGGGCTTATTCCTATCCCCGTATCGTGCACGCGAAAACGCACGAATTCGAGCCCGGGAGCAGGCACTAAATAGAACGCCTCCGGATGATCCTCCCGGGCGACAGAAATACTCACCGTGCCACCTTCGGGCGTAAATTTAACGGCATTCGAAAGAAGGTTGTACAGAATCTGTTTGAGCTTGACCCTGTCCGCCGTCATCGTATGGATTCCTTCTTGTACCGCCGTAAAGATTTCTATCCCCTTCGTATCCGAAAGAGGCTTCATCGTATTCACCACTTCTTCGAGCACATCGACCACCCGAAACGTCTCGTACGCCATTTCGTACTTTCCCGATTCGATCTTTGCGAGATCAAGGATATTGTTGATCAGCTCCAGCAAGTGCATGCCCGCTGTGTGGATGTTTTTAATGTATCGTTCCTGATTTTCGGAAAGGTCGCCGAACGTTCTGTCGAGGAGCACATCCGAAAAACCGATGATCGAATTGAGCGGTGTCCTGAGTTCGTGACTCATGCTCGCGATAAAGCGCGCCTTCAACTGGTTTGCGTACTCGAGTTCCCTGTTGATTTTTTCGAGCTGCCCGGTTCGCGCGGTCACCTGTTTCTCCAGGGTGTCTTTGATCTCCTCCACTTCCCTCGTCTTCTCGTCTATCTTCTGCATGAGTTCTCGCATCCGGAGGTTCAATGTGTCTATCTTCCTAAAGAGGGCCGAGCGGTCCAGGGCGATCCCGAGCACTCCCGCAAGGAGGCGGCCGGTGCTCTTGTGCCGTTCAGTGAACGCCCGCGGCTTCTGGTCACAGAGAAAAAGGAGCGCGGCATCTGTCTCCCCAAGCTCCACAGGACACGCCAAAAACCCGCGGATTTCCCCTCCGACAGGCCGCGGCAGAACGGCAGACTGTTCGGCATCCTGCGTGTCGTTGATCGCGAGCACCTCTTTTTTTATGACGATCGACTCGACCACCTCTGCAGGTATGGGCAATCCCGCGAGTTCATCCGGCACGATCATTCCTTTGCGAGCGAGCACGCTCATCTGACCGCCTTCGACGAGGACGATGCTTCCCCCGGGCACTTCGATGAGGGCCGTCGCTTTTTCGAGGAAGAGATCGAGAAATTCAGGCAAACGATCGTTCTCTCTTACTTGAGAGAAGAGCCCGAAAATGACACGCTGGTTTTCGAGCGACCTGAACGCTTCGATGCGCGCCCGTTTCTGTTTCTCGATGAGTTCCCACAGGAACCGCGCACCGATCGCTTCGATGACCTCTATCTTGTTCCCGGAGAGAGCGCGAATCCGCTCGCTCAGATCAGCATCCCCCGTGACGTTGATGACCATTTCAGGACGCGAGGAACAGAGCGAAGGCACGTCGTCGAAGACGGGGATCTTCCACTTCTTCGCCAGTATGACGCCCGGCGTATCGAGGTTCTTCTCGTAAACGCCGGTGATCGATATATTCGCATCTCCCCTGAGCAGCGAGATCATCGCACTGGCACCGATGGTGCCGCCGGCGATCGCGACCCTAAGCATCGACCCGATATCCTTGTTCCGCCACGGGACTCATCATCCGAAGAAAGTATCCGAGCAGTTCCGCATCCCACTGCCCGGCGTTTTTTTCACCACTCATGATCTCGAGTGCCGCCCGAACGGACCGGCGGTCTCGATACGGTCGCACCGACACCATCGCGTCGAACGAATCGACGATCGCGAGGATGCGGGCCATGAGGGGAATATCGCGCCCGGCCAAACCGTCCGGAAATCCGCGGCCGTCCCAGCGCTCGTGGTGATGCCGGATCGCGGGGAGAATCCTCCGCATCGAAACGAGCGGTCTGCAGAGATCTTCGCCGAGAAGCGCGTGCGTCTTGATCATCTCCTGTTCCGCTTCGGTCAAAGGCCCTGGTTTGCGGAGGATCGTCTGGCTGAGGCAAATTTTCCCGATGTCGTGGAGAATGCCCGCTTTCCGCATCTCTTCCTTTTCCGGTTCCGAGAGGCCGAGAAATGTCGAGAAGTCCACGGAGAGTTTGCTCACGCGCGTCGAATGCCCCTTCGTATAAGGGTCTCGTGCCTCCATCGCAACGGCGAGCGTGAGGATGATGTTCTCCGAGTGTTCGAGTTCGTCCTGGAGAGCCCTCAACTTGAGGAGAGACCGTATCTTGAGGAGAAGCTCGAGCGTATCGAACGGTTTGCTGATGAAGTCATCGGCACCCGACTCCAGCCCTTTGATCCTGCTGTTCCTGTCCGACAGAGCGGTGAGGAGGATGACGGGGAAGAATCGTTTTCCCGCTTTCTGCTTCAGCATCGAACAGAGGGCAAAGCCGTCCGTCCCCGGCATCATGACGTCGACGACGGCGAGATCGACATGCTGCTCGTCGAAGGTCTTGAGCGCGGCCGCCGCATCGAGCGCGCCGTGGACCGTAAAGCCTTCTTTCGCAAAAATCGCGCGCAGGAGGTCTATGTTCGTTTGGAGATCATCGACAACGAGGATAACCGGCGACGCCTTCTCGATGAGACAGGAAAATGGTGCCATCGAAAAAATTAAACCACTCTCCCAGGATTTTGTCAAGAAAATTCATTAAGAAATGAAGTGTTACACTAATAACTTCACTTGATTCTTAAAAAATCTATAAATCCTTACGCCGGCGTAGTAGCAACAGAGTTCGCTATCAAGATCATTGATGAAGGACCGTTCGATGCCGTCCTCGAACAGAATCCTCACGAGGCAGGTTCCTCCCGGAAGGACCGAATGCTTCTCCTCCACGACGTGTCCTTGTCCCCACGCTCCGTGGTAGAGATGTCTCACGGTATCACCAACCCTCAGGTATAAACGAGGTTTCATTGATCGATCCTTGCAATTGCCCCTATTATATCATCCTCCTTCACATGATGTAGTATCCGTAGAGGGTGTAAATAAAAAACCCTTCGATCGTGTAGGCGTCGAGCCCCCACTCTTTCGGGAGCGGCCAGTAGGGAGCGCCATCATAGAGCGCTTTGATCGCCGCGTCATCGAGGCTCTTGTAGCCGGACGTTCTCACCAGCTCAACGGCACCGAGTTCGCCGTTCCGGAGAATCGTGAATCTGATGACGAGATCTCCGTAGATGCCGCGCGCTGCCGCATCCCGTGGGTACACCCAGATGCTCTCGATGCGCTCCTTGAGGCGACGGTTATAGACGAGATAACGGAATTCCTTCGTGTCGAACGTGAACGTCCTCTCGCGCGCTTCTCTGTCGACATTCCTCTTCGCCACATCGCCGATCACGCCACGGTCGAAGAGCTTCTCTCTCATCCCATGCTGAGGAATCGTCTGCTGCTCGGGTTTCGCGTGCCCTCCGCGTCCATCACTCTCGCTTTTTCCCGGTCGTTCCTCTGGAGACCCACTGAAGGGGGGGGCGGTGTTCGACGCCTCGGGAATATACCGCCCGATAGAAGGCTGGCGCGTTGATTGGCGGGGTGAGGATCGTGAAATCGAGGGGGGGTTCGGCACGCGAACGGGCGGGGCCTCGCGCTGCAGACCCTTGAAGACCTCTTCCGGCGATACGAGCACCGTTTCGAACGTGCGGCTTCCCGCCTGTCTGTTGTCAGGAGAGACAACCGTGACGAGCGCCGCAACCAGGAGGGCATGCAGAAAGAACGAATAAATCAGAAAACGTTCGAGGTTCAACGGATGAATTCCTTAAAGAGGCGCATGTAGTCGCGCAAAGGTTTCGCCCCTCTCTCCTTTCTTAACCACAGTCTCAGAGATGCCGCCTGAATGTCGGGCTTCCTGTGCAGTTCGACGAGCCTATCCGCCGAAGCATCATCCTTCAAAAAATACCGTTCGAGATGAGCCATAAGGATGAACCTTTTCTCGAAGGCGCTTTTCCACCTTTTTTCATACGTGCCCAGATCGCCGCTGATAACCGCCTCCGCGGCAAGCACCCCCGCCCTCATGGCGTAGTAAATCCCCTCGTGGGTCAGCGGCATGACATGCCCGGCTGCGTCCCCAGCGAAGAGGATGTTCCCCCTTCGATAGAGATCTCCTGACCAGAGCGGTATGCGATACAATTCTTTCGCACTTTCTTTGCGTATCCCCCTTCTTTCTCTGAATCTCTCGAACAGGGAGAGGATGTCTCCACGTTCCGTCGTAGCCGTGCCGATCACGCTCCCCCCCTGCGCGGGGAAGACCCAGGAATACGAACGCGGGGCATGAGCCGCGCCGAACCAGAACTCACAACGTTCCGTATGGTGGTCGGGCACAAAAGCCGACATCGTAAAAAAAGATTTATTGGGCTTCACGCCCACCGCCGCTCTCATCCGAGAATTGACACCGTCTGCGGCAATGGCACATTCCGCCGTCAGTTCACGGACGGTCTCACCCGATTTGACGAAGACCGAAACCGTCCGCCCTTGTTCGACGCGCAGACATTCGCCCTCGAGAATCTGCGCTCCTTTCGCCTCGGCCTCTCTCCTCAGGGCTGCATCGAATTCCCTCCGATCGACCATGGCAAGGCCGCCACCATTCAACGGGATCTCCAGCACGGTCCCACCCGGCGATACGATTTCGATCGCTCTCACTTCCCTCTTTATGACGCCCTTCGGGATGTCGAACTCCTCGAAGGCACTCATGACGACCCCGCCGCCGCAAGGTTTCTTGAACGAGAGGTTTTTCTCCACGAGAACCACGTCGAGACCGTGTGTCGCCAGAAGCCGGGCGGCGGTGCTCCCCGCCGGTCCGCCACCGATGACGATTACCAGCGCATCATGCTTCTTTGTCGATGCCGTCGGTCGATTCATAGAGAGAACGCCCATCAGGGAGGATCAAAGGACGCGGCGCGTGGACATCATCGATTTTTCGAATGATCGGGGGACGATGAGACACACCGTCTCGAGTATTTCGAGGTTCCGGATGGGGAAAGGTGCTGAGAGAAGCACGGCCCCCCGAGCGTGAGGTCGACGTCACATCTCAGAACCCCGGTGGGAACGGGCAGTGAATGACCGCCCGCTTTGCTGAGGAATCTCCGTTCAGAAAATGCGCTGATATCTTGAAGAAGAAGTCGCCGACGGAACCCGAAATCGTCCCGTCTCTATTCTCTCCCCAGGGTAATGTCTTCTCGTTGTTATTGATAGCGACGATAAGGTAAATATTGTCTTTCACCATGCTGTTGATATCCTCTTCACTCGGGGAAGCGATGCCCTTGGTCGGACCGAACTGCGTGTGCGAATGGAAGTCGCCTATTTTCTGGAGTTTGCTGAATCGCGCGAGGATCGGCTCCATTTTCTTATGATTTTTCCGGTTGAATTCGACACCCCGATGCCTCCTGTTCGCCGTCTGTACGCTGAACGTGTGTTCGACGATAAACCGATCTTCGAGTCTGTACCCAAGAAGAAAGCCGAAACACTCCTTCTTGTATACCTCGGCGGAACTCAGGAGGAGGTCCAGGAACGCATTTTCCGAGAGGTATACCCGCATAGCGACAAATCTCCCCTCGTCACCCCGAAATGACGGCTAATAAACAGGGAGCCTCACGGTGAGAACCGGGCATGGCGCAAACCGCACGACCTGTGCCGCGGTGCTTCCGAAGAGGATTCTGTCGACCCCTCTCCGGCCGTGCGTACCCATGACGATGAGGTCTATCTTGTTATTTTTCGCGAAATTGATTATTTCCTCATGAGGCACTCCTGTGAGTATGGTGCGTTCCAAATCCTTCATTCCGGATAACTCTTCGACGCCGAACCGTTCGAGCTCCTTCTTCGCCCCTTCGCGGATATCGTCGTACATCTTGTCGAGCGATACGTGAGGGACGTACCACCCTGTCGCTTTCACGACGTCGTAGATCACGTTGACGACGTACAGCTTCGCTCCGTAGCGCTTCGCCAAGTCCACAGCGAACTGCAGGGCCTGAGCCGACCCTTCGGAAAAGTCTGTCGGGAAAAGAATACTCTTGATCTCCATTATCCTACCTCCCTTAAGTATTTTGCAGCGTCTTCGGGCGATGTCGGAAGGATATAAAATCCAGACCCCCATTCGAACCCGCTCGTTGTGATCAATCTCGGCATGATCTCGAGGTGCCAGTGATAGTCCTCCCCGAGCGTATGCCAGTGGTTCCGCCGCGGCACCATGTTCGGCGCGGTATGGATAAAATAGTTGAACGGCGGATTCCCGAAGATCTTCCTCAATTTCTTCAAAACGGACATGAGAATGTACCCCATGTCTTCCACCTCGTCGGGCACAATTTCATGAAAAGCGCACGAGTGCCTCTTGGGAATAATCCAGACCTCGAACGGGAACTGGGCTGCATACGGACAAAAGGCGACAAAGTGCTTCGATTCGAGGATAACCCGGTCACCCACCCGCAATTCTTCGTTAATTATATCACAGAAGACACACCGCTCCTTGTAGGCGAAGTACTGTTTGGCGTTATCGAGTTCGTCCTTGACCGTCTTCGGGATGACCGGCGTCGCCATGAGCAGCGAAACCGGGTGCGACCATACCCCTCCTGCGCTCTTCCCGGAATCCTTGTAAATCAGGACGTACCTGAGCCGCGAATCCTTCTCGAGGTCTGCGATGCGATCCCGATACAGCTTGATGACCCGCACCATCTGGTCCAATCCCATATCTTCCGGTCTTGTCACATGTTCCGGAGACTCGATCAATATTTCGTTGGCGCCGATATTGTTCATTCTGTCGTAAATTCCGACCCCCCTCCTCCCGAGGTCTCCTTCGATCTGGAACATCGGCTTGAAGCTCGGAATCGCCCGCACCCACCACCCGCCGCCACCAGGCCTGCGGATCGAAGAAATCTCCGGGGGAAGTTCGTGTTCCCTTCCCGGGCAGAGGATGCAGCTCTCTTCTTCCGGGGTGTTCTCGGGGGGGAGTTTATAGTCGGAAGGGGCGAGGGATTCAGAGAGAACTTCGACCCATCTCCCGAGGAGGATGTCTTTTCTCAACTCATGCACGGACGTTCCTCGCGTAGATGACTCTCAGTCCACGGAGAGTGAGAAATGGAAAGAACCTGTGCCTCCGCGTGAGGAAGCGCGAGAGGATCTGCCCGGCACCGCCCGTCACGGCAATCTTCAGGCGAAGCCCCGTCTCCTTCTCGATCTGTCCGATAATCCGTTCGACCGCTCCCGCGGTCCCGTAGAAGATCCCCGAACGGATGCATTCAGCCGTATCTCGACCGAGGGCCGATGTCGGCGGTTCCATCGTAACACCGGGAAGCCGGGCTGTTCCTTTCGCGAGCGATTCGCTCATCAAGCCGATACCCGGCAATATCGCTCCGCCGATAAAATTGCTCGTCCGTCCCGTCACGCTGAGCGTCGTCGCCGTTCCGCAATCGACGACCGCGGCGGGGCGCCGGAAAAGGTCGTCGGCGGCAACCGCATTCGCAATCCTGTCGGGACCGAGCGAAGCGGGATGCCGAATATCGATGCTGATACCGGTCTCGCACGTATGATCGACGACGAAAGGCTTGAGGGAAAAAAGATTCTCCATTACCTGTCCCAACGCGACCGTAAGGCCCGGCACGACAGAAGATATTATAATTCCCTCCGGCGGTTTGTCTATATTTTTTTGACGAACGAGGGTACGCAGGAGCGCCGTGTAACGGGACGGTCGCAGGATCGGATGCGTGGGCAGGGTCTCGACGGCGAGCACGCGTCCCTTAAAAAAACCCAATTTAATCGTTGAGTTGCCAATGTCGAGGGCGAGGAGCATCTACTCAGCGAGCGAGAGATCGCCGGAAATGAGCCTCCTTCTCTCGCCGGTCGGGAGGCGAACGATCAGTCCGCCTTTTTCATCCATCTCCTCCGCGAGGCCGGTGTACGTCTCGCTCCCTCTCGTCACGATGACCGTTCTGCCGAGGGTCGACGTGAGGCGCTTCCACTCGTCGATGATCGCCAGGCCCGCTCTCCGCTTCAGGTACCCGTACCAATAATCCAGGTGGTTGAGGATCCCAGCAATGACCGGCTCGCGTTTCGCATGCTGGCCGGTCTCGTGTATGACCGATGTCGCCGTCCGACGGAGCGGCTCGGGTAAGTCAGCGATTTCCATATTTATATTGACTCCGATCCCGATAACGGCGAGAACGATGTCCCGATGGTTTATCCTGACCTCCGTGAGGATACCGCCCAGCTTTCTGTTGGCAACCATCAGGTCGTTCGGCCACTTGATGGCGACCGGAAGCCCCGTCGTCTCCCTCAGCGCGTGCGCACAGGCGACGGCAGAGAACAGGGTGAGGAAATGCCCCTCATCGGGTTCGATCGAGGGGCGGAGCAGAACGCTCATGTAAATATTGACGCCCGACGGGGACACCCACGGTCGGTCGAATCGTCCTCTCCCCTTTTCCTGGTAATCCGCGAGAACAACCGTGCCTTCCTCGGCGTCTTCGGTCAGCGAAAGAGCGACCGTGTTCGTGGATCCGACTGCATCGAAAAAAAGGAGTTCCTTCCCGATCAGCCCCCTGATCCCTGACCTGATTGATTCGACGTCCACGCCTACTCTTCCGGCAGGATCACGACTTCGATTTTGCCTTTGAGCGCGTCGGCGAATCTCTTCGCATCGTCTTTCGAGCCGACGATGGAATCGTAATGCATCGGAATAGCGATCTTCGGTTTGATATCGAGCGCGGCCTTGACCGCTTCATCCGCCGTCATCACGTACGTGCCCGAAACGGGGAGGAGCGCGATGTCCGCTTTGAAGGTCTTCATCTCGGGGATATAGTCCGTATCGCCCGCGAGATAGATGCGCTGGCCTTTCACCGTGAAGATGTAGCCGACCCAGTTTTGCGCCCTCGGGTGGAACTGTTTGTTCGTGTTGTACGACGGCACCGCTTCGATCTCGATCCCTTCGACGGTTATCTTGTCGCCGGGCTTCACCGTCTTCACCGTACCGGTTACCTTCTTCGCGCAATCGGCCGTCGCGACAATGACCGTACGCTCACCCTGCACCTTCTTGATGTCTTCGGGCGAACAGTGATCGAAATGTTCGTGGGTGATGAGGATAATGTCCGCCGTGTCTTTCTTCTTGATCTTGAAGGGATCGGTGTAGATAATCTTCTCGCCCACGATCTTGAACGTATCGTGCCCCAGCCAATGAATGTCCTTAACGATCGACATAGTCGAAGCCTCCTCTCCCTCCGCCGTTCCGAGAACGGGCAAGAGCGTTATACACACTATGCAGATGAGCAGTGCGAGGTTGTGTTTCAAGGATGCCACCCCCTTTTCGTGAAAGAATTATATCACAGAGACCGGGATGGAAGACGGAGACCGGCGGTTGTGTTGATTAACATTCACGCCTTTTGATAGTGTAATGGGGAACGCATGCACGAGCCGTACGAAGCAGAGAAGAGAGCGGTAACTTTTTGAGAAAACTATCGGAAACCGGGAAGGAGAACGAGCATGTTGACCCTCGATGAGCTGAAAAAGGACCGGGCGTTGATCAATTCGATCGATTGGGACATGACACCTGAAATGGCCGTGCGTTTGTACCTGGAGTGGGGCAACGTATGGACGCCGGGCGAGGGACGCCGTCACACGGTCAGTTCAAAGAGCGATTTCACCGTCTATTTCGTCGTCAACTGCTGGGAAAGGCCGTACTATATCTACCTGATAAAAAGAAATTCACAGGATGCCGTCGAACTCGCGAAATTCGAACTCCCCGAGAAGTTCGAAAAGCCGGTCTGCCAGCTCAAAGGCATTTACCCGGTTGAGGGCGAACTGCGCGACTGGCTGAAGAAAGAACTGAATGTTGCCTGAGTTGGGACGCCCCTCGAACGGGGGATGGACCTCCCTGCCATAGGGAATGGGGAAGGTCATTTCCATAGCGAACCAGAAGGGCGGCGTGGGGAAAACCACGACCGCCGTCAATCTTGCCGCGTCGCTCGCACTCGCCGAGAAAGATATTCTCATCGTGGACACCGACCCGCAGGGGAACTCCACATCCGCTCTCGGTATCGACCGCAGGTCGCTCGACTACAGTCTCTACGACGTCTTTACCGGTCGGTGCGAAATTGCGATGGCGACGAGGAAGACCTGCATGGAACACCTCGCGATCGTGCCGTCGTCGATCGACCTTCTCGGTGTCGAGGTCGAACTCGCCGCGCAGGAAGGGAGAGAGCAGGTGCTCCTCAACGCGATCGAACCGGTGAGAGAAACGTACCGCTACATCTTCATCGACTGTCCGCCTTCGCTCGGATTGCTGACCCTGAATGCACTTGTTGCCGCCGATTCTGTTATAATCCCCGTGCAGTGCGAATACTACGCCCTCGAGGGGCTCGGCCTTTTGACGGGAACCCTGCGGCGGGTGCGGAGTTTGCTCAACCCGGGCCTCGAGATCGAGGGCATCGTCCTCACGATGTTCGACTCGCGGAACAATCTCGCGCACGAGGTTGCGGCGGAGGTGAGGAAACATTTCGGCGACGCGGTCTTCGAGACGATGATCCCGAGAAACGTCACGCTCGGAGAAGCGCCTAGTCATGGGAAACCGGTCATTCTCTACGACATCCGCTCAAAGGGAGCGCAGAGCTATCTGGCGCTCGCGAAAGAGGTTTTGAATGAAAACGGCACTCGGCAAAGGGCTTGAGGCCCTCATCCCGGAAAAGGGCGAGGAAGTCATTTATCTCGATATCGACCGTATATTCCCCGGTGACCAGCAGCCGCGCAAGACGTTCCGCGACGAGTCCCTGAAAGAACTCGCCGCCTCGATAAAGGAAAAAGGAATTCTTCAGCCCGTCATCGTCTCCCGCGTGGGCGATGGAAGCTTCCGGCTCATCACGGGCGAGCGACGGTGGAGGGCCGCGTCTCTCGCGGGTCTCAAGAAAATACCCGCGCTGATCAAGAATGTCCCAACGAGGGATTCTCTCGAAATCGCGCTCATCGAGAACCTCCAGAGAGAAGATCTGAACCCCATGGAAGCCGCCGAGGCGTTCAGCAGGCTCATCATCGAATTCAACCTCACGCAGGAGGAACTCGCCGACCGCGTCGGGAAAGAACGCGCCACCGTCGCGAATTACCTCAGGCTCATGAAGCTCCCCGAGGAGGTAAAATCGAGCATCTACAACGGGTCTTTGAGCATGGGCCACGCGAAGGCAATCCTCTCCCTCGAAGGGAAGGCCCAGCAGATCGACGCCGCGCGGACCATAATCAAAAAGGGTCTGAGCGTGAGGGAGGCCGAACTGCTCGCGAAGAGACTATCTGCGGCACCAAAGAAGAGACCGGGCAAGGACCCGCAGATCGCGTCGCTCGAGGAGAAACTGATCAGAGGACTGGGGACGAAGGTGAGAATCGTCCAGCGGGGCAAGAAAGGCAAAATAGAGATCGAATTCTACTCCCTCGAAGAACTGGAGAGGCTCCTCGACATTCTACTCGCCTGATGTTCGTTCCGAAGATACTCTTTCATCCCGCAGTGTAGCCCGAAGGGTATAGATTGTTCTTCGAGTTTCCCGAGCAGACAACGTTCGGCGACATCAATATCCTCTTCGAATAGGGGTCGTTTCATCCGACACCCGGACATATCAAGATTCAGGACTCGACCCCACGCGTGGATATGAGGATCCGATTCATAGAACTTCAGAAGCGAGCGAACAATAACAGAGCCTTCGGGATCTGCTGATGCCTATCGGACATCCCGCTCTTCTTTGACTTCCACGAGGACCTCGTTTCTCCGTAAAAACCACGGAGTGAAGGGCGAGTTGTACCGGGCAAAAATCGGGTCGCCGACTATGGCAAGACCGGCGGCCCTTACGGCTTCGAGGAGCGCGGTTTCGTTGTCCCTGTACCGTTTCTCCGACCATGTCCCCGAATATCTTCGCGCTGCGACAAGCCTCGACTTCACCTCCCGGAGTTTGACGCGCGGGTCTGCTGGTACGGGCAGAGTGTCGAGCGTATACGCGGAGGGCATGACGAAGCTGATCACATACGCACCCGCTGTCTTCCCGTCAGGGGTCATCTCGACGGGAGCCGTCATGGGTATTTTTTCTCCCGCACCCGCCGGAGACTGCTGGACGGGCGCCGTCATCGGGATTCCCGTCTTCCTCACATTGCCTCCCGAGATATAGCGGAACAGTATTCTGAAGGCCGTGTTGCCCGCCTCATCGAAGCTCCCCGACACGACCGTCTCGGCTACGACGTAGGGAGCATAGCGCCTCAATTCGAACCCGTCGTATTTCTTGACGACCTCGTACTTCGGCTGTTCGTATGCAGATGCTGCTCCTGCCGAGAATAAGAGCAGGCACGCAATAAAAACCCATTTCATTGAACCACTCCTTTTTTAAGTTCGTTCGCTTTCCTTCGCCTTGCCCATTTATCGACCTCCACCGCGGCAATGATCGTCATCGACGCAAGCAGTATCTCTCCCCACTCGATCATGGACAGGGGGACCGTTCTGAATACCCACTGGAGAGCGGGCACGTAGATGACGGCGAGATGAGCAAAGACGGAGGCGAGCATGCCGTAAAAGAGGAAAGGATTGCTCATCGGAGCCATGCGGAAAACGGATTGTGTCTCGGACCTCGAGTTCCACGCCTGGAAAAACTGGGAAAATACCATCGTCGTGACAGCCACGGTCCGCGCCTGTTCGGGAGAGTCTCCTGAACGCAACGCGAGAACGTAGTTCGCGATGACGCCGACGGCGATGATACACCCGACGAGGAGAGTTCTCTCGACGAGAAGCCTCGACATGAGTCCTTCCCGCGGCGGTCTCGGCGGTTTATCGATGATCCCCTCCTCACCCGGCTCGAACGCAAGGGCAAGCACCTGCAGGCCGTTCGTCACGAGATTGATCCAGAGGAGCTGCGACGGGAGATAGGGGAGGGGAAGATTCAGCGCTTGGGAGATGACGATGGAGAGAATAGCGGCAACGCCGGTCGGGATGAGGAAAAAGATCACCTTCCTGATGTTCTCGAATACGACGCGCCCCTCTTCGACCGCGTGGAATATGCTCGCAAAATTATCGTCCGCCACGACCATGTCCGCCGCCTCTTTCGCGACGTCCGTACCCGTCCTCCCCATCGCGACGCCGATGTGCGCCGCCTTGAGGGCCGGGGCGTCGTTGACGCCGTCGCCCGTCACGGCGACGACCTCGCCGTGCTTCTTGAGCTGCTGAACGATGCGGAGCTTGTCCCGCGGGGCGACGCGCGCATACACCGTCGTCTCCTGAACTTTCCTGAACAGCTCGTCATCGCCCATTGCGTCGAGTTCCGGCCCCGTCACGACGTGCGACGCTTCCTGCGCGATGCCCAGTTGTTTGCCGATCGCCTTCGCGGTGATCGCGTGATCGCCCGTGATCATGACCGTCCGTATCCCCGCCCGCCTGCACCCGTCGATCGACCGCCTCGCCTCTTCCCTCGGCGGATCCATCATGCCCTGCAATCCCGCGAGGATGAGTCCGGACTCGATATCGTGGTGCGTCAGCTCCGTCGTATCGTCAGGCATCTCCTTGAACGCCAGTGCGAGGACTCTGAGTCCTTGTCTCGCGAGCGTCTCCGCGAACCTCATGAAATCCTTCCGGATGAGATGTTCGCTGATGAGGCAGGCGGTGCACATGCCGAGGAGCTTTTCGACCGCGCCCTTCGCGAAGATGATCTTCTTGCCCTCGTGTTCATGGAGCGTCGCCATGTAGCCCCTCTCCGATTCGAACGGGATGATGCCGAGCCTCGGATATCTGTCTCTCTCCTCCTCCGGCTTCAGGCCCGCTTTCATCGCCGAGACGATGAGCGCCCCTTCGGTCGGGTCTCCGTCGACCTTGAACTGGCCGTCCTCTTCGTAGATCTCGGATTCGTTGCAGAGCAAGCCTATGCGGAACACGTGCAGCAGTGTTTCCAATTCGTGCGGTTCCACCGGCATCTTCTCGTGGAGGATCTCGCCCTTCGGTTCGTACCCGCTGCCGGTTATCTCGTACGTGTGCTCGCCGTCGTAGACGAGCTGGACGGTCATCTCATTTTTGGTAAGCGTGCCCGTCTTGTCCGTGCAGATGACGGTCGTGCTGCCGAGCGTCTCGACCGTCGGGAGGTTCCGTATGATGGCATTCCGCTTCGCCATCCGCGCGACCCCGGCGGCCATGGCGATCGTCACCACGATCGGAAGCCCCTCGGGCACCGTCGCGACGGCGGCGGCAACCGCCGTCATGAACATGTCCTTGATACTCTCTCCGGTGAGCACCCCGAAGAGAAAGACCGCGGCAGAGGCCCCGAGGACGAGCAGACCGATCTGCTTCGAAAATCTGTCGATCTTTTCCTGGATGGGGGCCTTGACGGGACGCACCTCTTTCAATTCCTCGGCGATCGTCCCCAACATCGTCGATTTACCAGTGTTGACGACGATCCCTTTCGCTCTGCCGCTCACGACGATCGTTCCCATGAAGGCCATGTTCGCCTGATCCCCCGGCGTCAGATTCGCTGCCTGAATGGGAAGGGCGTTCTTTTCCGCGGGAACCGACTCGCCGGTCAGCATCGCCTCTTCCACCCTCAATTCGAGCGACTGGAAAAGTCTCACGTCGGCGGGCACCTTCGATCCGGAGGCGAGGAGTACGATATCGCCCGGAACGAGCTCCTCGCTGTGTATCTCCCTCTCGTGTCCATCTCTCAGGACGCGCGCCTTTGGCACCACCATCTTTTTCAACGCCCTCACGCTCTGCTCGGCCTTATACTCCTGGAGGTAACCGATGACCGCGTTGAGCACGACCACGCTCAGGATGACCGCCGTATCGATGTATTCCGCGAGGAGAAACGTAACGGCAGCCGCGATGAGGAGGATATAGATGAGCGGGCTGGTGAACTGGTGGAGGAGGATCGCGAGCCTGCTGATCCGCTCCTCCTCCGCGAGGGCATTCGGCCCGTGCGTGGCAAGCCGATCCTTCGCCTCGGATTCGCTCAGCCCCTCCTGGGACGAACCAAGCTTCTCGAACACCTCTTCAATGTCTAACTGATACCAGTTCATCTATTAAGGATACTCGAATCTGTCTCACAATAAATTTTTTGGGTAGCATGTACGACTACAGAAACCTTGATTCCCAACCAACTTCGTTGCAACAAATACCCACGCGTGTCATTTTCGCGGAAGCAGGAATCCGGTTCAATTTTCTTTTTTTCGTCATACCGGTCCCGTATCGTGTACGGGATAAACTCCAGCCGGTGTCCAGTGTCCCTGTCCGTCATACCGGTCCCGTATCGTGTACGGGATAGACTCCAGTCGGTATCCAGTGGCCCTGTCCGTCATACCGGCGAACGCCGGTATCCAGTGGCTTTTTGTCCCCTCTGCCTTTATAATCCAACACATTTATCCGTTACCCGACAATGTCATCGTACAAGTCTTTCCATGTCGGGTTCATCTTCTCGATCAGCCCGAGCTTCCATTTTCGCTTCCATTCCTTCATCTGTCTTTCCCGCTGAATAGCTGACTCCATAGTCTCGTGTAATTCATACCATACCAAATGATGGACTTTGTATCGTTTAGTAAAACCCTCTGCCAGACCGTTTTTGTGCTCCCACACTCTTTTGATGAGGTCCGAGGTTACACCGACATAGAGGGTACCATTTCTTTTACTGGCCATGATGTAAACGGTGGGTTGGTTTTTCATATGCCCTCCTCTGGATTCCGTCTTTCGACGGAATGACAACACAACAAACCTCTGGATTCCGGGTTTCCCCGGAATGACGGCCCTTCAATTCCACTCTCCTATCCGTCATACCCTTTTCTCTTTTTTCGTCATACCGGTCCCGTATCGTGTACGGGATAGACTCCAGTCGGTATCCAGTGTCCCTGTCCGTCATACCGGCGAACGCCGGTATCCAGTGGCTTTCAAGTCCTTTCCTGGATTCCGGCCTGCGCCGGAATGACAACACAACAAACCTCTGGATTCCGGGTTTCCCCGGAATGACGGCACAATGAACGTCTCGATACCGGCCTGCGCCGGAATGACACGACGAACGCCTGGATGCCTGATTACCCCCGGAATGACACACCATAAAGTCCGTTTTGATAGAGCATTAGTGCATACTCCTTTGGAGGGAAGACGCGCGACCCGGGGAGCCTCCTAACGTGGTGCCTTTTTCGTGCCGGCCGAAAATGCTATCGATCAGTCTTTACGGTCGATGGATCAGGGCTCCTCACTTTTGGCAAGAGTCAGCCAGAGCTTGTCGGCCTTTTCGACATTCCCTCGGATGTCCCTGCTCCATTTCTCGCGGGCCGCTTGGCTGCAGTGCAGGTAGAACCTCCCGTCCACGATGTCCCAGATTTCAGGATCGGTGAGGGCCTTTCGTCCTTCTGCCATCGCCCACGCGCAATACCCGTCATACTGCGGGGCGTACTTCTCGGGACTGGCGGCGAAAAGATCCCGGTTCTCTTCCGTCGAGAAGTGCCACGTCATCTTGTGCCACGTGACTGCAAACGTCTCGCTGCCTTTTACCGCCCTGCCTGCTCTGAAATAGGCAACGGCATCGTATCCCTTTATGGCCACGTTGCTCTCCGATGTCTTCCCCATGGGATACCCCGCCTTTTTCCATGCGTCCACGCCGCCCGCTAACGCCTTGGCATTTCTGTAGCCCAGCTTCACGTACTTTGCTGCCTGACCGGCAGACGTCGCTTCATTCGGTCACGCTCAGTAGAAGATTATCTCCTGATCCTTGGAGAGATGAGGGAGCCTCGCTTCGAACTCGCCGAAGGAAATCGCCCCGCCCAACTGTATGGTTGTGAACTTTTCCTCGTCATTGTACCCGCAGACGAGCAACGCCTCCTTCGCCTGCACCTTCCGGTAGGCATCTTCCACACTCACCCGTTCGACTTTGATCATATGAATGTCCTTTCATGGGGTATTCGTCACCGTATTCGATTGCTTCTTCATATCGCTGAATTATATCAAGTTTTCGGGGGAGTACTGGGGAGGCGCTATGGTCAAGGCCGAGGGCCTTCCGTTATCCAGATGGAGGCCATGAACCCCTCCCTGAGAGAAAAGGGGACTATCCTCATTTACGGTTTGAACCCTCACATTTACGCAATTGACTCGCCACATCAATCCCGATATAATGCTGCAAAAAAATAAAAACTGCTAAGAAAATGTCACGCGGCTCCACCGAAAAGCGTCCGGAGGAAGAGTATGCGATGGACCTTTCAGCTCTATTCAATCGCATTGCCGACGGTAGCCTCACTTCTCTGCACATGAAAAAGACGAGTTAAGGGGTTGAATGGCGCGTAAGAAGAAGGCCGGCATCACTTCAGAGAAAAAGCGCCCTATCGAATCCTACCAGCATGGGATGAGGGAAAGGGGATGTGTCTCCATTGATGTTCGAGTGTTGAACAAGGAACAGCTTCATGAAACGCGGCTATTCCCGTTCTTATAAGACAAGAACTATGTGAGGTAAAAGCATGGCCAAGAGAAAGAACGACACAAAGACGCTCGAAACCACCGGCGCCACGGTCGGCTATGAGGCCCAGCTCTGGCAGATGGCCGATGCGCTGCGCGGCTCGATGGACGCTGCCGAGTATAAGCACGTGGTGCTCGGTCTTATATTTCTTAAATACATCTCCGATGCCTTTGAGGAACAACATAAAAAACTTGAAGGCGAACGAGATCAGGGAGCAGACCCTGAAGACCCAGATGAATACCGAGCGGTAAATGTCTTCTGGGTGCCGCCCGAGGCGCGTTGGTCAAATCTCAGGGCGAATGCAAAACAACCCACAATCGGCCAGACCGTTGATGATGCCATGACCGCTATTGAGAGAGATAACCCTTCTCTCAAAGGTGTATTACCAAAGGATTATGCACGGCCAGCTCTCGATAAGCAGAGACTCGGTCAGCTCATTGACCTCATCAGCAACATAAAGTTAGGTGATGAAGATGCACGCTCTAAGGATGTATTGGGCAGGATCTATGAATACTTTCTTGCCCAGTTTGCCAGTGCCGAAGGTAAGAAAGGCGGTGAGTTCTATACACCCAGATGTGTTGTAAAACTCCTGGTCGAAATGATCGAACCCTATCGGGGAAGAGTATATGATCCCTGTTGTGGCTCTTCAGGCATGTTCGTGCAGTCAGTAGAGTTTATCCGTGCCCACGCTACTGGCAATGGTAATGCAGGAAAAGCAAAGGCAGATATTTCCATCTACGGCCAGGAGTCGAACTACACCACCTGGCGGCTCGCCAAGATGAACCTTGCCATTCGTGGTATCGAGGGCCAGATCGCGCATGGCGATACCTTCCATAATGACCGTCATCCTGATCTTAAGGCAGACTTCATCCTGGCAAATCCACCTTTTAATGTGAGTGACTGGGGTGGAGAGCGTCTCAGGGAAGACAAACGATGGAAGTTTGGCATTCCGCCAGTTGGCAATGCCAACTTCGCCTGGGTTCAGCACATGATATACCATCTTGCACCGAATGGGATTGCCGGCTTTGTGCTTGCAAACGGATCTATGTCTTCTAATCAATCAGGAGAAGGTGAAATCCGCAAAAATATCATCGAGGCGGATCTGGTGGACTGCATGGTGGCGCTCCCCGGCCAGCTCTTCTACTCGACCCAAATCCCGGCCTGCCTGTGGTTCCTCGCGCGCGACAAGAAAAACACCCAGTTCCGTGACCGCCGCGGGGAGATCCTCTTCATCGACGCCCGCAAGCTGGGCCGCATGGTCGACCGCACCCACCGCGAGCTCACCGACGAGGACATTCGCAAAATCGCCGATACATACCATGCCTGGCGCACCTTCGGCCCTCACCTGGCCTATGGCCACCCTCTCCCAGAGGGAGAGGGACAGGGTGAGGGTGGTGTTTACCGCAATATTCCTGGTTTCTGCAAAAGTGCTTCCCTCGAAGAGATCCGAAAACATGGATATGTACTAACTCCTGGCCGATATGTGGGCGTAGAAATTAAAGAAGAGGACAAAGAACCCTTTGAGGAGAAAATGAAGCGGCTTGTAGCCCAACTTCGTGAGCAGCAGGAAGAAGCTTCAAGACTCGATAAGGCAATATGGAAAAATTTAAAGGAATTGGGGTTATGAGGGGTAGCAAACAGTTGCTCGATTTATCTAAGCTTGTTTCTTTGATAAAGGAAATTGATCATCGGCTTGCTGTACATGTCGGCAAAGCGATAAACCTAAGCCTTACCCTTCGGAATTGGTTGATCGGACTTTATATTGACGAATATGAACTCCGGGGTTCTGATCGCGCGCAGTATGGAGAAAATCTTTTCTCCGAACTTGCTCAAAGGCTTACCCAACAGAGGGTCAGCAATTGCAATCGCCGTCAACTCTATCGCTATCTCCGATTCTATAGACTCTATCCGCAGATTGTGGGGACACTGCCCCCACAATTTAAATCGTTTCTCCCTCAAACTGTCAGAACACAAAAAGTGGGGACGCCGTCCCCACGGTTCAATGTTCCTCCGAAGGATCTCATCATCCGGCTGTCCTATAGCCATATTGACCTGCTGGTAGATATAGATGACCCCCTCAAGCGTGCCTTTTACGAGATCGAATGCATTCGCGGCAATTGGTCGGTACGAGAATTGAAACGTCAGATCGGTAGTCTTTACTTTGAACGTTCAGGCCTTTCGAAGGATAAAAAGAAGCTTGCGGAGCTTGGGCGAAGAGGTGCCGAAACTTCCGAACCAAAACTTGCCATAAAAGATCCATATGTTTTCGAGTTTCTCGGCATCAAGACGAAAGAAGTGATGGGAGAGTCGGATCTGGAAGATGCGCTATTGGACAAACTCCACGACTTCCTTCTGGAGCTGGGCAATGGCTTTTGTTTCGAAGCACGTCAGAAACGTATTCTGATCGGCAGAAACCCAGGATATGTTGATCTGGTCTTCTATCATCGAATCCTGAAGTGCCATGTGTTGATTGAGTTGAAGGTAGCCGAATTCAGCCACGAGCATTTGGGACAGCTCAATACCTATGTAACCTGGTATCGAAAGCACATGATGAACAAAGGAGATAATCTTCCGGTAGGCATTCTTTTATGCACACAAAAAGACCATGCTTTGGTGGAGTATGCACTGGCCGGGATGGACAAACGGCTTTTCGTTTCCAAGTATCAACTTGAATTACCGAAAAAGTCCGATATGGAAAAATTCCTCAGAGAGCAAATGAAGGAGTTGGGGTATGGCGGGTGAGTGGACAACCGCTCGCATCGAAGAGGTGGTCGAACGCGTGGCTATGGGGCCATTTGGCTCCTCGATCAAGGTGGAGACCTTCGTTAAGGAAGGCGTGCCCGTCATCAGTGGCCAACATTTGCACGGCTCTCGGCTAGACGAAACGCCTGGCTTCAACTTCATCTCGCCAGAGCACGCGGAAAGACTGCGGAATGCGAACGTGCGAC
>OGCI01000873.1_pt1 | contig 29483 bp, 19 predicted proteins | sample 1570021 | NCBI WGS metagenome assembly OGCI01 (sample SAMN06264664, study PRJEB24512) | hot springs metagenome | isolation source: Hot spring water | place: South Africa: Tshipise | collected 2015-06-21 | reverse complement strand
ATACCTTCCTCTATCCCCTCTGGAGTTCCTTCTGGAGTACCTTCAGGTGTCCCTTCAGGAGTTCCTTCTCCGCAAGGACCTGTAGATATTACAACATCTACATAACTTCTCGGGGCAACTTGCGCACCCGCTATTGGACTCTGACTAATAATTCTACCTTTAGGAACGGTATTACTACACTGCTCTGTTACAACACCTAAAAACAATCCAGCAGATACCAATGTTACATCTGCATTTTCTTCTGTCATACCTACTACATTTGGCACTTCAACAGGACATGGACCTGACGAAACAACAAGATTGACCCCATTACCCGGTTCTAATTCTACACCCCCCACAGGGTCTTGACTAATAACATAACCTGCAGGAATTGTACTATTACACTGCGTCTCTATAGTTCCCACAACATAACCTGCAGAAACAATTTCATCCTCTGCAACAAATTGCTTTAGTCCTACAACATCAGGAACTATTCCCGGAGGGCAGGGTCCCGTAGAGATTGTTACATGAACCGGACTACCCGGATCCAGATATTGTCCCGGAAACGGCTGTTGTAAAAGAATTAGACCTTCCGGAACAGTATAACTGCATCGTTCTGAAACGGTTCCAAGCACATAACCCATACTTATCAAAACATTTTCTGCTTGCTCGACTGTTAACCCCAAAAGATTTGGCACAGAATGACTCCAAATAAAATAGGGATAAGTTATCCCCGGGACAATTCCCCAAACCGTTCCAAAAGACCAATTGGTATAAGTCGATTTCTGTTTCATTTGTTCTGTTGTTTTACCTGTTCCTCCACTCGATGTAGCATAACCTGAAGTGTCTTTATCCCAATAACTCATGAAAATAAAAGCCAAAAAGAAACGGTACCCAATAAGTCCACCAACACGGGAAGAACCGGTTACATGCCCTGCAGAATAGTTTTCAAAGCCCCAACCCCAAGACATGCTTCCAATTAACCCGCCTACATTGGATGAGCCAGATACATTTCCCGTTGCATAACATCTACGTAAAGAGGCATTCCATGTAGCACACAATCCAACAAGTCCACCTACGGCCGATGTTCCAGAGACATCACTTGTAGAATAACTTTGAGATATTGTTCCTGCATTTCTTCCTGCCAAACCACCGACATTGGAAGCACCGGACACAGAATCCATGGAATAGCATTTGTTTAATGTCCCGGCGTTATTACCTGCCAAACCACCGACATTATTCGTTCCAGAAACAGAACCGTTTGCGAAGCAAGTGTCTGCACGACCCTCATTGGAACCGATAAGTCCACCAACATAATTTTTCCCAACAACGACATTGTTATCCATCCCCAAATTGGAGATAACACCGCTACTACTCACTCTACCAAAGAGTCCTACATAATCTTCCGAAGGACGGTGAATATGCAAATTAAAGATTTGATACCCCTTTGCATCAAGGGTTCCGCTAAACGGTTTGGTAGATGTTCCTATTGGTTGGAAACCCGCCCCATCGTTCCATGTCTGCGTATCGCTCGCATCAATATCTTGTGATAATTCATATAAGCCACTCAGTGGATACTCTGGGTCGTTACCTATTTTCTGCAAATCTTCAAGACTTCCTATTAGAATTGCAGACCAACCCACATTTGCAATCACAATAAATGATAGAATTAAAAATATCCTAATCATTACTGTTTGTTTCTTTACATCTGAATTGTGTTAATTGTGTTTTAAACATAAAATAATCTCCTTTTTAAAAAACTTAATTTTATGAGTTTTTATTGTCCACAGGTACAATTCCCTTTTCAATATAATATTATAACATTTGTAAAATAAAAATCACAATAAAAATATCTATTATTTTTATTATATTAATATAAGTAATTATTATATAATGATTTATAAAAATATAAAATATAATTTTATATTTAATTATTAGAGATTTTTTCCTTTTGTCGACAAATATTTGTCATTTCATCCTTAAGGATATTTGAGATAAATTAACAAGAGGAAAACAAATATGAGGAATTTTATCTTTTTACAGTATTGAAGGTAAACTTTGGTCCGAAATGGGCACGATTAAAACTTTCCATAGTCAGTTGAATCGATGTGTTATCTTGTATGTTTATTTCAAAACAAAATGTAGTTGTTTCTCCTCGTTTTAATATTTTTTCAAGAGGTATTCTTTTTTCCTGCTGATAACGAACAAATAATGATACACTACCTTCTTCAGGATTCTGATTTTTACCTGTTATCCATTCAGCTTCTCCTAAATTAGTGCACATTACTTTTAGTCTTATCTTATCAATATTTGCTGGTAACTCAATTGTATCACCTTTATGGATAATCTGTTCTTTCTCCCTTTTTACCCAAACAACTTCATCGAAGAAGGCATCTAAATACTTTAAGGGATTGTTTCCATTATAAGCGACATTCCCAACCGCAATTAAAGGACAGTTTCGGGAATTCGTTCCCGTTGCATCACTAACCAATTTCGGATCTTTACCTTCATCAATCAACTGCCAGAAGGTTTCTTTTACATCCTTATAAATACCAAAAACTCCCATAGAAGTTTTGTCTCGGTCTATTTTTACTTTGCAATCATAAGTCTTCTTCCTCTGTTTATTAAATACACGAGAATGTTTTTTTATAACCTCTGTAACAGGACGATATGTTCCATCCGGATTGATTATTCCGAAATCACTTTTTTCGTTCACACGATACCCCCCCGGATACCACCAGAAATAAATTCCATCAGAACCACTTTGCAACAATAAGCGATAAAAATCTGAGAAATAGTCCGCCTGGAATTTTAATGCTTGTTGCACCTGTTCCGGATTCTTCCGATAAATATTATAACCCATTTCTGCCCAAAATAAGGGTAGATTCGGATTACAAAAGGCACCATACTTCACCTGAAACCCGCCCGGTTTTATCATTTCCCAATTTCCAATTCTACCGTATGCTTCCGGCTCCAATATATCCACAGATTGCGAAAGGTAATACCAGTCATATGGAAGGGGATTGGCCCAGTTATTAGTAGGATTAGAGCCTTCTGTCATTCGAAAACTAACAGCATGATTTGGGTCGACAGAACGGACTAATCTTCGGGCTCGATTATAATATTCATACAGGAGTGTATCTAGGAAACGACGGTAAGCACATACCATAACACGCCACTCACCATCTTTCACTAACATCTCATCCCCGGGGTTTGTAATATTCCCGTTATCGTCTTTAGGGATGGGACAATTCCAGTCCTTTTCTGCATTCTCCACACAGCCATATCTTTCAACAACCCATATCAACCAATCCTTATCCCATCGTTTCCTCCCTTCATGCCCCGGAAACATTGGTTCCCAGGCTAAATCATATGCAAATACCTCGTCATGTTCCGCCAAACGGTAATATTCTATCATTTCCCTGATTTTTTCCCATTCAAAATCGAACGGTGTTCCAGGACGCAAGGAAAGGTTAACTTTCAAGTTTAAACGGTCTGCGCGATACAATAGGTCCAGAAGGTTTTGGTCTTTCATTACATCGTGATATTGAAATACACTGATGGAGTTCATACCCATTTTAACAATGCGTTCTAAATCCCGTTGTATAACCCAGGGGTCGTAAGCCTCCGCACTCATCCAGTATTCAAAATAACGCCACCATTCTGTTCCTATTCCGGAAGAAGGCATATAATTTACACCGTGTGGGCACCATCTTTTCCCACGATAGATAAAATCACCTTCCTTGATAGTAACAAATTCCTTTTTTGTCCGCGGTTTCCACCGATTTAACTCATGCATCACATAATCTTTCTTCTCCCCATTTACAATGAGAGAACATTCCACTTGAACAGTATCCCCTGAAATTTTCGGATAAGGGATATTCTCTGATACCTGATATATCTGCTGTGTTCCTAATTGGATAGGTATACAATTTTTCCATAAAACCTTATCATACCTGTCCCGCAATGAGAGTTGTACCGTCGCACTTGAAATATTTGTTTCCCCCGTTGTAAAGACAGTAGCCCCCATTGGCAATTCCTGTTCAGGGAAAACAGTATAATAAGCACAACCCCCATCAACAAAGAAAACTTTTTCCCTCAACCTTTTCACCCATTCCGAAAAGTAACGAACAAACTCTCCGTTGAGATACCATTCAAACTCCTGAACAGCAAAACAGGTCTGAACAGAACCCTTGTAAGGGCCATCATTGTATATCATCATAGCCGACAGAGTCCCTCGATAATCCTTCCTTTTTCCCCATGCATGCATCAAGGGAACCCACCGCCATGACCGACCTTTGTTAAAACCCCCTCCACGAGGTCGAGGATGTATTAAGGCAAACCGCTCTGGCACAGGCATCGTATCTTTATTCAAATTCAACGCCAACTCCGTATCCATAGATATGGAACAGACATCCTTCGAAGTATAAAATTTATAGTCCGGACAAAATAGTTCCAGTTTTGGTAATTCCATAGTCTGGAGAAATATTTGATGTTTTTCCGTCATCGGAGAAGTTCCCAATCCCGCAAACCAAAACTCATGTTTTCCTCCGGAAATAGGTGAATGGCTCATGGTTAATCCAATACAAGCCTTAACGGCATTTTGTGGATTAAATACGGTGCCTGCTCTTGAAGGGGATTCCCATAACTTAAACTTATCCGGAGTAAGTACATAAAACCGCCAATCTGTACTTAATGGAACAGAGGCAATCCATCGCGAACCATCTCTCTCCCGCCATTCAATTGTAAGATAATCCGTTGTTCTACTACCTCTGGCAAAAAAAACGGTACACGGATGATTATCAGGAAACGGCTTTTCCATCGAAGGAGTTGAAAAAATATCCCAGCCTCTCATATCTATAATAAAAGCATGAAACCCCGGGAGTGATAGGTTCGGGACAAGATCATTTAATAACTTGTATTCAATAATCACCGGGGACTGTTGATAATTGCTTTCCCTCTGCCAGTCTTTCAATCCTTCTTCACTAAAAGGGAAAATATTGGATGCTAATGCAGAATAGTTTTCCTGAACAAATTGCATGGGTTTTAAACAACGGCTACCATCCCACATAGAATCGTTGTTCCAGAGAGGTATGCCTAAAACAGCCAGGTCCCCACCTTGTTTAATAAACTCTATAATAGCTGAGGTTGTTATAGGGGGTAAGGAAAAACCAGGGACAACAACCAGCAAATCCATATCATTTAGAATACCCATATTGGGTATGAACTCATTGACAGATATCCTTTTCACATCATAAAAACTATTTTCAAGAACATTTACTATCTTATCCCCAACAGATGTCCATCCAGAGCTATCCTCCGCAATTAATACAATACCTTTTGTAAATTTTTTTATATTCTCTATTGTTTCCTCTGAATACAAATAACGACTGAAAAATAAAAACACAAAAGAGAACAAAAAAGTCATAAATATTTTTTTCATTCATATACCCTTAATCTGTTTGTATAAAAAATTGTATAATTATGTTAGATTACCATAAATAGACAAGTTAATAACAAGGGACAACAAACAATTGAGAATACACCAGCATGTAAACCCATTAAATAAAAAATATCTGGTAGTCCCACCTATGCCAGAGTGGTCAAAGGTATATGCAAAACCTTTTAATCCATTACACCTTGACTTGGGTTCCGCAAGCGGGTATTTTTTACTACAAATAGCACAAAAAAATAATGATTGGAACTACTTAGGATTGGAGATACGGCAAGCTCTTGTGGAACGAGCCAATCGATGGAAAGAAGAGAAGGGACTTCATAATCTTTTCTTTTTTGCCGGGCATGCCAATGTAGTTTTGAAACCTTTGCTGGAAAGTTTGCCCATGGGTGTATTGCAATATGTAAGTATCAGTTTCCCGGACCCATGGTTCAAAAGACGCCATCAGAAACGGAGAATGGTAACACCGGAGTTTGTGCACATTCTGGCAACATATTTACACCCTTATGGAAAAGTGTTTATCCAGACAGATATACAAGAATTGCATGAAAATATATTTAATATTTTTATAAGCAATCCCCATTTTAAGATCGTAGATAAACAGGTGGAACAAAATCCATTCGGTATTATGACTGAGCGAGAGATTTCTGTTCTCCGACAGGGACGTCCTGTATATAGAACTATCTTTGAGGGTATACCGGAAGAAAACAGAATGAGCAATTTAAATAATAATTAGGAACAAAAAGATGAATACACCAAGAAAAATAATGTTGCCGTTGGGATTGATACTGATTTTTCTATCGCTTCATACCTTTGCGGAAGAGAAAATTAAATATCGTCTAACTATTTCGGTTACCGGTGGAGGGTCAGTAAATCCGGGCGTGGGAAATTTTTACTATGACGCGGGTACTACAGCATTCATCAATGCAATCCCCAATGCAGACTGGGCTTTTGACCACTGGGAAGGTGCTGTTTCAGGAACGGACTTATATACTCAAGTCGTTATGGACAGCAATAAAACTGTAACTGCGGTTTTCGTTCCAGCGGAAAAGAGACTTACCATCGAACACAGCGGGGACGCCACAGGTTTCACTTCGCTACCGCCCGGGGTTTACGGTTTTAAGAACGGACAAGATGTCCCCATAAGCGTTGGAACATCTCCTAATGTTTATTTCGGCGGATGGAGCGGTGATGTTATAGATGCATCGGAATTTATTATTGTACACATGGACTCCGATAAATATATCAACGCACGATTCACAAGCACCGGGCATATATTAAATATATCCATCGTAGGCGAAGGAGGAACTACCCCCGGTCCTATGGGAAATCCCCATCGATATTCCGCAGATGTCATCGTATCTGTAAAGGCATATACAACAAATAGTTTATGGCGATTTGACCATTGGGAAGGGGATATTGGGCTAAACGAACCTCGTTACTACATTCTTATGGAACTCCCAATGAACCAGGATAGAAACATTACCGCCGTATTCATAGAAAAGCCCTGGTATAATCTTACATTAGAAGTCATTGGTCAAGGCCATGTTTCTCTTCGAGAAGGGTTCAATAATCCTATAACAATATCAACAGGTGTTCATAATTTTAGTTTTATTGAATGGACATACATCCGATGTGAAAGATTGTTAACCACGCCAGGTTGGAAATTTCTTCGCTGGGAGGGAGATTATGGGGATATGTCTCCGACCTATTATCGTTGTGCTTTCACTATGGATAAAGACCGCTATGTTCGCTGTATTTTTACAAATTTAACGCAAATGCCAAATGTAATCGGAATGCCCCAGGCCCTAGCAGTAACAACGATTGTCAGTTTTGAATTAACAATAGCAGATATTATAGCGATATGTAGTGATGATTATCCATCAGGATATGTAGTAAGTCAAGACCCATTAGCAGGAACAACAGTAGAGATGGGTAGTACAGTATCCTTATGGGTCTCAACGGGTCCTTGTCCAGTCCCGGTACCTCATATCATAGGCAAAACAAAAGAGGAGGCAGAGAGTTCATTAATAGAATCCGAACTAATACTGGGTAGTATCACTGAGCAATGTGACGATGAAGCAGAAATGGGAACCGTTATTGGACAGAGTCCAACTGCCGGGGAACTGTTAGCGCCAGGCCGTGCGGTTAATATTTTAATCTCGACAGGGCCCTGTGTTGAGGGAGAAGGGACTTCAGAAGGCGCGAGTGAAGGTTCCATTGAAGGAAGCACAGAAGGCGAGGGAACTTATGAGGGAGAAGTATGTGTATGGAATGAAACATGTCCCAATTTTACATGGCAAGGGACAAAATATGCTCAATATTTTGGACTGCCATGGGAAACTTGCGATACGAATAATTCATCGATTCCGGATTCCTGGGAAATAGAAGTCGTCAAATATTTATTATGTAGCCCTACAGGTATTTGGAACAATAAGTTTATCTGTAAATTTGTGGAGAACTACGAGAAAATCACAAGGGAACCAAAATACTATTCCGTGTACTATAGTTACCGCTATGTTCTGGCCGGTATGCTAACAATAGGAGTAAATATAGACTATCTGAAATATATTTTTGACCTAGCGAATAATTATTATCCTTTTGAATATCCTGATACCTCGGGTATCTTCCCTTTATTGCCAACCACTGATGCAGATAATGATGGATGGACCAATTACAAAGAATATGAGATTGTTATGAGATTTAATGGAAGTAAAGAAAGTTTTATCTTTAACTTGTTTAATCAGCCACCCGTCCCTGAATTTCATTCTATGGACATAAATCAAGACAATAAAATCTCATTGTCCGAATTACTAAGAATCATCCAGTTCTTTAATTCGGGAGGTTTTCACTGTGATGAAAACACAGAAGATGGGTATGCACCGGGGTATAATGGATTTGAGTTTTCATGTCCCGCTCATACAGCAGATTACTCTCCCCGTGATTGGCGTATAAATCTTACAGAAATTCTTCGTGTGGTCCAATTCTTCAATACCAATGGCTATCAATTTTGTCCATTTCTATCAGAAGACCATTATTGCCCTATTTTGTAAAGTAGTTATTAAATTGTTGCACAAAGGATTCTTCTTCTACAATACTTAAAAACAAAATAATGCCTAACCTATCCTATAAAAAACGACAATAACGATGAAAAGTCTTTTACTTACTATAGGTTTCTTTTTTTCTCAGATGATATTATTGCCCATCATTCATGCAGAACCAATTTTCGAAAAAGATTACAAAACCACCCATTCCCCAGAAACAAAAATTATTCGATATAGAGTTCTTAACCCCAATAAAGAAACAAAGAGTTATGCCTTTTCATTCACAGGAAAAATTATACGCGGACAGGTTATTATCCAGATTGAAGATACACAAAAAAATATTATCGAAAGAAAAGAAATTCCCGCCTTTTCTTTACTTCATTGGAATTTTATCTTACCCCAAGAAATCGCTCTGGATAATATCTATATATCATTACATCTGAAAAATACTGTAGGAAATATCTATTCCATCGTCACTCCAACAGTCCAAACACAACAAATATTCCTTACACAAAGTGCCATTGTTTCATTAGCCTTACTTTTAATCTCTTTATGTTCCTATATCATATGGAAAAAATCTCTTCCTTTTTCGTGGTTACTCTGGGGAATAACTCTTGGGATTTGTGCAAAAATACTATTCTATATTGTTGACTATGTCGATTCTTTACCCACAACACTTTTGGTTGATTCCTCAACCCAGGGTGAAGACCTTTCCGATTATATTTTTTCAACTTATATCTCATTAAGAGAAACAGCCCTACTTTTCTTATTATTGGGAATTTTTTCAAAGGGATTCCTATCACAAAAACAGGTACGGAAAACTGTGGTTAGTATATCTATGGGAATTACATCTGTGTTCTTGATTGGAATTGTTGTTGAAGGTCTTTTAGCGACATTTCTATTCACTCCACAATTAAAAGTATCCCCTTATTCTCTTGCTCTTTTATCTGTGATAGCATCACACACACAATTGTATTTCTTGCTCACACCTTTCCAAAATATACTCTTATCCGGATTATGGTTCAGTTCCTTTTATCTCGTGCTGTCCGGAACTATAAATGCAGACAAGAGAACCGTCCTCCACGGTATATTAATCTTTATCGTTACGGAGGCCATACTCGTCTATTTTGAAAATTCTTATTTTATCTACAAATATTCGAGTTGGTGGGCTGTCGTGCTATTAATTGTAATAAGTTTTTTCCCTGTCTTCCTTTTGAAATTCAGGTCATTGGTATATCCCGAATAAAAATTGTTTTAAAAAAGATAGAATATTGAAGTAATATAATAGTAGAAATGAAATTTATAGGAGAAATTTGAATGGCACATACCTCAAATCCTGAAGACAGAAGAAAGTACCCCCGTAGTAAACACGGTCTGAAAATTCCTATCGAATCGAAAGGACCGGGAATTCTTAATCATGTGGACAATATTAGTGCAAATGGAGTCTTGTGTCATACCGTTCAACCCATTCCGCTAATGACACGAATGCAAATTATAGTAGAACTCCCAAAACCATCAAAACATCGTATCCAGGCAGAAGGAATTGTTGTTCGATGCAATAAAGATGAATTGGGAGACGACCATTTTAAGGTCGGTATTGTCTTCACTCGAATCGATGAAAAAGACCAGGAAAAAATAAGGGAATTTGTAGACCAAAATCTTTCTAAAAAAGATGATTGATAAGTGTTCTAATATGTATAAAGAAGTAGGTGCTATCAAAGAAAAACGGGGTAAAAGACAAAAGAAAAATAAAAAACAGAATAACACCGAAAAAAAAATCCTCTTATTCGGAAAAGACACAAAAGAAATCCTACCCCTATTTAAAAAATTTCCCCAGTTAAAAATCGTTCAGGAATCTCCAGATTATGTTTTAAGTTATGGGGGTGATGGGACATTGCTCGCATCGGAATATGCATACCCTCATATCCCTAAAATTCCCATTTTAAAAAGTCTACGAGGACATCGTTGTATTCCCCATCCACCCGAAGAAGTATTGAAAAGATTGGCAGAAGAAAAACTCGTAGCCTATCGATACATGAAACTGTTTTGTTCTGTCTACCCTGAGGGAGCCAACCATCCCTCCCATCAATTCGAAGCATTAAACGAAGTAATGGTTGAAAAAGGGAGAATTAATACCGCTGTGCGATTCAAAATATGGATAGACGGCATCTCTTACGAAGGGGAAAATAAAGAAATACTGGGTGACGGCTTCATGATAAGCACCCCTTTCGGTAGTACGGCTTATTTTGCGAATGTAACCCGGGGTATCTTCTGGAACGGAATTGGCATTGCCTTTTTAGCCACTTCTGAAGCGGTCACACACATGATTTTATCCGAAGATACATTAGTTGAAGTAAAAATAACGAGAGGACCTGCAGTCCTTGCTTATGACAATGCACCGGACTCTATTCCCTTACAAGCAGGGGATGTCCTTGTAGTAAAAAAATCTCTACAAGACACTATTATTTATTCTTGTGGCGTAATTCATAAACTCTCAGAACCTTTCTAAATTTACAAACCATTCTCATTTATAATAAAGATTTTTCCAATTTTCAAAAATGACCATTAATTATCAATATTCACAAACAATTGGTAATAAAGTCACTTATATAAATATAAATGTTATAATAATGAAAATAAAAAATTATATTTGAAATAACATATAGCATATATTATAATAATATTAATAAAAGATTGCTCATATATAAAATAATATGGTTAATTGTGATAAGGATATATTTTATGTTGCACCATAAAGAAACAAATAAAACTTATCATGTTATATGTTCTTGTGGACAAACATATCCCATAGTAAAGCCGGATTTGATAGACCAGTTAACTTGTGGTGTATGTGGAAAGATAATTAGAATAAATCCAGAAACACTAATCGCCCCCAATGAATCGACCACTGCTATTTATAGAAAACTAAAAAACAATCCACCTATGGAAAGAATTATAGAAGGGGTCCGACTTATTAAAGAAGGCAAATGGGAACTTGCGATTCCTTTATTTCAGTCTGTCATAAATGAAAACAAATCTATACGCGAAGCCTATTATGGTTTGGGATATTGCTATTATAAAGAGAAAAAATATCTCGATAGCCTAATATTTCTCGGTATTGCTGTATATTTGGGACATCCTAATGCGAAAACGCTATTTGAAAAACTAAAACAGATACTGAAAATTGAGACCGCGGATATTCCTACCAAATTAGATTTTTAACCTTTATTCTCAAATTCTTCTGGATTATCTTTCCCTAACAAACGACTTAGTTGAAATATGCCTATTCACTATAATTAAACTATTACGGTAGGAATTATAATTTTGAAATTGATTATTATATCATAGGCAAAATTTCCATAGACGGTTATGAAGAGTATTTGTCTTGATAAAATCAGTATTATTAAATTATTTAAATTCAAGATAAGGAGACTTTTATGAATTACCAGTTCCTGCTGACCGAAAAACAAAACACAAGTTTTTGGATAACCTTAAATCGTCCAAAAGCCAATGCCCTTTCTCGTGAATTATTAGTAGACATTTATAATGCTATTGAAGAAGCGGAAAAAGACCCCGATGTAAAAGTTGTTGTAATCACAGGGGGAGAAGGAAAGTTCTTTGCTGCGGGCGCAGATATTCCCACCATAGCCCAGGATCTGGATGACCCTATGGGAGAAGGAAAAATGCTGGCCCAAGGAATAAAAACCATGAACCGTATCGAAGCATGCACAAAACCTGTAATTGCGGTAGTTAACGGCTTTGCTTTAGGAGGTGGATGTGAATTAGCCCTTGCCTGTCACATTCGAATTGCCTCTGCAACGGCTACCCTGGGTCAGCCTGAAATTAATCTGGGAATAATCCCCGGCTGGGGTGGGACATTCCGACTTCCCCGCGTCATCGGAGAAGGTAGAGCTATGGACCTGATACTAACCGGTAGAAGTATTTCCGCAGAAGAAGCATTGCAATATGGATTGGTAACAAAGGTTGTTCCTCATGAAGAATTAAAAAAGACGGCGCAGGAATTAGCAGACCTTCTCGCAAGCAAACCCCCTATTGCTCTTCGTGAACTTATTCAATTACAGCAAAAGCGAATCGCTGAACCGGCACATGCTCCCGATTATGAAAAGTCGGCTTTCGAGCAATGTGCTAAGTCAAAAGATGCCCGAGAAGGTGTAGAAGCGTTTTTAAACAAACGAACACCCCAATTTAAGGGTATATAGCATTATCATAATTCCAATAGAAACATAGAATTGTTGTTATATCATTTACCTTCTTTATTTTCTTTATTTGTTCTATCCTGTAGTCGATTATTGACTATTCGCAGTGATACAATAAGAAAAACAGATCCGTGAGATTTTTATGAAAGCAATAAATATCCTTTATTTCTTATACAGAACAACTATTTTAATTCTTGTAATTTCTATTATACCTTTCTATACAAATGCATTTGCTTTAAAAGCAGGTGCCGTCAAAGCAGAAATTACACCAGACTTAGGTGTCCCTCTAAACGGTTATGGCGCACGATTCGGCAAAGGAGCAAGAGCAGTTCATGACCCACTATGGGCTCATGTCTTGTACCTTGCCGATGATGAAACAGAGTTATTTCTTATCAGTTTAGATTTGTGTGTTGTGGACCGAGAACTGAGAGAAAAAGTTCTTACGATGCTTCCAGAAAATTTTCCCCCACAAAATGTCATCATGACCGCAACACATACTCACAATGGTTTCGGTGGAATGAGTAAGAATTACCCCATTCGTTTCGTTTCAGGCAGATATGTGCCGGAACTGGTGGAGAAGACTGCACGAACTATCAGCCAAGCACTCCGTAGTGCAAAAGAAAAAGCACAAAATGCAGTGTTGGGATATGGTTGTATTCAACAAAATGATTTGACATGCAACCGCCGTTATTCAGGAGGACCAATGGACCCCCAAATCGGCTTCCTCGTTATCGAAGATGCAAATGGAAATGAGATTGCAATAATTGCCAATATGGCGGGACACCCCACATCTATAGGTGATGAAGACTTTTATTCCTTCTCAGCCGATTATCCGGGATACTACTATCTCGAAATAGAGCAATTGGCGTCACCAGGCTGTATCCCATTTTTCCTGAATGGTGCAGAAGGTAACCAGACGATCCAGGCCCCTGAAAACACTTCGGGCTGGGCTCGAACAGAAAAAGTAGGCCGATTATTGGCCCAACGAGTATACGAAGCACAAAAAAATGTCCCTCTATCGGATACAAAGATAAAGTTAACGGCCCAGGAGATTCCATTACCAAAAAGTATTGCGACCTTTCTTCCGGAAAAAGTCCTCTTTCATGCACTACAAGTAAACGGACTTGCTATCTCTTTCTTCCCGGGTGAGTTGTGTGTAGAATATGCTCTAAAACTACGCGAATATGCTTTAACCGCAGGCTTTAAGGCTCATTTTACAGTAGGACTGGCAAATGATTATCTCGCATATTTTGTCCCCAAACATCTTTTTTTCGATAAGACCTATGAAGCAGGAGCACATTTATTCGGTCCTCAGGCAGAAAACTGGGTATTAAATACCTGCCTCTCTCTGTTAGAGATAGAAAAACCAGAATTACAAACTCCAAAAGTAGATTTCCCAACAACAAATAAAATTGAAAACAATATAGATGTCGTAAGTCTATCCGGTAGTTCTTATGAAAGAGGTTCTGCACGGGGACAATTTTTAAAAGAACAAATACATAAGAGATTCATAGAATTAATTTATAATCCTATTCTGGAAGGACGATATGTCCCTGAACAAGGCTTCTTTTCCACAATCCCCTATTCATGGGTAGATATAAGTTCTCTAATGCTACCTGCTATGGGCATAAGTATCCGCCCATGGGGAAAGAAATTACATCCTGAAGTAATCGATGAACTCATAGGTGTCTCAGACGGATCTGAAATCCCTTTTGATAAACTCTGGCTTCTACAAAATGCCATTAATATTCAAAACGCCCAAACCCTGAATCCACTGTTTGACACACCTTTATGCACCGCTATTGCTATTTCCAGCGAACGAGCAGGGGCAAAAGATGTCCTCATTGCTCATACAATTGACTGGGCAATAGATGAGTCTCCCATGGTTTTCTGCCATAAACCGACTAAGGGTATAAATTATATTGAGATTGGATTTCCATGGTATCAAGGAATGATATGTGGAATAAATCTCTCGGGAATCGTCTTGTCAATAACTCGCGATCTTCTCCCCAAAACAAATTTGTCCATAGATACCCCCGGCCCCGAACTTACACTGAAGCATATTCTGTCCACCTGCTCAACTTTTGAATCAGCTACTGATGAAATATCCAAAACAATTATTCCTGAAGCCTATCATATTATTCTTACCGGAAAGAACAATAAAGGGAAATGGTCATCACAGGTATTTCCTCCTCCCAAACCCCACGATACCATTGCTCAAACACTTAGCAAACAGGGGATTTTATTGGGTTGTGGTTCAATCACAGATGCATCAGAAATTACAGTAAAAAGATATTCAAATCTCCTAAATAAATTAGAAGATGAACGAATCATCAGTCTGGATGAACTAAAAGCCATAATGACATCCACAGAAAATTCGGACATTCCTTTTTCTGAGATATGGAATGAGAACAGCCGATTGAGTGTCATTTTTGAGCCAACAGAGAATAAGGTCTGGTTATCCATTAGAAACAGGGAAGGAAAACCCTCAGATTTCACATCTTTAGAATTGGGGACTTTGTAGTTCTTATGAGTGAAACCCTTCGCGTATATAGAGAGTTCACAATGCATAGAAAAAAACACAATCGCGGTTTCCTGAAGTTTCTATTTAAAATATTTATCTTAGCAATTATCCTTTTATCTATTTGCTTTTTCTGGATAACAAGAGATTTATATCCTGTTGAACAATTTATCCCCACATCCTCCGTTTTTCAAATCTTCAGCCCACAATTAATGCAAAATTACCACACAATAGTTCAATCACCACTGTGGGAATTAGCAGAACCTTCCTCAACCATTTATGAGATAAAAAAACTATTATCAGATCAGCAAAAAGTTCCGTTATGGATAATAAAACACCTCATCTACGACTCCTTCTATTTCTCCGTCAGTGACCTGAAAACTTTTAAAGATGCGCTACTAATTGCTCGCCTATCACGCATCGGTTGTATTATTGAACAAATCTACTCGTGGACCCAGCCTGTAGAAACGGACTGGGCCGGAGGAATAAATCTAAGATTCATACCTAAACAAAAAATATACTACTCTCGTAAAGGAAGAATCTTACTATTGTCCCCCAATCGTGATACATTAGTCCAAACAATAACGCAAAAAAATAACAAAAAAAATCAAACCGTTCTTGCTTCAGAATTACTAAAAAATCAAGAAAAACATTTAGCATGGGGCACCTTTACGCCTCAACATAAAGAATTTCAGGGGCTTGTTTCACAAATTCATTTCTATCTCGCTTTAAAACAAAACCAAATAGGACTTAAATGTGAGACCCAAATCATTCCCGATACAGAAACACCTTGGACCATCTTGCTTACAGACATTGTTTCGAAACCCATTCAGGAACCCATCGATACACTGCTATCATGCTCTATTGACACAGGCGTTCCAATCAAAACATGGCTTCGAGCTATTGAGACCATCCCTCAAACCAGTTTTGTATTACCCTCTGTTCAAACAAAGGAAATCCCTTTTGTAGAATGGGTTCGAACGCTCTCTCCATTTGTAAGCGGACAATTGCACATCGCAATAGATTCATTATATACCGACGAAATCATTCCATTTATCCCAAAATATTGTGTTATAGCAAAGACACAACCCAATATGTGTGAAAACATTAATCAGACTATAATTGAACCAACCATTATCATACTTGGCGAAAAGAACAAGGCTATTTCTTTATCCAATTCCAATGAATATATCCTGCCACTCATTGGTAGTTCTCAAACAGATTTACATATACAATGTGCAGAGGAACAGTTGCTATTCACAAACAATATAGACTTAAAAAACCAGATGGTAGAGTATATTAAGAAACATCCCACAAATACAGAAGGCAACTATTCTCTTATACTCCAGATGAAACCTGAAAAAATAATTGCAGAAATAAATGACGCCATAACAGTCCTCACAGAATCAAATATTTTACGATTTCATGACCCGAAAAAAATTAATGATTTATTCAATAAAATTAAATTATTCAAAGAAATCAAAATTAAGTTAAGCCTTAATAAAGGACACTTAAAAATAGCAGGACTCGTAGAATTTAACAATAACGCAACACATATTACAAAATAATAAAGACAATATAATATCTGTCTCATCAAGCACTTGTAAATAATAAGACAAGAAAAATAAAAGTATGGTAGAATTTTATAGAAAATTATTTACAAACAATGTTGAAATTAATATATTTTTTTTAGTAGATTATATTCATGATTAATAAGAGATATATCCATACAAGGAGTAAAGGGAATGGATAGTGAATGTTGTTATGGTAAAGCATTCTTATCCGTGGGATGTAATCGAGAATTATTTTTATCCAATCTTCGGCAATTTGTTTGTTTTCATCTTGACAATCATATCATTGACGAAATGACAAAATACCTGTGTGAGTTCTCACCGAACCATATCAAAGTTCTGCATAAAAACATCCTTCAAAAAATTGAAATAGAGAAGCATATTTGGATTGAATCCGAAAAATGTGGTAGAAATGTAAGAATAGAAGCCACACACGAATGGATAATCAAATATGCCCCTTTATTCAATCATTGGTATGAAAAAGAATACGGATGCAAATTCAGAGCCCATTTTCACGAAAACATCCTATCGAATATGCAGTTTGCAAAATAGTGTTTTTTAACTTTAACTAAAATCCAAAAAAATCTTCTTTCTTAATATAACATTGTAAAAAGTTGGTCTCTTTTACTTTTATGTTTCTTCTCCTCCATTTACTACTCATCTTAGGAATCCATGGTCTAATATCCTAACATTATTAAAAAATAAAATTTTTGTCCGGTTTAAAAACTTGATCTTTACTTCAAAGAGCTTTTATTGTAAAATATATTTAAAAAGAAAGGTTACAATAATGGAATATTATCATAAATTCACAATCACAATTTTACTTGCTTTCTCAACTGCTAACATTGGTCAATCCGAAGAAATATTAAAATATAAAGTTACAGATATAATGGGGGGAGATACTTTTATCGCACAAACAATAGGAGATGACCCTCAGGTCATCCGGGCAAGGATTTATGGTGTAGACAGCCCCGACGAAGGGCAAAAGTTTTATGAGGAAGCAAAACAATATTTAAAAAATCTGATAGGTGAAAAAGAAGTGGAAATAAAAGTTTTAACGATGGATAATCTTGATTACAAGGTATGTGATGTTTTTACAAGCGAAGGGAATAGTATCAGTGAAGTTTTAATAAAGGAAGGATATGCCTGGTGGGATGAAGAAAACACTAAAGAAGCGTTAGTACTCAAAAAACTTTGCGCAGAAGCAATTCGTCAAAAGAAAGGTTTGTGGTCAGATGTTTCTCCACTGGCACCATGGGATTATCGCAGAAGTAAAGGACTCCCACAAATCACTTATAAAACAGAAAAGAAAGAAGAGTCCAAAGAGGAAAATAAGGACGAAAAAATAATCTTAAAAGCAAAAGGAAATGAAGTATACAAAGGGACTTTTTCTTCTTCTAATGTACCCTATGTGGATGTCTCAAAAATTAATTTTAAAGATACAAAAATAGACCCCAATGAATTATTAATGAAACATACTCCTACTATTGCCCGTGATGAGACAGGAAAACCAATTGGATTAAGTGTTCCAAATATTAATCAGATACCGTATGCCAATACCCTCGGTTTTCAAGATGGAGATATTATATCTTCAGTCAATGGCTATCCTATTACGGATTTCTCTCAAATTATGCCTTTATATGAGCAATTAAAAGGGGTAAAAGAATTATCTGTTCAGGTTATTCGTGGAGGGAAACCAACCCATCTTTATTTCCGAATACCATAGGAAGGGGAACTTCCTCATTTGTGTCCGAGATGACCGATTTATCTAACTCGTCTGAACTGTCTGACTTAACTAACAATTTTTTGCAATTTTACATTTTTTTCTTTATAATTATATACCCGTGGGAAGTCCGCGGGGTCAAAATAAATAAAATCCATAGTTCATTTTGATATTGGGATAATTGTTTATGCAAGAAGAGGAACGAATTAGCGAAGGGCTTTCCTTTGATGATGTATTATTAGAACCGGCCTATTCTTCTGTACTCCCGCGGGATACAGATGTAAGCACAAGACTTGCCGGGAATATCAAACTAAACATCCCCATTATTAGTGCGGCAATGGACACGGTAACTGAGTCTCGCCTTGCAATTGCAATTGCAAGAGAAGGGGGAATTGGTGTTATTCATAAGAATTTGACTTCCGAAGAACAAGCAACAGAGGTTGACCGTGTCAAAAGGTCCCAATCCGGAGTAATTACACATCCTTTTACCCTATCACCGGATAATACTCTTGCTGATGCAGAATCTCTTATGTCTCGTTATAGAATTTCCGGAGTCCCCATAACTGACGAACGGGGGATTCTGGTGGGAATCCTCACGAATCGTGATTTAAGATTTGAAGAAGATTTTACACGAAAAATCTCTGAAATTATGACCCCCAAAGAGCGTATTGTAACCGTTCCTCCGGGCACTACGCTGGAAGAAGCAAAACGGATATTACATAAACACCGTATCGAAAAATTACCTGTAGTGGATGACCGCGGAAAACTGATTGGTTTACTCACCGTAAAAGATATTATCAAAGCGAGGGATTTCCCTAATCGTTCTGTTGACGATATGGGACGATTGCGAGTAGGTGCTGCCATCGGTGTCGGAGAAGATGAATTAAAACGAGCCGATGCATTGGTTGAGGCCGGTGTGGATGTACTGGTTATCGATTCTGCTCATGGACATTCTGCTCTTGTAATTGAGATGGTTTCAATTGTAAAAAAACGGCATCCAAATGTTCCCATTATCGCAGGGAATGTTGTTACAGGCGAAGGGGCCCAAGCATTAATAGAGGCCGGTGTAGATGCCGTTAAAGTAGGTGTGGGACCCGGTGCCATTTGTACAACCCGTGTAGTTACCGGAGTAGGGGTCCCCCAGATTACCGCAGTTCTGAATGTGGCGCGTGTGTGCAAACCACAGAATATCCCAGTTATTTCGGATGGTGGAATAAAATATTCCGGTGATGTAGCCAAAGCCATTTCTGCAGGTGCAGATACCGTAATGATTGGTAGTTTATTTGCCGGGACGGAAGAAAGCCCCGGCGAACGGATTTTGTATGAAGGACGGACATATAAATTGGTCCGAGGCATGGGTTCTATAAAAGCCATGCAAAAAGGGAGCAAAACGCGTTATATGCATTTTGACACCGAACCGACCAAACTCGTCCCGGAGGGGATTGAAGGGCGTGTCCCCTATCGTGGAGCATTAGCAGATGTTATTCATCAATTAGTTGGCGGACTTCGTGCAGCGATGGGCTACTGCGGTTGCCCCAACATAAAATCTCTGCAAGAAAATACAAAACTTATACGCATCACATCTGCAGGTATTAAAGAAAGCCATCCCCATGATGTAACCATCACAGAAGATGCCCCCAATTACCAAATACCGAGGTAATCGACTATGGAATACAAAGGACCCGTTATTGTTGTTCTTGATTTCGGTGCTCAATATAGCAAACTCATAGCAAGACGCATTCGGGAAGCCGGTGTTTACAGTATTATCCTTCCCTATAATGTACCCATGGAAAAGATAAAAATTCCAAATTTATCGGGAATCGTATTGAGTGGCGGACCGGCCAGTGTCCATCAACCAAATGCACCGTTACCCAAATTAGAAATTTTTGATTTACAGGTGCCAATATTAGGTATATGTTACGGTGTTCAGATATTTGCACAATTGCTCGGCGGAAAAGTTGAGCCTGCTCCCCAAAAAGAGTATGGCATCGCCTACCTGAAACATAAAGGAAACTCGGAACTACTAAAAGGTGTTCATAAAGAGACCCCTGTCTGGATGAGCCATGGGGACCATGTTACTACAATTCCCCCCGGTTTTATCACAATGGGAGCCACAGAAAATTGTCCTTATGCGGTAATTGGTAATCCGGAACGAAATTTTTATGGTGTTCAGTTCCATCCTGAAGTTGTGCATACGCCCGAAGGACAAAATATTATATCAAACTTTGTCCACAATATTTGCCAAACAGATTCTAATTGGACTATGGGGAATTTCATAACACAGACCGTTCAGGAACTGCGTGAAATAATCAGCGGCAAAAAAGTTCTGTGTGCTCTCAGCGGTGGCGTAGACTCCAGCGTAACCGCTGTACTTCTACATCATGCTATAGGGGACAATCTGCATTGTGTATTCGTGGACAATGGATTATTAAGAAAAGGGGAGCCCGAAATGGTGGAAAAAGTGTTTCGTGACAATTTCCACATCAATTTGCATTGTGTTAAAGCTCAGGAACGGTTTCTATCTACTCTGAAAGGGGTAACAGACCCAGAACAGAAACGGAAAATTATTGGGACCTTGTTTATTGAAATATTTGAAGAAGAATCTAAAAAATTAGGAGATTTATCCTTTTTAGCTCAGGGCACATTATACCCCGATGTTATTGAATCCGTATCAGCCACAGGCGGTCCCTCCTCAACGATAAAAAGCCATCATAATGTAGGTGGTTTACCTGAAAAGATGAACTTACAACTAATAGAACCTTTGCGAGAGTTATTCAAAGATGAAGTTCGGAATGTAGGTAAACAATTAGGAATACCGGACGAGATTATACATCGTCATCCTTTCCCCGGACCGGGTCTTGCTGTTCGGTGTATTGGCGAAGTAACCGCAGAACGACTGGACACTCTGCGTGAAGCCGATGCTATATTTATTGAGGAAATACAAAAAGCAGGATTATATAACCAAATCTGGCAGGCTTTTGTATGTTTACTCCCCGTTAAAAGTGTTGGAGTCCAGGGAGATGAACGAACCTATAAAGAGGTCTGTGTGCTTCGTGCAGTTACATCTGAGGATGCCATGACGGCTGACTGGTTCCGATTCTCACCGGATTTTCTCCAGCGAACAGCAAGTCGGATATGTAATGAAGTACCCGGAATCAACCGTGTCTTGACAGACATTACATCAAAACCTCCCGCAACGATAGAATGGGAATAGATTTTTCTAACTTGTTCAACTCCAAATCATTCTGAGGGGATAAACCGAAATGAAATAGGGATACTTTCATCATTTATGCGGGTAAATATATCTACTACTTCTCCCAGAAGCAAACCGTCCCAGACTCGTTGTGGAGCAAACCGAGCCTGAACAGGATTATCCAATAACTGCGAAATTCGAAACAGTTCTTTAAATGGTGCTACAAGTTCATCGGGATGATAAAAACATAACGGAACCATTTCATCTGAATACTGAGGGACATACTGGAAAGACTCTTCACGATTTATCATAATAAATAAGTCATATAGTTCATCCATATCTTTCTGAGCCAATTTCCGCAAAACTCTTGTATTCGTCTCTAAACACAATTGTAATTTTAAATTTTTATTTTTAAGACACCCTCTAATCATACTCTTAATTCTTTTCAGTATATATTTAGACTGTTCCAATATTTCGATATCTTTTTGTTCCTTGTTGATATTTAATATTTGCACAGCCTCCCTTATACCACCCAGATACAAATTTACAGGAAATGCAGTAATTGAAGGAACATCACCGGACTTTTTATAAACCTGCTCCAACAATGACTTCCAAATAGTGCCACCTATATCACTGTAATGCGTCGTAAAAAAAGATAACATTTCTTCATAAGCACAAATGGTCAACAGTATAACTTGATAAAGAAAGGAGTAGAAATATTCTTCCTTTGGTTGTTTATATGCTATTCGCGCAAGATTTATGGTAATACCACCCAATCCAATTTGAGGCGATATATCTACCAAATCCAGTGGAGTGAAGCAAGTTGTAATAGGAACTCTCTTTTCCTCTACACAGGATACCAGTAAATTCCAAAAACCATGTGAAGGTGCTATTTGTAACGGAAGATTAAACCTCCACAACAAAGAATCGGAGAGAAAAGGGGACTTTGTTTCCCTTCTATTGATACATTCAAGGGCATCATACATCATTTCCTGGGCTGTCTGTTGATATGTAGAATAGGGAGTACCCAAATTTATCCCTCGATGGCCCAACGCAGAAGTATTGGCCCACTTTTCAGGAATAGCCCAATCGAGGACAACCTGCATTCCCGGAATATCTTCACTTATTTCTTCACAATCTTCCATCCACTGGAAAAGCCAATTATTATAATCATTTCCCTCTAATCCTTTTAATAGTGGAGCAATGGACCAGTTAAATCCCCACCATGTTATGGGATTCATAAAATAATCTGTCCATTCATAATATGTATCTATAAGCAAATCCCAAAAATCCCGAGGGGTCTGAATAGAAGCTGACCTTTTTCTTTCTAACAACCATAAAGAATGAGATGGCTGATTTAATGACCACAATCTGTCCAATTGGTCTAATACATGAAGATAAATAATTCCATTATCATGGGCCTCTATGATCTCTGATGAGAATATTAAAGAACGAGATACCTGCTCTTTGACCTTTTTACCTAAAATAATATCTGTATCTTCCGGTGTTCTCTCTTCTATTCTGATGCTTTTTATGACTTCAATACACTCATTCACATGCAAATTAACTAACGGCTGTTTAAAAGGAATTGGAATTCCCTCCTTTTTCAAAAGAAGTCCAGCTAACTCGCTGATAAAAATAGAAGAGGGACGCAGGTGTTGAATTTTATGAAGGATACCCAATAACTGTTGAATAATCTTTTCTTGAATTTGTTTTTTTAATTGTAATGGTTTTAATAAATCATCAACTTCCTGGACAATTAGGTCGTCATTTGATAGAGAATCTGTAAAGAGCCCTTGAAAGAAACTATCGTCAGACTTTTTAATATTCATGTAAGAATCTTTGTCTTTTGCAATAAGCCTTTGTTGAAGATGCTTCTGTCGACGGAACTCTTTGTAATTACGAAGTGTTTTGGTCTGCCCCATCTCTTGAAGTACCTGAATGGTAATAGCGTTTATTTCTTCTGAAGAGACTATCGCCTCAAGTCCATGGCATTCCCGCAAGTAAGTTTTTATAGCAGTTGCAAGACTGTATTCCAAACCATTTTCATAAACTTCTGCCGATTGAAGAGCTTTTTTAATTGAGGCAGATAATTTTTGAAGGTTGAAAGGTTCAACATGACCATCTCTTTTTTTTACTCGGAGTGCTCCCTGTATCGGAAACAAGGGAAATCCGAATAAATCAAATAAAAATGAAGATTTGTTAGGCTTGCGAGGTGATTTCATACATTTCGTTCTTCTTATTTACTTCTTTTTGGAGTTCTATATTTTAACAATAAACGGGGTTAAAAATGAATTTTGTATTCCTGTACATCTTTTATTGAAATGAGAATTGATTCTCATTTATTATGATTACAATGCTGTTTTGATACACTATAAACTGAATTTTGGAGGGATAAAGATGGAAATCATTGATTTGAATGTAAAAGCATATAAAAAACAATCTCCTCTCCGCATAGTAATTATTTTTGTTCTGGGGGTGTTTGTTGGATTTGCGTTGTTTTACATATACTCACAAATTAACCCTCCCCCCAAAGAAACCCCCTCACCTGTTCCTCCCGTAAGCCAAACATCAGAAGAAAAAAAAGAAGAACCAATAAAACCATCTGAATCTCCAATAATCAACGAAGAACAAAAACTATTGTCTGAATTGGAATCCATGGCCCCACTGATATACATCCTGGATGAAAATAAATTCTCAGATTCAACAATAAATATGCTAAAACAGATTCGTCCTTTTGCAATATTAGTAAAACCTGCACAAGGGACCCTCGATAAGAACAAATTCCTCAGCCTCTTGCAAAATATTCGAGATGGTATACGAAATAGTAATTCTGATTTGCCATTGTTCGCTATGAATCTCGACTTAAATCTTTTAAAATCGTTTCCTGAGTTCCAGGACTTGCCAAAACTTTCTGATTTCAACACAAATACAGAAACAGCAAAGATAACTGAAGCAGGGACTCTTTATGCTAAAAACATTCGGGAATGGGGAATTTCTATGTTTTTTGGACCCATGATAGAACTATATGTACCAGGACGAGTCCCTGAAACGGAAAAAGCAAATTATATCGGTGAAACAACAGAAGCAATACAATGGATTGGATTATCATTCGGACAGGGGCTTTGGGAAGGAAAAGTTATCCCAGTAACAAAAAGTTTTCCAAGCAAAACACTTGCATTAAAAAAAGAAATAGATGGAAAAATAAATATAGCCCTGGAAGTAGACAATCCCGGCGGTGATATAAATCAAGCCATATCTCAACTGGCTACATGGCTATTTCCATTCTCTGAGGCCGTCCACCAAAACCTGCCGGCCTTGTTAGTCTCGCATGTATCCATACCTTTGTTAGATGATGAAAATCCATACCTGCCGGCTTCTGTATCACAAAAAATCATCTATGGCTTAATTCGCGGGAAATGGGGTTATGATGGGATTCTCATCGCTGATGATATTGCCGAATATCCATTAAATGGAAACGCCACCTATACAGATATTGCTTTACAAATGACCGGTGTAGGTATCGACTTAATCTGCATATCCTTAGAAGATGCAAACGAAATTTCACAAATAATAAATACTATTGAACAAAATATATCAAAGGAAGCCAAAGAAGAGCGTTGTATGAAATTGGCAAAATTAGTATCTGCAGTTTGTCCTTTACCGAAAAAAGAAATAAAAGATACAACTCCTTCTTCAGAGAGCCCTCTAATAGCCCGGCAACAGGAACTTCCAATCCCAGAATCACAGGAAGTAACACCACCTCCTCCACCTGAAATACCTCCCACAAAAACTGTAGATACACCAAAACCTCCAGAGAGTGTTCCTCCACCGGCTGAAGAAATAACACCACCTGAGATACCACAAAAAGAGACAACTCCAACGGATAGGAATACAGAAAGTTCTGCTCCACAAATGGCAAGCACAGCCCCCGCTGAAACAAAATCAACAGAAAAAAGTGTTGCACAGGATTTAGTGCAAATCGCCACAGAAGCAATACCTCCAAAAGCAGAGAAACCTCCGGAAACTTCGCAACAAATTATCAAAGAGGAAACAAAAGCGGAACAAGAAAAAAAACCCTCTCAAAAGGAGCCCCAACCACCCGGCACAAAAGCAATAAATCATAAAATTGCCCGCGGAGAAACTTTATACAACATTGCCCAACGGTACCAGGTAAAACCAAAGGACCTTATGGCATGGAACGGCATTCAAGATCCTAATCTAATCAAATATGGATTTAGCTTGGTTGTATATATTCCACAGGACATGGAAATAAGTCAACCTCGACAAAAACCACAAACGCAACAAGAAAAACCGACCCCTCCTACACCCGAAAAATCTGCAATTCCCCCTATAACCCTACCCAAAACAGTATCAAGCGATACAACCAATACCCAACCTCAGCCTTCCTCAGAGCCTGTTGAAGAAAAACCAAAAAATGAAGAATCCCAAATTCAGGAAAAAAACAATACATCCCCAACAAAGGAGACAATAATATATACAGTAAAATACGGCGACACATTAGATTCCATAGCACGCGATATGCGTGTCACAAAAGAGGAAATAATTCAAATAAATAACTTGAAAAAGCCTTATCTTTTGCCTGCAGGTAGGAAGTTAAAAATCCCGCATGTCCCGAAAGTGGGCTTTAATTAAAATTATTTTGTCTTCTCTAAAAGACAGGAAAAATAAAAGTCCAATTCGGAAAGGATAGGATGAGACCAGTCTTTTTTTAATGCCTGAATAATTTCACGATAATACCAGAGCGAACCCTCTTTATTACCATTAAATTGTAACCATATGATGTCCCCGTCCCCGCAATAATCATGATAAATAGAATACAAATTATGCCATTTATCACAGGCAACAATAATCTTTACATCAGGGGGCATTAAATAACATCGTGTAATAAATTCCCTTTTCCGTTCTTCCCACGGTTTTTTAGGATAGGTAAAAGAGTCAGAGCACTGTGCTACATAATAGGCAACTTTTTCTCCAAACATCTTTGCTATCATCCTTAATAACACAAGAGCCTCCTTATTCGCTTCTTCATCCTTGCTACATAAAGAAAGATATGATTCAATATTCCCTTCTTCTTCTGAATACATCGATACAAATCTATTTGCAATTGTTTCGTTAGTGGATTTACTCTGGTCTTCTACAGAATCGTGCAATAATGCAGAAATAAATTGCTCTTCATTTCCCCCACATTCCAGAACTTTACTCGCAACACTGAACAAATGCGTAATATATGGGACATCTCTCCCCTTTCTTTTTTGCTCTTTATGTAAGGTCATCATGAAATCAATTGCCTGCAAGACCCTCTTCTGATTTAAATAAAGCATTAAAATTTATTCCTTTTTCTGACCCCGATTTTTTAAGTATTCAATAAGTTGATGTGGATAATCCGTTTGTATTCCATCGACACCCCAATTTAACGATTCTTCCCAGGAATCCGGCCCTGCATCATCCATAAAAACAATAGTCCCATGCTCATGACAGGTTTTAACAAAATCTTTTGAACACGATTTAAAATCGGAAGCAATTACAGGCGGATTAAATCGTTCCAGAATATATTGCAAATGCTTCTCCGTTCCAGGATCCGGCATAATAAAACAAGAAGGACACTCTTTTTTAACCGTTTCAAGGTCCTTGGCACCCGCATACCAAACAACCCGGTATTTCATATCATATTTCTCAATCTTATCGAGAACTATTTTAGGGTCTGCACTCTTCATATCTAGATATAAACCAACTTGGCCTTTACACAATTCCAAAATTTCATCTAGAGAGGGTATGCATTGGTCAGAAAATTCAGGACCAACGCGACTCCCAATATCCATCTTTTTTAATTCCTCCAATGTAAATTGAGAGACAGCCCCTTTGGCATCCATCGTGTAATCATCTACTTTGCTATTGTGAATACTAACAATTTCCCCATCTTTTGTTGTCCGCAAGTCAATTTCAATAAAATCGACGCCCAATTCTATCGCTTTCTGGTAGGCTATTAATGTATTTTCAGGATAGCCCTGATGGAATCCTCGATGGGCGATTACATATATACCTCCATGTTTTGGTGGAGGAAGCAATCTTTTCCCTGTATCTTCACAAAAAACAAAAGAGGAAATTAATAGCCACAATATAAAAAAAACTACAAATTGGACTTTCTTCATTTTTAGAGAACCCTTTACATCTCTTCTTGGTCTTCTAATTCACCAAAACCTTTTTTCTTTTAGAAAGGAAGAATATAAGAAGTAACAAGACTATATAATCAGAGCAACAAAAGATGCCCTTCTTAAAGTCTCTCTCCCCACAACCAAAAATATAATATACTTTATTCTGTTTATTCCCAATTCCTTTTAAGGCTACCTCTGCACTTTGTCCTTCTGAAGCCACTATTTTTAATTTCCCTTGATATTCCTTTGCCTTTAATGGAGTAAATTGTATTTTGATAATGGCAGACTGGTTTTCAAAAAGTGAAAAATTTATATCGCCAGATATAGAAAAAACCTTCTCTTCTTTATCATTAGATGAACTCTGACTCGTATCATCTACGATAACAGAGCCCGATAATATTCCCTGTCCTGCATTAATTATATACATCTCCTTCTCAATTGTTTCCCCTACCTCTACAAAACCAAATATATACTCATATTCGGGAGCCGGTTGAATTTTTAACACAGGGGGATTTTCACACCACAAGTGCATAGAAACCGAAAACGAGAAAAAAACAATTAAACACAAAACAAACACTTTATCCATTGAGTTTCTCCAATATTTTTCTTTAAAAAACTATTATTATAATGTCTTTTTACAAATTTTAGTTCTTTATAATTGTAAACAAAGTATAAACAAAAAATAAATTTAAAAAATTACAGATAAAAAAGAACAACCCCTGCATCTTTTGGGATGCAGGGGTTGAGGCTGTATCAACTATCCTACTTTTTAACTATTCTTTGCTCTTTTCCGTCTAAGGACAAAGAACATAACTGCACTTGTCATGGTGATGAACATTAAGTCACCTGCATAACTTGTCGTTCTATCAGTCGGTGAACATGAGATAAACAAGAATCTGCGTTTTGGTTTATAACCTTCACCTTTAAGGGCAACATAAACCTCTTTCGCAGGCTGTACACCATCAGATACAACAAATAGTACCGTTCCGCTGTATGTTCCTACCTTCTTTGGAATAAAGGAAACTTCAACATACTTCACATCACCGGCCGGTACTTCAAGGTTTGCAGAATCAAATGTTACAGCAAACACATTATTGGCTGTATCTTTGACATCAATAGATACATTAACAGCGATCTTGCCTTTGTTCGCAAGAACAATCTTCTGTTTGTATGTTTTCTCTATTAACTGCTTACCAAAGTCAACTTCCGCAGGAGTTATAGACAAATTACCTGTAATGATTACTGGAGCTTCCTTAACCATTACTTTCCTGCTAACTTGCACTTTGTTCCCCGATGGGTCTTTTGCAGAGTAAACAAGTTCGTATGTCGCTGCTACACTTGTGTTAACTCTACCGGACACTTGAACATCAAGTTGACCCGCACAATCATCAACCGCAACAGCACCTGGGTCGTTGAAGGCTTGTCCGACCTGAATTTCAATTTCACTGGCACCATTAAGTGTTATTGTCGGTTTTTGTGTATCTACGATACGAACTTGACGACTCTTTGTATCTGTTTTACCTGAAGCATCTGTTGCTGTATAAGTGAGTGTATAAACTCCCGGCGTATTTACATCAACAGAACCATCAGTTACAACTTCTAAA
>OGCI01000872.1_pt1 | contig 29484 bp, 25 predicted proteins | sample 1570021 | NCBI WGS metagenome assembly OGCI01 (sample SAMN06264664, study PRJEB24512) | hot springs metagenome | isolation source: Hot spring water | place: South Africa: Tshipise | collected 2015-06-21 | reverse complement strand
AAGACCTTGGCGAATTCCCCTGGCTGGAAGCGTATAGGGCCCAGTGCCAGCCACAGCTTCGCCCCATTGATCTCCCGTCCGATGGCAGCGGTCACCAAGAGGAGCACGAGGCCCGCGATGCCTATCCACAGACGATGCCGGGCCAGAGACTGGAGATCGTGCACCAGCACAAGGACCAGCAGAAAAGCCACCAGCCCCACTATCAGCCACATGGCCTGCTTAAGAGCCAGGTCAGCGTTGATCCGATAGAGTAGAAGCAGACCAAGAGTGGAGAGAAGCGCCGCGATGGGCAGCAGATAGGGATCGGCTTGTGCCGCCAGGAACCTTCGCCCCAAATGGGCTATCCCGAAGAGAGCCAGGAACAAGACCCCATAGGTGAGCGAAGACCAGCTCAGCTCTTCGGCCTTCTGGGTGTAAACCAGGGCAAAGCCTAAAGTGGTGAGAATAAGTGCTGGCAGAAGGAAGACCAGCTCCCGATTGCGCGCGCTCACTTCAGCGTACCCAAGGTCCTGAGAAAAGCACGTCCTTCTTCCCTAGAGAGCAAGTCGTGCGCATCCACCCGCTCCCTGAGATACGGGGCGAGAGACTCATAGGCCACATCACCGATCTCGACCACCGAGGAGAGTTCGACACCGAGCACCTCGCCAGGGAGCCCTTGGTAGAGGGCGACCATGCCCTCGTAGGTGCCCACGTAGTAGACGCTGGAGTTGAAAGCCACGAATCCTCCCAGCAGTGCCGCCAGCACTACCACCACCGCGGCCAGCACCAGCAACCGTCGCTTGGTCAGTCGCCCTCGACGGCGGCGCGGCTGGGCCTCAACCTTGGCACCTTTGGCAATGAAACTGCCCCGCAGTCGTTGCCAGGCCGGAAGCGGGCGGTCCGGTGCCGTCGCAGGGGTCGACGCCCGAGTCTCCCCACGCTCAGCCGGACCGACGACCGCTCGTGCGCGCTTGCCCGCGTCTCCAGTGGATAAAGCGGACGACCGACCTCCAGCCTCTTCTGAAGCGATAGCGGACCGCTCCTCCGCCTGCCCGGCACCTTCCGACCCCCCCTCTCCCCCCTCTATGTCTATGACTATGACCGTGACGTTGTCTTCCCCGCCGGCAGCAAGAGCTGCCTCGACCAACTGCTCCGCCAACACTTGCGGGTCTTCAGGTTGCCGCAAGATGGCGGCGATTGCGTCAGCCGAGACCATCCCACTCAGTCCGTCAGTGCAGAGCAGCAATCTGTCGCCGGCTACGAAAGGCACAACGAACAGGTCGGGCTCCACCGTGGTGTCGGTCCCCAAAGCTCGAGTGATGACGCTCCGATGAGGATGGACTGCCGCTTCGGCTTCGGTGATCTCACCCCGCCGCAACATCTCAGCGACCCACGAATGATCGGCCGACAGCTGAAGAAGCTGGTCATCGTGTAATAAGTAGGCCCGCGAATCCCCCACATGACCGATCAGAAACTCGCCTTCCCGTGCCACCGCCACGGTCAAGGTGGTGCCCATCCCCGCCAGCTGTGCTTCGCTCAGACTGCGGCTGACTATGGCCTCGTTGGCCGCGGCTATCGCCCGCCGCAGCTCCTCCTCGTCAGCACGGCTCATATCGAAGCTCATCAAGGCTTCACAGGCCATCTGCGAAGCCACCTCGCCGGCGAGAGCTCCTCCCATACCGTCACACACGGCAAAGACACCGGGGCCGACCAGATAGGAGTCCTCGTTGGTGAGACGCACCCGCCCCCGGTCGCTCGCCACTCCTACCCGCAAGAACATCAGCGTTGCCCCACTTCGAAAATGGTATCGCCTATCTGGACCTCGTCTCCCGGCCGCAGCAGGTGGAGTCCTTCCACGTCCTCCCGGTTGACTTGAGTGCCGTTGGTGCTGCCAAGATCTTCCACCGCCAGGCCTTCATCGGTGACCTCGAACAAGGCATGCTTCGAGGACACGAAGGTGTCGCTCAGTTGGATGTCGGCTTCGTGCGACCGACCCAATAGCACTCTACTGCCAAAGGGGAAAGCGAACACTGCCCCTTCAGGGAGCACAGGGCTTCGTTGCACGACAAGAAGCCACTCTCTTTGCCCACTCCGGCCGAGGCCTTCCCCTCTGCCACCTTTGTCAACGGCCGCAACCACCGACCCGGCGCCCGCCGTACCGACTCCGGGCGCCGAGCCTGCCGTCGCAAACGTGTCACCCGCAGGCACCCAGGAACGCCTAGGCGCGGAAGAACCGGAGGCCCTCAGCTCGCGTGTGGTGGACCTGACTACCCAGAAGATGAACAAATATAGGATGACCAGGAAGGCGAACTTGCCCGCGAGGAGCACTATCTGCAGCATGCTTGGCCTCCCGGTATCGGGACTATCTGACCTCCACCCTCAGGCGTCGCTGTCCCACAACCACCACATCCCGGGGGCCTAGGACCGTCTTGGTGACGGGATAGCCGTTGACCAAAGTTCCATTGGTCGAACCGAGGTCCTCCACCATGAGCTTGTCGCCCTCGAGGAAGATGGCGGCGTGACGCCTGGACACCCCGGGATCGTCGATCCGGCAGTCCACATCGCGGCCCCGGCCGATGACTACCCGACTGCCGCGGAACTCCCGGACTTCGTCCCCGATTCTTACCACGATGACGCGCTCCGCCACCTGCCCTGCCGTCTGCACCCCGGCAGGCCCCTGCTCCTTCCTAGCATGGACCACCGGCGTCTGCAGCCTTGCCATCCCCGCGAGACCCTCAGCCACGCCTGCAGACCCCGGCGCGACCGCATTCCCCGCTGCCGAGGCGGGGCGGGGAGTCTCGGTGACCGGAGGGATGGGAGAGGCCACGCTGGGCGTCTCGGACAAGGACTGGGTCAAGATGCCGAACCGTCCCAACGGCAGCTCCTCGTCGAGAACGATCTCCACCGCGATATCGTCTTCCAACTCATAGCCCATGTCTTCCACATGTTCATAGAGCTGGCGAACCAAGTCACGACGAACCTTGTCCAACTTGCGAGAAAGGCGATCGTAGTCTTCCGCGCAGAGATAGACGGCGTACCGTGCCGGTGCCCAAGCCCGAGTGCCTTCCCAAGACTTATGGTCCTCCAGCTCCTTGATCAGCTTGTCAGCCAGCTCGGAGGGGTGGACGAACAGCCGCTTAGGGTCGCTTTTCTTGTCTGCGCCGGCCTTTCGCAGGAAACCCATGGACTTTCCTCCTAGAGGGACACCGTGCCTTTTGCGGGGGCGACGAGGGCGGACAGATACGCGATTATAGCGCACGGCCCGAACGCGGCCAGGAAAGAACCGAGACTGACTCGAAGGTCTAACACCAGCACGGGCGTCAATAGGTAAGCAAGGAACATAGCTCCCAGATACAACGTGGCGCCCCACATGCGTCCTGCCCGCGAGGCACCCAGCCAGGCATAGAAGGGCAAGGAGAAGACGGTAAAGAGGGCGATCTGTAATGCTAGCTCCGGACGAGCATCCAAAAGGCGGGCAAGCTCGACGAGAACCGCCCAAAGTGAGGCGACGTGACGTGTGACCGCGAGGACCGGGCCCGTACCAGTGGTGAAGAAATAGGGCAGGGCAGACCAGCCCGCCAGGCCAGCGGTCACGGCCAGTGACAACCCCATACAAAAACCAGCCAACGCTCCCCAGCGGCGAAGAAAGAGCCCGGTGAGGGGTAGAAGCGCGAGCCCCAGCCCCCCGCTCACCGCGACGGGCACCAACCCGGGAAGCAAAGCCGCCCATTCCCGCCTGCGCCAGCGGAGCAACCCGAAAACCACTGTAGCCGACACCGCATACAGCACTCCCCAGCCTACCGCGTAGGCAAAGACCGGGGGAGCCAGCACCGCCAAGGTCACCACCCCGCCGGCAAAAGGCCAGACCAGGGCAAGAAAGGCCGGGATAGCCACCAAGGGAAGAAGCGCGACCTCAGGATAGAAGGGCAACTTAGGAAGAAGGTAGAGTAGACAAGCCAAGGAGGAGCCACCAGCCACCAGACGTCCACCCAGGAAGGCCAGCCGCTCATTATAGGGTGAGGGCAAGCGAAGACGCCGTATCTGAGTGGCCACGGTGGACTCCGGGATCTCATCCGAGAGGCGGCGGGCAATCTGAGCGAGCTGGCGCCCGAACGTGCCCGCGTCGGGGCGAGCCCGACGGTCGCGAGCCATGGCCTGGGCGAGGAGCCCACTCAAGGCCTCGGGCAGATCAGGACGCCCCAGCGCGAGCGGCGGGATATCAGGACGAGAAACGTCGTGAAGCAGCTCCTCGAGCTTGTGACCACGCAACGGGTTCTTACCTGTGAAGCCTTCATATAGAACGAGAGCAAGCGAGTAGACGTCGCTACGCGAGTCGACGTTCTTGCCTTCTCCTTGTTCAGGGGACATGTAGGCAAGCGTGCCCACCAGGTCTCCAGCCATGGTGACAGAGGTGTCGTCCTCCAACTGGGCCACGCCGAAATCCATCAGACGGGCCTCGATCGACTCGCCGTCCACCAGCATGACGTTCTCAGGTTTGACGTCGCGGTGTACCACCCCGTGCTTGTGGGCATGCTCGAGCGCCGAGGCCAACTGGACACCTATCTCCGCTATCTCCCTGTCGCTTAGACAGCGGTCCCGGTAGAGCTCGCGCAACGTGGAACCGGCGATGTATTCGCTAACCAGGATGGTCCTGTCCTTTTCCTCGATGACCTCGTAAGTGCGTACGATGTGACGGTGAGCGAGGCGGGCAGCAGCTTCCACTTCCCGCCTGACCCGCCCTTCGGTGTCGGCCGTTCTGGGCACCACCTTGATCGCGACCGGCCGCCCTTCCTGCAGATCATCGGCCAGATAGACAGTCGCGAACCTTCCCCCGCCGAGTCGGCGGAGGACCCGGTATCGCTCGTGCAAGAAGCTCGGGCCAGCCATGTATTCGAGTATAGCCTCGCAGGCGAAGGCTGCTCCGACAGGAAGTGCCCCCAACGCACCGGAGCTGAGCGCGAAGGATCCTGAGGGTGCGGCGCAAGGGGTAAGAGTCTCTGGTCGGCTATGTTATACTCGTCGGCACTCCGGGCGAGTGGCGGAATTGGCAGACGCGCTAGGTTCAGGGTCTAGTGAGCTTACGCTCATGGGGGTTCAAGTCCCCCCTCGCCCACCAACATCCTTCTAGTTGCCGCCGTAAATGGCCTATAGGAACGAAGACGACATCAACGCTGATCTGACCGGACTGAGGCGGAAGCGGCGGCCGAGGAAGGTCCTGCCGAAACCGCTCCTGCGCCTCTTGGTGGTTCTCGCTGCCGTCGTGGTCCTGGTGGTGGTGATTGTGGTGGCTGCTCGCAGCGCGTCCCGAAGCGGGGAGGCGGCCGCCTATCAACGGTACCTGACTGCTGTGGCTGATCTGATGAAGCAATCAGATGCCCTGGGGCAGGAACTCCAGACACTCTTGACCGATCCCGGTGACACCAACCGCAAGGACATCCAGACCAGGCTCGATCGACTGGTCGCCACCTCGGCGAACCTGGCAGAGGAGACGCAGACTCTCGAAGCCCCCAACCATCTGGTGAAGGAAGGAGTCCACCAGTTCCTGATCCTGATCATGACTTTTCGCAAGAATGGTCTTACTGACCTGAAGCCTTCGCTCATGAACGCCCTCGAAGTCCAGGATGTCGACGTGGCCTCTGAGCAGATCGCACATGCCTTGACCTACCTCACCAACTCGGACTTCCTCTATGACGAAGTGTTCGCTCCTCGAGTGAAGGAGATTCTCAAGGCCAAGGAGCTGACCAGCATCACTGTCCCTGACTCTGAGTTCCTCAAAGACCATGACCTGGCTTACAAATCAAGGGTCCAAGAGATAGTCGCCAATCTAAAGAGCATCGGCAATCTCCAGGCGGTGCACGGGGTCGCGCTGCGCAAGGTGGTGGCCACTCCAGACGACATCGAGATCAAAAAGGGCAATACTCATAACCTCACCGCCACCGCCGATTTTGCTCTGCAGGTGACTGTCGAGAACCAGGGCAATATGGCCGAAAAGGACGTTCCCATCACCATCACTCTGTTGTCTCCTTCTTCCGTCGATCCCCAGAAAGTACAAGCGACCATACCGGAACTGAAGCCAGGAGAGATCGTGACGGCCACAGTCCAGGGTCTCGATCCCACCCCTTACGGGGAGGTGGCTCAGCTGCGCGTCGAGGTCGGGCCCGTCCCCGGGGAGAAGGTGCAAGACAACAACTGGTTGGAAGCGAAGCTGATCTTCAAACTCTAGAGCCGAGTAAAGGAGAAGCTCCAAGTGAACGTAGCGACTCAGGTCCTCGCCATCGTGGCAATAGTCTTGGCAGTAGCCATCGGGGCGGGTCTGGCGCTTTTCATCCGTCTGCTGCTGATCTACCACCGCAATCAGCGTGTGGTGATGGGTTCGCGGGGCACGGTCGATATAGTGGAGCATGTGGCCGCAGTCGACGAGAAGATGGCCAACGTCCGAGTAGCTCTGGAAGACCTGACTCTGGCCGTCCGCGACCATGACGTCCGCATAGACAGCACGTTGTCCCGCATAGGGGTGGTGCGCTTCGACGCCTACCAAGACCTCGGTGGGCGGCAGAGCACGGCGGTGGCTTTCCTCAACGCCAGAGGCGACGGAGTGGTGATCACCACTGTAGTCAGTCGTGACTTTGCCCGCATGTATGTGAAGCTCATAAAGGAGGGGACGCCGGATATCCCTCTCGCCCCCGAAGAGATCGAGGCGGTCGAGCAGGCCAAGGGCTCGGGGCCGTTTACCATCCGCCCAAGGGCCGAGAGCGGAGCCCCTGAGCCAGTCGCCCGCATGCTGCTGGAGGCAGAGTCGGAAGCCGAGGCAGTGGCTGGGGGTCTGCCGGGCAAGCGACCGCCCTCCGAACGCGAACTAGCGCGCGAGAATCGTCGCCGCCGTCGTCAGGGCCTGCCCCCACTCGAGACGAAGGTGGTTCCTTCGGCCCTGGGCTGGGAAGCTCCGGAGACACCGTCGCCCAGCACCACCAGCATGGCGGAGGAGTTCATACGTCGTCGCCGGCTCATACGAGGGGTGCCAAAGGGAGTCCCGAATACGAGTCTGGCAGAGGCTTCACCCCGACGGCGGGAAACGCCCCCCAGCCCAGAAGGGGGGACCGAAGATGAGCTGTGACCACAGTTCCAGCGGGCCGACCCCTTGGCCAACCTCCTCTTTTACCAAGCCCCTACCCTTGGCGGCCACTACCATAGGCTTCTTGGGCCCGGAGGGTACTTTCACTGAGCTGGCCTTGAGAGCCACCGTTGATGAGACCCAACCCGACGGGCAGACACGCCGCTTCCTTCCCTTCGCCGACGTCCACGACACCGTTGAGGCAGTCGCAAGCGGGGAAGTCGATTGCGCCATCGTCCCTATAGAGAACTCGATCGAAGGCTCGGTCTCAGCTACCGTTGACATCCTTGCCCACGAGGTCGACAACCTGCAGATAGTCCGGGAAGTCAGGATCCCTATCCGCCATCAGCTTTTGGCCCGACCCGGAGTCAGACTGGAAGACATCACCCGCGTCATCTCCCATCCTCACGCGAACGCCCAATGTCGTAACTGGCTGCGCAAGCATCTGCCCGGGCGGGAGATAGAGGCAGCCAACTCCACCGCCGAAGCTGTCGAGCGCGTAGCGCGCAGTACGGAGCCCTGGGCCGCCATCGGCAACGAGCTGGCCGGTCAACGCTATGGGTGTGTCATCCTAGCCCCTGATATCGAGGATCATAAGGACAACGAGACCCGTTTCGTATTCTTGGCCAGGCTGCGGGAGAGGCAGGACTGGTTCGAGCCCTACAAGACCTCGGTGGTGTGCGAGATCATCAAGGACCAGCCCGGTGCTCTCTTGCTCATCCTGCAGGAGTTCGCTTTCCGCCGCATCAACCTCACCAAGATCGAGTCACGACCCTCCAAACGACGCCTGGGTGACTACATATTCCTAGTGGACATGGAGGGCAAGATCGATGACACGGCGGTGGCGGACGCACTGCGCTGCTTGAGCTGCAAGCTTCCTCGTTTGACGGTGTTGGGTAGCTACCCCGTGGGTAAGCCCCTGCCCTACCACTCTCGCGCTTGATGGCTGATGCCCTGGGGAGGGTGCGGTGCTCGATTTGAAACTTATACGAAGCCAACCGGACTTGGTCCGCTCTGCGCTAAGAAGACGCGGGCTCTCGGCCGAGGCGGCGCTGGACGCGCTGCTCGAACTCGACCGTACTCGGCGAGATCTGATTGGGGAGATAGAGGCCAAGAGGAACTTGCGCAACGCGGTCAGTGAAGAGATCGCCCAGGCGAAGCGGCAAGGGCAAGATGCCAGCGCGAAGATCGAGGCCATGCGCGTGGTCGGTGAGGAAATCAAGTCGCTCGAAGCTCAGCTCCGCCAGGTCGAGGCTGCGCTCGAAGACAAGCTTCTTGGGGTCCCCAATCTCCCCGCTCCCACGGCTCCTGAGGGTGGCCCCGACGACGCCGTGGTCTTACACGAATGGGGCACTCCCCGGGAGTTCGACTTCCCGCCCAAGGACCATCTGGAGCTGGGCCTTGCCCTTGACGTGATCGACATGGAGCGAGCCGCCAAGACGTCGGGCAGCCGGTTCGTCTACCTGAAGGGCGACTTGGTCTTCTTGCAGTTTGCTTTGGTCCAATATGCCCTCCAGAAACTGGCCAGCAAAGGGTTTCGCCCGGTCGTGGTGCCCGTGCTGGTGCGAGATGAGGCCATGTACGGCACAGGTTTCTTCCCCACGGACATGCAGCAGGTCTACCGCGTCGAAGCCGACGGCCTCAACCTGGTGGGCACGGCCGAAGTGCCTCTGGCGGCACTTCACATGGATGAGATCCTGGATGAAGCTGACTTGCCTCTCCGCTATGTCGGCTACTCGAGTTGTTTCCGGCGTGAGGCTGGAGCGGCAGGCAAAGACACCCGCGGCATGTTCCGTGTCCACCAGTTCGACAAGGTAGAGATGTTCAGCTTCTGCGCACCGGACAAGTCAGCCGAGGAACACGATTTCATGCGCTCCATTGAGGAGGAGATCCTGCAGGAGCTGGAATTGCCCTATAGAGCCGTCAATATCGCAGCCGGGGATCTCGGCGCTTCGGCGGCCAAGAAATACGACCTAGAAGTGTGGTTGCCCAGCCAGGGCCGTTATCGGGAGGTCACCTCCTGCTCCAACTGCACCGACTATCAGGCTCGGCGGCTCAAGGTCAGAGCCAAGGGTGAGAAAGGCAGCCCGTATCTTCTGCACACTCTGAACGGTACTGTGGTCGCCATAGGTCGCACGATCATCGCCATCATGGAGAACTACCAGACTGCCGAGGGTTACATCGAAGTCCCAGCCGTTCTCCGGCCTTTCCTGCCTCGGGGCAAGGACCTTCTGGGGAGATGAACGAGGGTGGGCGATGGCGAGCCCGAATGGCGAGGGAGACGGACAGCGATGAGTCAGCCGGTCTTCACTGGGGCCCGGGACGCTCTCATAGTAGTGGATGTCCAGCAGGACTTCTGCCCCGGCGGGAGTCTGGCGGTACCAGACGGGGATACGGTCATTCCCGTGATAAACCGCCTCATACCCCGCTTCGGCCGCTGGGTCTTCACCCGTGACTGGCACCCGCCCGACCATGTGAGCTTCTCCGAGCATCCCGAGTTCAAAGATGGTTCTTGGCCACCCCACGCGGTGCAGGGAACGCCCGGCGCTCAATGGTGCCCGGGTCTTGAGATGCCCATGAACGCGATCCTGGTTAGCAAGGGTGACGACCCCCGTCGCGAGGCCTACAGTGCCTTTCAAGTCCCTCATTTCGACCTGGAGGAGTTTCTACGGTCACGGCAGGTGGAACGGCTCTTCATCACCGGACTGGCCACCGACTACTGTGTCCGGCAGACCACGCTCGATGCCCGCGCTGCCGGGTTCACTGTCTTTCTGGTCGAGGATGCCGTGCGGGGTGTCTCCCCCGAGACTACTGCAGCAGCCCTTGCCGAGATGGAGGCCGCCGGCGTCATCCGCATACGCTCCGATGAGATCGTCGATTCGGGTGAGCGCCCCCCTGCCGACTACGACGAACACGGAGAACCGCTGCCCAAATGAGCGAGCCCGACGTTTCCGAGCGCTGGGCCCGACGCGAGGACCTGGCCCTGCTTACCGATTACTACCAACTCACCATGATGGGCGGATACTGGAAGTCCGGCCGCAAGGACCTCCGCGCCTGCTTCAACTACACCTTCCGAGAACTGCCCCCTCACAACGGCTTCGCTATCACCGCGGGACTGGAACCGCTCCTTGACCAGATCGAGAACCTGCGCTTCAGCGAACGGGACCTGGAGTATCTGGACAGTCTCAACGCTTTCGATCCCGGCTTCTTGGAGTACCTGCGCGATTTCCGTCCCACTTGCTCCATCGAGGCCGTCCCCGAGGGGACCCTGGTCTTTCCGCATGAACCCATCCTGCAGGTGGAAGGCCCCCTCATCGAGGCGCAACTGCTCGAAACTGTCATACTCAACACGCTCAACTATCAGACCCTGATAGCTACCAAGGCTGCCCGTATCCGCCTGGCCTGTGGTGACGACCAACTGGTGGAGTTCGGACTGCGCAGAGCCCAGGGGCCCGACGGCGGGTTGAGCGGGTCACGCGCGGCCTACATTGGCGGAGCGGACAGCACCTCCAACGTGCTTGCGGGCAAGATCTTCGGCATCCCGGTGCGAGGGACCCACGCTCACTCCTGGGTCATGAGCTTCGGGGACGAGTTAGAAGCCTTCCGAGCCTACGCAGCCTGCTACCCCGACCCCATCCTCTTGGTCGACACTTACGACACCTTGACCTCCGGACTTCCCAACGCTGTGAAGGTCTTTCAAGAACTGCGCGCGGCCGGCCGGACCCCGCGTGCGGCGGTCCGGCTGGACTCGGGAGACCTTGCCCGTTTGAGCAAGGCCGCCTACCGCATGTTCACCGAAGCCGGTTTTCCCGATCCCCTCATCGTGGCCTCCAACGAGCTGGACGAAGACCTGATAGCCGATCTCAAGCGCCAGGGCGCTCCCATCAACTCCTGGGGCGTCGGCACCCACCTCATCACCTCTTCCGACCATCCGGCGCTGGGAGGAATCTACAAGCTGGTGGCAGTCCAAGAAGAGGAGGGCGGGCCCTGGCGGCCGCGCATCAAGCTTTCGTCCAACCCCCTCAAGATGACCGACCCCGGGCGCAAACGCCTGGTGCGATTCTACGACGAGGCGGGGCACCCCCTGGCCGACATCATCCGCTTGTACGACGAGCCCCCGGACTGCATCGAACCCGGGCAACCGGCTGCCCCCATACCGTTCGCCGAGCGCCAGGACCTTTCGTTCCTGCGGGCAGTGTGGGATGCCTCCCGCGGCGAAGAGTTGCTGCAGCCCGTCATGCGAGAGGGACGGCGAGTGGGCGAGAGAGTCCCGCTCACAGACATCCGGGAACGAGCCCGAGCCCAGGTAGCCGCCCTGCCGGAAGAGGTGCGCAGACTTCGCAACCCCGAGATCTATGCAGTGGGACTTTCTCCGCGGCTTGCCGCCGAGAAGATGAAGATGATACGGCAGGCCCCTGGCGTGCTGGCCGCAGGTCCGGCAACCTCGGCTCCCGAAGAGCAGGCCGGCGCTCTCTGAGTCGCATCGCACCTGCAGGGCCCCCCCGAGTGGTCAGCTACCACCCCCCGGACGACCAGAAACGGCTGGTTGCTGTCCCCGCCTAGCAGCGGCTTCCGCTCGGGTGGCTTTCTCCCACCGGGATGGCAGTCGCATGACCTTTGGCCAACAAACGTCCGCCACGTCCACTGGCCTTGAGCTCCACCACCATGAGCCGACGGCCTCCGTGGAGAAGCCTAGATTCGGCAGTGATGCACTCGCCAAGATTGCCCGAACGGAACTGGCTGATGCTCCATTGCACAGCCACAGCATCATGCGCGGCATTGACGTTGAGAGCGAAGGCTACGTCCAGGAGAGCGAAGACAAAGGCTCCGTGCGCCAGACCGTGGACCTGCAGGAATTGCTCCTGGACTGTCGCCGAGACCCGGGCCATTTCGGCCGAGGCTTCCTCCACCTCGATGCCGTAGAGCTTGATAAGACCGTCGCCTGCGATCAACCGCCGCAGGCGGTCACTCAATGCCGAGACGTCCACTATGGCTGGGGAGCGTTGGTCATCACCACTAGCAGTAGGATGCATACCAGGACGGAGGCGACGACGATAACACTCCTGGTCACGATCCCCGGGCGCCGCCGAGCCCGCCCGGTCCAGCCTTCGCCCGGACGGTAGAGTGTGGAGCGACGGCCTGCCGAAGTCTCCACATACGCATGCCTCACTCTTGCTCCTCCTCGCTTCTGAGTCAGTCTGCACTGCTGCTCGCGCCTGGGCCTGATCCAGCCGACTGCATGCAGTCAGGTTTTGAAGACCCGACCCCGCTGGACCTATCCATTCGCCGGGTGTCCGTCTAATCCTCTGCTACCATGGCAACATGCGGCACCGAGAGCTGCGCGAGTGAAGGAGCGCCCGCTAGTTGCGTCGGCAAAGGAAGGGCCGCTGGTTGCGCAAACAAGGGAGGCACCATGTACTGTCCACAGTGCGGCCAAGCTAATGACGACGACGTCAAGTACTGCACTCAGTGCGGGAACAATCTCGAGCGCTACCGTGAAGAGTGGTGGGAGGGCCGAACCCCCCAGAGTCCGGCAGACGCGGAGCAGCCTCATAGCCAAGCAGCAACTGCCGCGGCGAGCGTAGAACCGAGGTCTGGAGCTAGCACCGGCGGTGGATACAGCTCGCCTTCGGGATACGCCCAGCCGGGATACCCGCCGCCGCCCTACGCTCAGCCCCACCCGCCCGCCTATGGTCTCCCGCCGTATCAGCAGCACCCTGCATACCGGGACATCCCCAACATCCCCAGCTACATGGGCTGGGCGATTGCCACGCTCATCCTTTGCTTCTGGCCCACCGGCATCGTGGCTGTGGTCTACGCGAGCAAGGTCGGGAACCGCCTTGCCCTGGGCGATGTGCTGGGAGCCCAGGAAGCGTCTCGTAAAGCCAAGATGTGGTGTTGGATCACTTTCGGTATCGGCGTAGCTTGGGTCGTCATTGCTGTGATTGTAGCCATCGCTCTGGCCGTGATCGGAGCTACAGCGGCTATTTCGATCTACTGAGAAGACCGCAGGTCCCAGCCGGCTTGGAGCAGAACCAAGGGGACCGACGGGCTCCAGTAGGAGCCAGGGAGCCTGGCACCGTTCCACAGGGCGCAGGGGCCGGTCGGTGGGTGTCGTGAGGCGCAAGCGGCTCCACCCGTGGCCCAAATTCGATCCTGGGACCTTCGGCGTCCAGGCGGCTAGAAGACAAGTCCCACTGAGGCTCGCTCAACGACGCTGTCATCTTTTTCGGTACGACCATCCATGAAGTCCGCAACACCGGCCATCAGCGGCTATACTGCCTGTCGAGCTGCTGCGGAGGGGTGGCAGAGTGGTTGAATGCACCGGTCTTGAAAACCGGCAGGCCGCAAGGTCTCGCGGGTTCGAATCCCGCCCCCTCCGCCTCAAAGGACAGATCTCACCCGAGAGCTCGACCAGGGATCTCCGGCTCGCGGGGGGTCTTGGAAAGAAGCCCTACCGCCGGGAGGGCAAGGCGTAGAGATTCTCGCCGTCGCGGGGTCGCGGACGGAGCCCGCGGAACCCCGGCAGTTCGAAGATCTCGAGCAGCGAGCCGTCTATCGCATAGGTGGCTGCCCGGGAGACTTCCTTGGACCGGGCTCTGAAGGCGATTGAGACTCCCACTTTTCTGAACATGCAGATGTCGTTGTCCCCATCACCTACGGCGAGCGTGTGTTTGTAGACCAGGCCGGCATTGTCAACCAGGTAGCGTAGCGCCCTACCCTTGCACGACTGATGCTTCCGGCAACCGTGGTCGTGGCCCAAGGCAGGCGACAGGTCGACCTCCCCGGTCGAGACGCCTGACCGAAACCGCAGTAGATGAGCGATAGCGAAATCAGCGAACACCCTTCGCCGCACGATCTCCGCCGCCACGTAGAAGCTGTCAGTGACCAGTCCGACCACGTAGCCCGCTCTGCGCAAGGCTACGACCGTATCCACAGCTCCGTCGGTCAAGGGCAGGTCACGAGCGACCTCCTGGAAGACCTCCTTGTGTGCACCCGTGAACAGCCGCGCAATGGCCCGGGTCCGCTCAACTTCATCCAAGCGTCCGTTGTCCAGGAAGTGAGCTAGCTCTGCGCCGGCTCCCATGCGCTCAGCTAACTCGACGATGAACCGGCCCCTCAAGATCGTGCCGTCCATGTCGAACAGAGCGAAACGCCGGACCGCGCCAGCTGCGGGCGGCTCAGGGAGGCACATCTCGGCTTTGAATCGACGCTCCAATTCCTCCATCTCGCGAAGCTGGTTGATGCTCAGCCGGTCGTAGCGCCAAGCCCTGTCGAGGATCACCCTGATTATCTGTTTGGCCATAGCCCCGAGCGCTTCGAGCGACTGGCTATCATGATCGATACGGCCGATGTCGACCTCGGCCAGACGCGCCCCCTTCATGTGGGCATCTATGAAGAGACCGACATCCACCCCGTAATCGTTTTCCAGCCGGACCTCTCGCAGGAGACTGCGCCTGACCGCCACGATGCCGCCCAGCGGCTGTTCGTAGTGGGCAAGCTCGGGGAAAAACACAGCCAGAAGCGGGCGGGCGGCGAGAATGGTGACGCGGCCTGCATCGCGGGTGAACTTAGCTTTGACGAGGTCAGCCCAGCCCTCCTCGATTGGGCCGACCATCCGTTCCACCAAATCGGTGCATACCTCTTTGAGATCGCCGTCCAGGAAGAGGATCACTTCGCTGCGCGCGACCGCGATGCCGTCCTCCATGGAAGCCCCCTTGCCGAGCAGTGAGCTGGTCAGCACCAGCGCCCCTGCCCGGGTGGCAACCTCGGCGGTGCCGTCTATGGAGCCGTCGTCCACTACGATCACCTCGTCGACACGGGGATCACGCAGACAAAGGCGCACGATCCGGGCTATGGTCGCGGCTTCGTTCAAGACCGGAATCACTACCGAGACACCCATCTGTTCCACCTTTCGGCGCTTAGCGGTGTCACGCACAACCTGCCGCCGCAGGGCCCAGGACCCCTTCCCCAGCCGCCTTGACAGCACGGGGATACTACCTGCCCCAGTCTGAATCTAGCCTGAACACCGGCGTTTCCTGGTTTCAACGAAGGGGCAAGGGTCGACTTCGACAGGCCGGTCTTTCTCACGACCGTCTGCTCGGCTCACCCTATCGGGACCAGAAGACCCGGGTGAAGGGCAGCATGACCGCCAACAGCTCGAGTCGCCCCAGCAGCATCAGAGCCATCAATACGACCTTGCCGAAGGCGTCGATAGGGGCGTAGTTCAGAGTCGCCCCTACCAGCTCCAGTCCGGGCCCTACGTTGTTGAGGGTGGCCGCCACTGCTGAGGCGGCAGTGACCATGCTGACATTTGCGGCAGAGAGCAGAAGCGTCCCGATGACGAAAGTGGTCACCCACAGGAAGAAAAGACCGAGCACCGAAGCTCGCACGTGCTCCGGGACGACCCGTCGGCCGATCCTGACGGGTAGGACTGCTTTGGGATGCACCGCCTGCGCGAAGATCCTGCCGGCGTTCTTGGCAAGGACTAAGAAGCGCACGACCTTGAAGCCGCCTGCGGTAGAGCCCGCGCATCCTCCCAGGAACATGAGCATCACGAGGAGCGTTTTGGCGAAGCTGTTCCATTGATCGAAATCAGCGGTCACATAGCCGGTCGTCGTCTGGAGTGAGACGACTTGGAACAACGATTGCCGGAAGGCGTGCGCTAAGCTCATGTGGGACTTGGCGATGATGAGGCTCACGGCCACCACCACCACACTTATCGTCATGATGCTCAGGTAGAGGCGGAATTCCGGGTCGCGGAAAAGGTTCCACCGTCGGCCCGAAAGCAGGGCGAAGTAGAGACCGAAATTCCCGCCGGCAAGCACGGCAAAAACCGTGATCACGATCTCGATCCGCCAGTCGCCGAACTCACCCACGGAACCAGCAAAGGGGGAGAAGCCCCCTGTAGCCATGGTCCCGAAGGTATGGGTAAGGGCATGGAAGGGGCCTGTGCCCAGACCCATCAGGACCAGGGTCTCGAGCGCGCTCAGGCCCACATAGATGAGCCAGAGATGCTTGGCCGTGTCCCGTAGGCGCGGAGTGAGCCGCTCTGCCACCGGGCCGGGAGCTTCGGCCGCAAAAAGCCGTATCGCGCCGCCCCCGATGGCAGGAAGCAAGGCGATCACCAACACCACTATGCCCATGCCCCCGTACCAATGTGTAAGGCTACGCCAGAACATGATGCCGTGGGGCTGATCGAAATCGGTCAGCACACTGGCCCCTGTCGTCGTGAAACCCGAGATGGACTCGAAAAGAGCGTCGAGGGGACCGAACACTCCCACCACGAGATAAGGCACCGCGCCGAACACCGTCGCGGCCACCCAGGCCACAAGCACAGCCACGAAGCCTTCACGGAAGCCGATGTATGCCCGGGCGGCAGACCGCGACACGGCCCACAGCGGCAGGCCTACAACGAAACAAAGAGCACCGGAAAAGAACAGCCTCACCATGTCCGGATCTCCGTAGGCGGCGGAGACACCGCCGGACACCATGATGCCCGCTCCGATCGCGATCATGACAAGCGCGCTGAGATAGCCGACGAAGCGTAGGTTCATCGAAGCGGACCGGGCGAGAAGAGTCTTTCTACGTCGCGCAAGGCGCGCGGCATGGTGAAGACGACGGCAACATCGCCCTCTTTCACCACCGAGCGTCCACTCGGTATATGCACCTCGCTGCCTGTGACCAAGGCCCCCACCACGGCTCCAGAGGGGAAGTCGACCTCGGCCAGTTGTCGACCACAGATAGGACTGCGCGGTCCTACCTCGAACTCGAGAACTTCCCCGGCCGCCTTGTCGAGGACAGCGGCGCTAAGCACCCGCCCCGAGCGGACGAAGCGAAGAATGGCTGAGGCCGTCATCCGCCGAGGACTGATGGCTACGTCCACACCCACGCTCTCCACCACCCGGGAGAACTCGGTTCGCTCCACGATCGATATGGTCCTCTTAGCCCCCATCTGGCGTGCAAGCAACGATGTGAGGATGTTGAGGCGGTCATCACCAGTGGCCGCGATGAAGACATCACAGTCATCCACGCCCTCGGCCGCTAAGGCCTTCTCGTCGATGCCCTCATCGGCTAGGACCAGGGAGCGGCGCAGCGCGGCGGCCGCCTCGGCCGCCCGCTGCGCGTCCTTCTCGAACACCGTAAGCTTGACCCGCTTCTCCTCGAGCGCCTGCGCCACAGCCATCCCGATCTCTCCGCAGCCGAGCAGTATGGCCCGTTTGGGGACCTCCTTCTGCCCCGTCAAACTGGCAGCGGCCGCGATCACCCCCTTGGGTACTCCTGTGATGAACACCCGGTCTCCCGGTTCCAGCCAGGAATCTCCCCGGGGGATGACAGCCTCCCTGCCGCGCAGCACCGCGGTCACAATGACACCCTCGGGGAACCTGACCTGACGCAGCGGCATGCGAAGAACAGAGCTGTTCCATGCGGCCTCGACCTCCACCACCCACACCTGCCCATGCGCAAAGGTCTCCACATCCAGCGCCCCAGGGATGCCTGCCAGCTTGACCACCTCGTCGGCCACCGCGGCCTCGGGTCGGATGACATGATCTACCCCCATGAAGCCCGTCGACAGGGTCTCCGCGTCTTCGATGTAGTCGGGGTTGCGGACCCGGGCGATGGTCTGCGGCACCCCCACCTGTTTGGCGGCCATACAGGCGATCATGTTGACCTCGTCAGAGTCAGTGACCGCCACCAACAGGTCGGCCCGGCCCATGCTGACCCGCTCCAAGACCCGGCGACTGGCTCCATTACCCTGCACGGCCAGAACGTCCAGTTCTTGCGACGCCCGTTCGGTAGCCTCACGCTTGCGGTCGATCACCGCGACCTCGTGACCCTCCTGACTGAGGATGGTCGCGATGTGAAAACCTACCTCGCCCGCCCCTACAATCACTGCGTACATAGTCTTCTCACGATAGCAAGCCGGTCCTCACCTGTTACAATGCGCGAAGCCCATGGACCCCTATCGTCGCTCAATCTACGTCTCCTCCTCGCGGCGCCGGCGGAAGCAGGTCGCCCGGCGACGAGCAGTCCTGGTTGTTTCCTTGGTCATCCTCGTGGCCCTAGCCGTACTCGGGTCCTACTTCGCTCTCGGCCACGACTCCACCAACTCCTCCACCGGTGGGCCCACCTCCGCCTCTTCCGTCGCTACGTCCACCGGCGGGAACTCCACATCCAGCTCCGGCACCCATTCTACTGCCACCACTGAGGAGACCACTACCACCACTCTAGCCGGGGTGGACATGAAGGTGAGGGCAGTGGTTGCCACGCGCCCGGCTGCCTTCGACATCACCACCAAGCTCTTCCGCGGCACAGAGCCGATTTCTTCTTTCTCCCGGGAGCCCCCTCTCTCCTTCGGCCAGGGCAAGGACTACACCGACCTCGAGGGGATCATCACGTTCCGGGGCAACAATTACCGTGACACGGCTGCGTACGGCACGGCCGACGTGAGCACCGCCTCGTTGTCCGTAGCCTGGAGTGTCCCCACGGGCAGCATGCCCAAGACGGGAGGCACGGGTGCTTGGACAGGCAGCGGCTGGACGGGCCAACCCCTGTTAGTCAAGTGGCCGGAGGATCTCAAGAAAATCATGAACCTCAAGGCCGCCAAGAAGGCCGACCCCGACCTTGTGGAGGTCATCTATCCCTGTTTGGACGGCAACATCTACTTCCTCGACCTGCGCGACGGCTCCTACACCCGCTCCCCGATAAAGTCTGGCGGAGGCCCCTTCAAAGGGACGGGCAGTATCTATCCCGACGGCACCCCTATACTGGCCGTGGGCCATGGAGACAACGCTCCCGACCGCGAGGTAGTGCGGGCTAGGCTATACAGCCTGATCGACCAGTCACTGCTTTACAGCTTCGGCAAGAAACCCGACCCCAACTCTTATCGCAAGTTCCATGCCTACGATTCGAGCGCCCTCTTCGACCCGCAGACTGACACTCTCATCCAACCGGGCGAGAACGGCATCCTCTACACCATCAAGCTGAACACCCAATTCGACAAGCAGGCGGGCACTCTCACTATCGATCCCGACCCGCCCGTCAAGATCAACTACACTAGCCCCCTTTACAAGGACGCTGCCGTCCCTACCCCGCGGGCCCGCTGGTGGGGGATAGAGACCTCAGCTGCGGCGTGGCGCAACTACCTTTACGTGGGCGAGAACGGCGGCCACCTCTTCTGCTTCGACCTCAACACCATGCGCTTGGTCTGGGTTCAGGACACCCTTGACGACACCAATGTGACCCCCGTGTTCGAAGAGTCGCCTGAGGACGGCACGTGCTATCTCTACATCTCCACTTCTCTCCACATCACTGCCCCCGGCACCACTGATCCCCGTAAGGGGGGCATCCCTATCTGGAAGATCGACGCCGCCACTGGTGAGGTCGTCTGGGAGACAGACCCGTATCCCTGCTACACGATCACCGGTGTCTCCGGGGGCGTCCAGGCGACCCCTGTCTTGGGCCAGCACGACATCGCTGACCTGGTGATCTTCACCATCGCCCGGACCCCTGGCGTCAACACCGGCATAGTGGTAGCCCTGGACAAGAAGACTGGGCAAGAGGTGTGGCGCACCCAGTTCAACCAGTACGCCTGGAGCTCACCCGTCGCCGTCTACACCCCTGAGGGCAAGTCATACCTCATCCAGTGCGACACGGTCGGCAACATGTTCCTGCTCGAAGGCACCACCGGCAAGATACTTGATCAGATCTCCTTGGGAGCCAACATCGAGGCCTCACCGGCGGTCTTTGGCAACACGATCGTGGTCGGTACCCGGGGCCAGAAGATCTTCGGAGTCACCATCAACTAGCAGCGAACCGCCACGCCGAGGGCGCTGAACGGGCACCCGACCACTCGCCCCAGCCTAGCGCCAAAGGGCCGAAGACACGCCAGGAGCTGGATGAAAGCGAAGCAGTCCGCTCAGGTTTCGATTCTTCCTTGTCCGGCGATAATCGCCAGCGAGAGACGTGCACTACGAAGCTGCCGAGGCAGCAGGAGACACCGGCATGATCAAGAGGAAGATAATCGAGATCGACCGTGAGCTTTGTAATGGCTGTGGACTTTGCACCACGGCCTGCGACGAGGGGGCCTTGGCCCTGGACGAGGAGGGCAAGGCTTATCTGGTCAAGGAACTTTACTGCGACGGCATGGGCATGTGTCTTGATGTATGCCCTACCGGCGCCCTCACCATCGTCGAGCGGGAGACCCAGCCCTACGACTACAAGGCCACGGTCGAACACGTGGCCCGCACCCGCGGCCAAGAAGCGGTGACGCGGGTACACAGAGACGAGGGAGAAGCAGCCCTTGCCTCCGAAGAGGCGCCCGCTGCCCCCTCTGAGCTCTCCCAGTGGCCGATCCAGTTGCACTTGATCTCACCAGCGGCGCCCTACTTCCGCGGGGCCGATCTGTTGGTGGCTGCCGACTGCACGGCTTTCGCTCTGGGCAGCTTTCATCACGATCTCCTCAAGGGTCATAAGGTGGTGATCGCTTGTCCCAAGCTGGATAACACCGCCCCCTACATCGACAAGCTGACCGACCTGATCCGTGAGAATGACTTACGGTCCGTGACCATCGCCATCATGACCGTCCCGTGCTGCAGCGGCCTGGAGTACGCCGTGCATAAGGCCGTGGAGCGCGCGGGGGTCGACGTGCCCGTGCGGACCGTGGTCGTCGGGGTCGACGGCAGCGTGGCCGGAGAAAGGTAGCGGAAAGAGAGGTAGTCCAGGCTACGCCCCCAACCTCGTGTACGGGCCTGTATATCCCGCTCCCGGGTCAAGATTCCCGAACCCGCCGGGAACCCCATCGAAGCCGACCAGGATGTCTGCGAAACACCACCCCAGATTGTCCCTCCGGGACAAGATCACGCTGTCACCACACCTTTCCGGGAACAAGACGTTTTGACGTTCGTCCTTCCGGGGAACGCTTCGATAGCCACGCGAACCAGGACAACGGTCGAAGGCTGACCAGCGAACGATTCAAGGCAGGGGAGGGCACATGGCCAAGAAAAACCTCGGTACGAGCTTCAATATATTTCCCATGCCCGTAGTCATCGTGGGCACAGTGACCGACGGGAAACCCAACTTCATGACCGCCGCTTGGATAACCAAACTGAATTCCGATCCCCCTCTTGTGGGGCTCTCATTGGGAAAGAGACAGCACACCGCCAAGGGCATCCTGCAGAGCAACCAGTTCAGCGTCAATTATCCCAGCGTCGACCAGGTCGTCCTCACCGACTACTGTGGCCTCGTCCACGGCTACGAAGAGGACAAGAGCGCCCATCTGGAGATCTTCACCGGGACACTGGAAGCCGCTCCCATGGTGCGGGAGTGTCCGGTCTCGCTCGAGTGCACCCTCTACCACACGGTGGAATTGCCCAAGGATTTCTTCTTCATCGGCGAAGTGGTGGCGGTCTACGCCGATGAGCGCGTGCTTACCGAGGGCAGGATAGATCCTCGGAAATTGCGGCCATTCGTGCTCACCATGCCCGGCAACACGTACTGGGCTTTAGGTGAGCCCATCGGGGAGGCCTGGAGCATAGGTAAGGCCCTGGTCGGTCACCGGGCTTAGTTCATTCGTTCGCAGCCTGGGCCTCGCGCTCTGGGGTCTTAGCTCTCCTGAAGAACATCATACCCACCAACGCGGCCACCCCGAAGGCCGCCAGCATCAAGTAGCCCACCAGGTAGGCGGCCCGCGCTCGACCACCGGTGTCCAAGAAGAGCCCGAACAACCATGGGGCCACCATAGACCCCGCGAAGCCCATGGCGGTGTTGACGCCTGTAGCTGGTCCCACCTGCCAAGGTTTGGCCACCACCTCCGGCAAATAGCTGATCATGGGGGGGAAGTAGGTCATGGTGAAGAAGCCCGCCAACAGCACAAGCACGAAAGCCACACCGGCCGCCGGAGAGATACCCACTGCCGCCGTCACCACCAGCATGGCCAGGATGGACCACACTATCACCGGGTACTTGCCCCACCGCGTCGAAGCCATGGCCCCCAGTGGGTTCCCCACCAGCTGCGCCGCTCCCAGACCCGCCACCAAGTAGACCGAGACGGCTTCCCCTGCTCCGTGCACGTCTTGCAGAAACTGGGGGGTCCACTGTAGGATACCCACCCCGGTCGCCAAGGCGGCCGCGTTTATGAGTCCCAAGAGCAATACGTTGCGGTTGCTGAAGACTGCACCCGTGGCCCGAGCCAGCCCACGCACACTGGTCGCACCTGCCGGATGTCGGGGCCGCGCTCGTACGGGGCGCTGCAGGAGCGCGGCCATCCCCACAACCAACCCTAACCCGGCAGTGGTGAGAAACACCGCCCGGTAACCCCCGGCTTTCTGCAGGTTGGGCATGATAAGGAGCGCGGCCACAGAGCCCAGGCCCCAGCCCGAACCCAGTATCCCCCAGGCGCGATCGAGGCGAGCCGGCGGCAGGGCCTGAGCCAGCACCGGACTGCAGATAGCGATGACCATGCCTCCCCCCAGCCCCTGGATGGCACGGCCGACAAGAAAACCAGCCATCCCCGAGCTAAGCCCGAAGAGCAGAGAACCTAGCACGAAGCAGCCGCAGCTCACCGCGATGAGTCTGCCTCCCCAACGAGCAGCGACAATGCCCGAGGTGATACCGGAGACGCCGTAGAACCCCATGAAGACACTGGTAAGAAGACCGATCTGGGCGTCGGTAAGGCCGACTTCGGTACGCAGTTCGGTGGCGACCACCGCTAACAGGGAGAGGGTCACAGCGCCAGTCAAGAAGACCAGCATCAGAGTCACCGCGAGCACATCTGCCTGCCAGCGCGTCTGCACTTGTCCACTGGGGGCACCATCGGCCGCCCTCGCCAAGGACCCCTCCCCCACGGCGGGGCCGTCGCCGGCCGGGGGTCCCTCGCCTACCGGGGACCCGTCGCCGACGACGAATCGGGAGCCTTGCGGCGCCTGGTCTGGTCCGTCCCTCATAGGTCCTCCTTGGCTCGCTGCCCGCGCCCGGCCTTGGGAGCTGCGTGCTAATCTGCCCGCAGCATAGCAGGTCGAGATGGGCGGCGGGAGGTCACCAAGGGCTCAGGAGTCGCCCATCCTAGCTAGGGAGGCGCATGGGAGGACTGAGCGGCTTCGTCTTACGCTGGGCGGTCACGGCTGCCGCAGTGGCCGTAGCTGCCTGGGCGGTGCCCGGCATAACCCTACCCGGTCCTCATCCGGTTTGGAGCGTGCTGGCAGTAGCTTCATTCTTGGGCCTGGCAAACGCCTTGCTCAAGCCGCTGGTCTCCCTTCTCTCCTGTGGGCTGGTCGTATTCACTCTGGGACTGTTCACTTTCGTCATCAACGGCCTCATGCTTTGGTTGGCCTCCTTGATCACTGAGCGCTGGCTGGGACTGGGCTTCCACGTCGCCGGTTTTTGGAACGCCGTTCTTGGTTCGGTTATCATTAGTGCGGTGTCTTTGTTACTTTCGGTCCTCACGGGTCGCAAGAGGTGGGCATGAGGGAACGTCTTTCTCTCGCCGTCATAGGGAACGGACCGGCTGCGGCCGAAGCCATACTCGCCTTGCGAGCAAGCGGCTACACCGGCAGCATCCATCTCTTTGCCGACAACCAGCATCCGCCATACAACCCCATGCTCGGTCCCTATCTCGTCGCCGGAACCATCAGTGAGGATCGCGTCTTCCCCTTCGGCGATGAGCGCACTTTCTACCGGGCCAACGAGGTCCTTGCCCATCTGGGCTGCCCGGTGACAAGACTCGATGCAGAAGCGCGGATCCTCGTCACCGGGCAAGGCGACGAGTATCTCTATGACCGTTGTCTGGTCGGGACGGGCGCGCGACCGGCTGTCCCTCCTATTCCGGGCCTACGCGAAGTCCTCGAACCCGGGATTGGCTGGCCAGGAGAAAGCCACAACAGTGAGCCGCTTGCCTTCACCATCCAAGACTTGGCAGGCGTACAGGCACTCAAGCAGCGCGTTGACGAACTCACCGCCAGATTTGCCCAGCATGAGAACAAGCGGGCAGTAGACAGCGCACCCCAGACACGGATGGCCGGGAGCCGCGAGGTCGCCAGCAAGCGGACGCGCGAGTCCAGCCCCCGGGCAGCTGTACTGGGGGCTTCTTTTGCCGGGGTGAAGATTGCCGGAGTTCTCCACCAATGCGGCTTCCGCGTCAGCCTTATCGAGCGCGAACCCCGTCTGCTGCCCCTGGCCGCACTACCCCAGTGCGCCCGCCTCCTAGAAGAGCACCTCGCGCGCGAGGGCTACGAGCTCCGCCTGGGGGCTGCACTAAGCCGGGTCACTCGTGAGAGCTCCGCGGAGAACGAACATCCGGCTCTCCGCCTGGACTTCGGGGCTCTGCCGGGTGCCGCCGACCCCACCGGGGTCGGCGGCACCGCCTGCGAGGAATCTGCCGCCCAAGAGACAGTCGACCTCCTAGTGGTCTGCGCAGGTACCCGGCCTGCTCTTTCCTTCCTCGTGCCGGGCCAGGTGGCTGTCGGGACCGGCATCCTGGTGGACGAGAAGATGCGTTCGAGCCTTCCCACCCTGTACGCTGCCGGTGACGCAGCTCAAGGCAGGAACCTGCTTTCGGGACGCCAGGAGATCATAGGTTTGTGGAGTAGCGCCCGCTATCAAGGTCAGGCTGCCGGCAGGAGCCTCGCCGGCTGCCCGCTGCCTTATCGAGGCGGAGTGCCTCATAACATCACCCACGTGGGAAAGCTGCTTTTTGCGGCTGTAGGCTGTATTGACGACTATGATGATATGGACATCATCAGCAAGGACGGCACCCACGAGTTTCGGGTTTGGAGAGAAGGGCGACTGGTCGGAGTCAATCTGCTTGGACGGTGTCTCCACGCAGGAGTCATAAGACAGGCCTTACAAAGAGCAGGTACCGGGGCCATAGCTGATAGGGAGGCGACGTGGATAAGCTTCAGCGGATGATCAAGGGGAAGATCCCGGGGGAAGCCACGGGCATCGAGGTGCGCAAGTCCATCTGCACCATCTGCGACCCGCAGACGCAGTGCGGCCTGGACTGCTACGTCAAGGACGGACGCATCATCAAGGTCGAGGGTTCACGCGAGAACCCTCACAGCGAGGGCACCCTGTGTGCAAAGGGAGCAGCCCAGAGGCAATGGGTGTACCACGAGGATCGTCTCCGCACCCCGCTCAGACGGGTGGGACCGCGAGGCTCTGGGGAGTTCGTCCCCATAAGCTGGAGCGAAGCTCTTGACACCGTGGTCGAGAACCTCAACCGGTTGAAGGCCGAGAGCGGCCCTGAATCCGTCATCTTCTATTGCGGATACCCCAAACAGATGCGGCCTTTCGTACAACGTCTCGCCTTCCTGTTCGGCTCTCCCAACTACTGCACCGAATCGAGTACCTGTTTCACTGCTATGGCTATGGCCTGGCGGCTGGTGTACGGACAGATGGCCGGACCTGACCTCGCCCACACCAAGCTCCTCCTGGTGTGGACAGGCAATCCCCTGTGGTCGGGCACCCCCAATGCGCGGCGACTGATGGACGCTAAGGAGCGAGGGGTCAAGTTCGTCGTGGTCGATCCTCGCAAATCCCCTATCGCCGGCCTGGCCGACCTTCATCTCCAACTTCGCCCGGGGACCGACGGCGCCCTGGCCCTTGCCATGGCCAACGTGATCATCAAAGAAGGACTCTACGACCGGGGATTCGTGGCGGAGTGGACCCGCGGGTTCGACGAGTATCGCATCTATGTCGCAGGCTTCTCCCCAGAGCGGGCGGAGGAGATCACCGGGGTGCCTGTCGAGCTCATCCGTCAAGCCGCGGTGATGTACGCTACCGCCAAGCCGGCGGCCATGATGCCGAGCTCCACACCGCTGGTGCACCACACGAACGGCGTCCAGAACCAGCGGGCAGCTGCCATGCTGGTAGGTCTTACCGGCAATTTCGATGTGCCCGGAGGCAATGTTCCTCAAGCGCTGGCTTGGCTCGAGGTACCAGGCGGCGGTTTCCCGGCCCGCGACCATGCCTTCAAGATGCCCCGCCAGTGGAGCGAGATGCCGCCCCGGGTAGGGGCAGAACGCTTCCCCGTCTGGACCGAGATGATCGATCAGGGTCAGGCCATGGACCTGGTCCGGCATATCACCACCGGCGACCCCTACCCCCTGCGGGGCTTCGTGGGCTTCGGGTTGAACTACAGGATGTTCCCGGGGTCCCCCCGCTTTCTGGAGGCACTCGACAAGCTCGACTTCATTTGTCTTGTCGACCTTTTCGCCACCGACACCACCAAATATGCCGATATCGTCCTTCCTGCCTGTAGTTCGGTGGAGCGGAGCGAGGTGCGCGCCTACCCGCAGAAACACATCATCGCCACCGAGCCGGTCATCGCACCCCTAGGGCAGTCACGCTCGGACACCGACATCATCTTCGGACTGGCTCAGAAGCTAGGCCTTCCCTACCAGGACTACGACGGAGTATCCTCAAACGGCGGTACCCCGCCTCCGGAGCTGGGCGGCTTCCTTCCTGATGGATCCCCAGAGTTTAGTGCAGCCTTCGAGGCTGCCATGGATTGGATCCTGGAACCGAGCGGTATGACCATGGCCGAGCTCAAGAAGCACCCTGCGGGCATGCCCGTCCCCAACCCCATCCCAGTCAGCTACAGAAAATACGAGAAGAACGGCTTCCCCACCCCAAGCGGTAAGATGGAGTTCGTCTCCAGCATCACCGAGAAATACACCGACCGTGAAGGCATTGACGGTCTCCCTGTCTACCGCGAGCCGCGACTCAGCCCAGTTTCTACGCCGGAGACAGCCGCCCGCTATCCGCTCGTCTTGGGTACCGGGACTCGGCTCCCTATGTTCATCCACTCCCGGATGTTCCGAGTGCCCTGGACTCGGAGTCTGCGCCGAGAGGCCATGGTCGACCTCAATCCGGCGGACGCGGCGAAGTACGGCGTCGTTCAGGGCGACCTGGTCGAGCTGTCCACTCCTGAGGGCTCCATCCGAGTGCGTGCCAACGTCACTCACCTGGCCGCACCGGGCGTCGCTCACATGTACCACGATTATCCCGAGGCCGATGTCAACTCCCTTCTCTCCCCGGATTACCTGGATCCCATCTCCGGTTTCCCTGGTTTCAAGGCTTCGCTCTGCGCGGTAAGAAAGGTGAGCGAAGCGGCTCCCGATTTCGACCTTCCGCAGGAGGTGGCCCGATGAGCCATGCCTTCTACCTTGACCTTGACCGCTGCACCGGCTGCTTCGCCTGCGCCGTAGCCTGCATGGATCAGAACGACCTTGAAGTGAGTCGCCCCGAGCCGACCGCCTGGCGCCAGGTCTTCGCTATCGAGGCGACCACGGGCTCTGAGGTCCGCATCCGCTATGTCTCCCTGGCCTGCATGCACTGCGAAGACGCCCCCTGCCTGATGGCCTGTCCAAGCGGAGCCATTGCTCGCGATGCGGCAACCCGGGCAGTCACGGTGAACGCCGACCTGTGTATCGGCTGCCACAGCTGCTCCATCGCCTGCCCCTTTGGCGTCCCCCGGTTCGGCAAGGACGGTCGTATGCAGAAATGTGACCTATGCAGCGCCCGTCTGGAGGCTGGCCTGGAGCCGGCGTGCGTGCGGGCTTGCCCGACGAGAGCGCTGAAGCAAGGGGACCCGAACCTCCTCACCTTGGAGGCCGAGAAGAAGGCGGCGGCCAGGCTAGTCGCCGGAACGTAGGGCCTGTCTGATCCGCTCCGCGGTCCGCAGCGCCCGTAAGTTCCTGCCCAGGACGGTGGTGTATTCCTCAAGATCGAGCGCCCGCAATTTGTCACGAAGAGCGGGCGGCAGCTCCTCGGCAGGGCGGTATTGGAGAATCCACTGCGTCTCCTTGCGGTCGAACTCGGCCACCACCTTGGGTATCCGCAGGAAGAAGCGGTCAGCCGGACATAGCTCCTGGCAACGCAGGCACCCGATGAGGGCGTTGTGGGCCGCAGGGTCCAACCAAGCAGGCCATTCCCCTTCCCGCTCGTTAAGGTAGGTGAGGCAGCGCGTAGCTTCGATGACCGTCCCGTCGTAAGGGATGCACCCGGTCGGGCACACATGGTGACAGTTGCGGCAGGGCGGACAGGAACTCAGGCGCCAGCTTCCTTGGAAAACGTCCTCCTCGTGGGGAAGCGGGGCATCGGTCCAGTAGGCGTCTAGGCGAACAAACGAGCCCAGATTCGGAACGTAGGCTACGTTGTTGCGACCGTAGCGGGCAAGACCGGTACGCACCGCGAGCAGTTTGACCGGCAGGGATGCTCTGGCCACGCTGTAGCCGGCCGGTTCCAACACCGAGCGCAACAGCCTGACCGTCTCCTCGCGGATGGGGGTGGAGATATAGGTGGGAGGGATGACGGCCTCGAACGGTCCCTCCTCGAAGTGGAACCTGACCTTGACCGCCGGCGAGCTCGCCGCTACGACCAGAAGACTGCGGACTTCCTTGACCTCCTCGGGCGGGACGAACTCCGGGCTCGGTCCGTATGTTTCGAGGAGTTCTCGGCTCACCGCTCCCTTGGCCACCAGCTCGGTAAGGATGCCTTCAAGCTCGACGAGCAGCGCCGGGTCGGCAGCCCGGAAGAACAGGCCCGCCGCGGAGAGCGCCTCGGTGAGGCGCGTCTTCACCCCGCTGTCCTTCACCCGCACTCCGTCCATGTCACCCCCCCGTCGCCGGCAGCCGAGTCAAACTGGGCAGCGGCGATGGATTCGGCACCCAGAACGCCGCAGCCGGGGAGGCCGGTGCTGAAGAGGCCGAGTTCGGATAGGTCGGTAGCATTTGCTCGCCCCGGTCCTTGCCGCTCATGCCGTAGGTCACGATCATCCGATCCGTGATCCATTCCACCGGAGCTCGATCGTCTGTCCAGTACCGAGCCATTGGTAAGATCACGGTCGCATCCCGCACCAGCAATCGGGTCAACGGCTGGAGATCGATAGGAGCCGAACTTGCTCGCGCCGCCAGAACGTCCGGCCTTTCTCCTCGCGCAAAGCCGAGAACCAGCTGGTTGAACCGCAGAGCCGGCCACTTAAGCACCAGCGGGAACTGCGTGGCCAGAGTCCCAGCGATGCCTCGGGAAAGCCTATCGTCTCCAGGCACCGTGGAAATGTTCAGAGCTATGATCCCGCCGGGTGCCAGACGCTCGCGACACAGCCGGAAGAAGTCGGCGGTCGCCAAGTAGAAAGGCACATAAGGCTGTCGGTAGGCATCGATGAAGATGAGGTCATACTTCTCCCGGCTGGCCTCCAGGAAAGGACGGGCATCGGAGCTCACTACCCTTAGCCGCGGATTGTCACTCAACCCGAGGAACTTCTGGCCTGCCGCGCTCACCGCCGGATCGATCTCCACCCCATCGATAGCGACCTCGGGGTAGTAGATGGCGAAGGCCCGCGCCGTGGTTCCTCCCGCGTTGCCGAGGATCGCGACCCTCGTGACCGGGTGGTCAAG
>OGCI01000871.1_pt1 | contig 29498 bp, 22 predicted proteins | sample 1570021 | NCBI WGS metagenome assembly OGCI01 (sample SAMN06264664, study PRJEB24512) | hot springs metagenome | isolation source: Hot spring water | place: South Africa: Tshipise | collected 2015-06-21 | reverse complement strand
CACCGCGCCGTTGACGAAGTTGGTGCCGTTGACGGTGAGCGTGAAGCTCGGCCCGCCCGGCGCGATCCAGGGCGGGCTGAGCGAGGTGATCGTCGGCACAGGATTGTTGATTGTGAAGGTGGCCGCGTTCGATGCCCCGCCGCCGGGCGCGGGATTGAAGACGGTGACGTTCACCGTGCCGGCCGTGGCGATGTCTGCAGCCGAAATCGCCGCGGTGAGCTGGCCGGTGTTCACGAAGGTCGTTGGCCGATTCGCGCCGTTCCAGCGCACCACCGCGCCGTTGACAAAGTCGGCGCCGTTGACGGTGAGCGTGAAGCCCGGCCCGCCCGCAGTCGCCGACGACGGGCTCAGGCTGTTGATCGTCGGCGTCGGATTGGGCGCGAGCGCTTCCAGCGCCTGCCGGGCGTTCACGATGCCGCTGCCGCAGCGCGAGGTGTCGCACGTGCTGCCGCTCGGAAAAGCAGTTGCGGTGCTCTGCAAGATGTTCAGCACCTGGGCCGGGGTCAACATCGGGTCGCGCGCGTAGAGCAGCGACGCGACGCCGGCGACATGCGGCGCGGCCATGCTCGTGCCCTGGTAGAAGGCATAGCTCTCGGAGGCCGGGCCCTGCGTGCCGCTGTTCAGGGTGGAGAGCACGCCGTTGGTGGACGTGGGATTCGTCTCGCCGCCCGGCGCGCTGATCTCGATCACCGCTCCGTAGTTGCTATAATAAGCCCGCGAGCCGTTGCGCTTCGTGGCAGCCACGGTGATGACACCATTGCAGTTGCCCGGTCGGAAATCGCTGGCATTCGTATTGTTGTTCCCCGCACTGACGATCACGGTTGCCCCGGCAGTAATAATGGCGTTGATGGCATTCTGGTAGGTGCTGCTGCACGTTCCCTGGCCGCCGAGGCTGAGATTGAGCACTTTGGCGGGGTTCGGGTTGCCTGGCGCGCCCGTCACCGATAGGCCGGCCGCCCAACGCATTCCATCGGCGATGTCCGAGATGGTGCCACCGCATTTGCCCAGGACGCGCACCGGCAAGATCCTGGCATTCCAGTTGATGCCGGCCACACCGTTGCCGTTGTTGCTTGCTGCGCCGATCGTGCCGGCCACGTGCGTGCCGTGCCATGAGCTGTTCCGGGCCGGAGATCCGGCATAGCAGTCATTCGCTGCAATCCAGTCGCCGGGATCGGCCGGATCGTTATCGCGGCCATCGCCGTCGTTGGCCGTCCAGGTATCTGAAATAAAGTCGTAGCCGGGCACAATCCGATCGTTCAGCTCGGAGTGATTCGTGATGCCGGTGTCAATTACCGCCACGACGGTGCTGGCCGAACCGGTCGTAATATCCCAGGCATCCGGCGCGTTGATGCCGTAGTGGTCGCCGCCGGGTGCCAGGTAGTGCCATTGTTCGGCGTAGCGCGGATCGTTCGGCGTGAAGGTGTGCACCATGATAGCGTCCGGCTCGGCGTATTCTACCTCCGGCAACGCGCTCAGCCGGTCGGCGAGGGCCTGCACCTCGGCCAGGGGCAGGCGCGCGGGCAATCGCAGCACGTGCGCATCGCCCGACATCTCTCGGAAGTAGGCCAGAGGGACTCCTGCCACATCGCTCAATTTCTGCATCTGCATCGTGTCGGTCGGACTGAATGCGCCCGTTGCCAGAGCCTCGGCCCGGTATTTGACGATGATCTGGTTGGTGGGCTGCGCCAGCTCCGTTCCATCCTGGCTGCCCTGGGCTGCCGTGGCAGGCGTGGGTTCCGGCAAGACGGCGGACAGCGCGTGCAGGGGCCACAACAAGACGCCGAAAACCAGCACCAGGCCGATGTATATGACGGATAGATGAGATTTCATGGATTGTCCCCTCCTGAAGGATGCTGTGGGGGCACGTCGTGGCGGGATAGATTATCGTGGGAGAGACGCTGTCCCCAATAATGCGCCCACGGCGCGTAGTGTGGATTGTCATTTGCATTATAGTCCTGTGATGCGCATTCGAGCAAATCGCTGTGGACCCTCACCCGTTCGGTCTATGGCTGCGTGCTTTGCGTAAACCGGCGAACTCGGCTATGATGGCCCCAACTCTTCGGCGATGCGGAATGCCGGAGAGCCGAGGCTGATTCATCCCTCTGAGGTGACGATGAACTCCAGGTCAAGAAACGCGGTGGTGTTGGCAGTTCTGGCTGTCGTCCTCTTGATGACACTCATCATCAGCCTCCTGTTCGGCGCCGACCTGGCGCGCGCCGCGCTGCACCGCAATCCGACCCCCTGTTACTTCACCGGCGAGGCGATTTGGGAGCTCTGTCGGGCATGGCTGCCGCCAGCCGCCGGCGCCTCGTCATCCACGGGCAGGCCGGGGCAATCTCGCTACATCAAGGGCATCTACGTCTCGCATTATGCGCTTGGCAGCCCGGAGTTTGTCGCTCATGTGAAAGATCTCCTGGAGACGACCGAGCTGAACGCGGTCGTGATGGATGTGAAAGGAGATCGCGGCCACCTGGTCTATCCCACCCAGGTGCCGCTGGCGCAGCAGATCGGCGCGGGCAGCCAGGTGATGGTGCGCGATTGGCCGGCGTTCATGCAGTGGTTCAAGGAACGCAACATCTACACCATCGCGCGCATCGTCACGTTCAAAGACAATCGTCTGTCGGCCGCTTATCCCAACTGGGCCGTGCGCGACGCGGCCACGGGGCAGGTCTGGAAGGATGGCGAGGGTTTGGGCTGGGCCGATCCCATGCGCCAGGAGGTGCAGGACTACAACATCGCGCTGGCCGTCGAAGCAGCCAGACAGGGCTTCGATGAAATCCAATTCGACTACGTGCGCTTCCCCTCGGATGGCGCGGTGAGCCGCGCGGTCTTCTCCGGGCCGAATACGGCCACGAACCGGATTGCGACCATCGCCGGTTTCCTGGCGCGCGCCAGAGCGGCGCTGGCGCCGTTCGAGGTCAAGGTGAGCGCCGACATTTTCGGCTATACCTGCTGGGTGACCGATGATTTGGGGATCGGGCAGGTGATCGAAGCCATGGCGCCCCATCTCGATGTGTTGTCGCCCATGATCTATCCTTCGACGTTTGCCACCGGCCTGCCCGGCGATGGCGGAGTTTATGCCAACGCCATTGCCTTCCCCTATGAGATTATTCACAAGAGCACGTTTCGGGCTGTGGCGCGCGCTCGGACGGTCAATCCGGATATCGAGGTGCGGCCCTGGTTGCAGGATTTTGCCGATTACGCGTTCGATCGGCGCACCTACACGCCGGACGAGATCCGGGCGCAGATGGCCGGCGCGCGCGATGCGGGCGGCCGCGGCTGGCTGCTCTGGGATCCGGCCGTCAGGTACACGCGCGCGGCGCTGGTCTCAGCCAGGCCGTCCTATCCGCCGCACACGAACGGCTTTGTGCCGGTGCTGCGTTATCGCGAGATCGGACGACCGGCCGGCCCTGGTGTGCGCACGCCAGAGGCGTTTCGGGCCGATCTGGAACGACTGCTGGCGGCCGGCTACTATCCGGTCACGCTGGCCGGCATGGTGGAGGGACGACTGAACATGACGCCGGAAGGAAAACGGCCGGTGGTCCTGACCTTCGACGGTGCGACTCCGGGCCAGTTTCGACTGCTGGCGGACGGCTCGGTGGATGCCGAATCGGCCGTGGGGATTTTGAAGGCGTTTCACGATGCGCATCCGGCCGACTGGCCGCTGGCCGCGGTCTTTTTCATCGCGCCCGATGGCGACGAGCCCGGCCCGGCGGTCTTCGGCCAGGCTGCATCGGCCCGGCGCAAGCTCGAGGTGCTGCGGGCCTGGGGCATGGAGATCGGCAGCTACGGCATGGCCGGCGAAAAGCTGAGCGGAAAGAGCGCGGCCGAGGTGCAGCGCGAGCTGGGAACGAGCCAGGCGCTGTTGGAACGCTGGCTGCCCGGTCTGCGGGTGTTATCTCTCGCGCTGCCCGATGGCGCAGCGCCCGCAGATAAGTCACTCCTCAGCCGGGGCGAGCACGACGGCCGGTACTACGATTATCGCATCGTGGTCGGTGTGGGCGGGGGACTGGCGCCTTCCCCGCGCTCGGCCCGGTTCGATCCCTACCGCATTCCGCGCGTCGAGGCCACCGACGCGGAGCTGGCGCGCTGGCTGGCCATCGCCGACCGTCCCAACGTGGCCTACGTCTCGGCCGGCGAATGACGAGTCACCCCCTCGCTGCCTCCGCCGTGTCGAGCCAGAGCGTCACCGGGCCGTCGTTGACCAGCGCCACCTGCATTTCGGCGCGAAAGCGGCCCGTGGCTACCGTGAGGCCCTCCGCGGTCAGGCGTTCGACCAGGTAGGCGATCAATGGCTCGGCCAGCTCGGGCGGAGCCGCCTCGGTGAAGCTGGGCCGCCGGCCTTTGCGTGCGTCGCCGTACAGGGTGAACTGCGATACGACGAGCACCGCGCCACCCACGTCGGTCAGCCCCAGGTTCATTTTGCCTGCTGCATCCTCGAAGATGCGCAGGCCGGCGATTTTGCGCACCAGCCAGTCGGCTTCGGCGCGGCCGTCGCTGTGTGTGACGCCTACGAGCACGAGAAATCCCCGGCCGATGGCGCTGATCTCCTGGCCGTCCACGGTGACGCTGGCTCGATTGACACGTTGAATGACTGCACGCATAGGAATTCCCCGAGAAAAGGTCGCTCCGTCGGCGCGGATAGGGAGAGGGTGGCTACGGAGGCGTGTCCCTACAGGGTGATGGTAGATTCCGGGCCCTCGACCCAGACGGCGCCATCCGGCCCGACCTCTTTCTTCCAGATCGGCGCAATCTGTTTGATGCGGTCAATCGCGTAATGGCAGGCGTCGAAGGTGTCCTGGCGGTGCGCCGCAGCCACGGCAACGATCACCGCGATATCGCCCACTTCCAGCCGGCCGACTCGATGCACGATGCTGATGGCGCTCACGGACGGCCAGCGCGCCTGCACCTCTGCGCCGATGCGCGCCAGCGCCTCTTCGGCCATCTCGCCGTAGGCTTCGTATTCCAGGTAGTCGGTGGCGATCTCGACGGCCGATCCGTCCTGTGGCCGCGTGATCCCCCGGACTGTGCCGGCGAAGAGCGTTACACCGCCGCGATCGGGCGCCGTCACTCGACGCAGCACCTCGTCGAGCGACAGCGGGCGGTCGGTAATCTCGTAGAGGCGGGGAACGCCGGCCCCGGCGCCGCCGCTCACGGGTGGGATCAACGCAATCTCATCGCCCTCGCTCAGCGCGGTGCTCAGAGGCGCGTAGGCGCGGTTGACCGCGATGCCGAAGCGGCGATCGTCCAGCCTGGCCTGAGGGTATCGTGCCGCGAGCGCGACCAGTACATCCTGCACACTGGCGCCCGGTGCTACTGCCATTTCTGTTTCGGCCAGCCCCAGTGCCTCTCGCAGCCCCGCGAAGGCCCGGATGCGAACGGTGATGGTTGGGGTCATAACGGGCAAATGCGCAAATCAGCCAACGGGCAGATCAGCAGATGACATTTGATGTTTCGCGCTTGACGCTTCACGCCTCGCGCACCCAGTCGCCGGTTTTGCCGCCGCGTTTTTCCAGCAGGCGAATGTCCGAGATCATCATGCCGCGCTCAACGGCTTTGGCCATGTCATAGATCGTCAGCGCGGCAACGCTGACCGCGGTGAGCGCCTCCATTTCGACGCCGGTCTGGCCACGGCAGCGCACGGTCGCGGTGATCTCGACCGCCGAGGCGGCCTCGTCGTAGGCGAACTCCACCGCGACTTTGGTCAGGAGGAGCGGGTGACAGAGCGGGATGAGCTCGGCAGTGCGCTTGGCGGCCATGATGCCGGCCACGCGCGCCGTGCCCAGCACGTCGCCCTTCGGCAGATCGCCCGCGCGCACCAGCCGCAGCGTTTCGGGGCGCATCAGCACACGGCCGGCAGCGACCGCTTCCCGTTCCGTCTCGGCTTTCGCCCCCACGTCCACCATGTGGGCCTGGCCCTGAGCGTCCAGATGGGTCAGCTCGGCCAATGTCGCTCTCCTCGTTTCGTCTTGGCGGGGCATCTGGCTGACAGGCCGTGAGCTCGCCGCCAATGGCCTGGATGTCGGCGGCCGCGTTCGGCTTTCGCCAACTACGCGGTCTTCTGGCGCGTGTATTCTCCCCAGGCGATAGCCTGGCCCGTTTCCATAAGCAGAAGCGGCGGCGCCCGGCGGGTGATGCACTCGGCATTGACGACGCACTTCACCACTTCCGGATGCGAGGGAATCTCGTACATCACGTCGAGCAGCACGCTCTCGATGATGGTGCGCAGGCCGCGCGCGCCTGTTTTCAGCTTCATGGCCTCTTGCGCCGCGGCGCGCAATGCCTCTGGTGTGAAGACCAGCTCGACCTGGTCCAGCTCCAGCAGGCGGCTGTACTGCTTGATCAGGGCGTTCTTGGGCTCGGTGAGCACCGCGACCAGCGCGTCTTCGTCCAGCGGCTCCACGCTCACGGTGACGGGCAGACGGCCCACGAACTCCGGGATCATGCCGTATTTGAGCAGGTCGTCCGCGATCACCTGTTCCAGCAGGGCAGCCGTCTGCGCCTCTCTGGACGGCGGCAATTCGCCGCCGGTGTGGAAGCCAACGCGCCCCTTCGCGCCGATGCGCCGTGCCACCACTTCTTCCAGCCCGGCGAACGCGCCGCCGCAGATAAAGAGGATGTTGTTCGTGTCGAGCTGGATGTATTCCTGGGTGGGGTGTTTGCGGCCGCCCTGCGGTGGCACGTTGGCGATGGTGCCCTCGATGATCTTGAGCAGGCCCTGCTGCACGCCCTCGCCCGACACGTCACGCGTGATCGAGGGGTTATCGCCGCTTTTGCGCGCGATCTTGTCTATTTCGTCAATGTAGACGATGCCGATCTTGGCCCGTTCGATGTCCCAGTTGGCGGCCTGGAGCAACTGCACCAGGATGTTTTCGACGTCCTCGCCGACATAGCCGGCCTCGGTGAGACCGGTCGCATCGGCGATGGTGAACGGGACATCGAGGATGCGGGCCAGGGTGCGCGCCAGCAGCGTTTTGCCGCAGCCGGTCGGGCCAATTAGCAGGATATTGCTCTTCTCCAGCTCGACGTCGTCGGTCTTCTTGCCGCTGGCGATCCGTTTGTAGTGATTGTAGACCGCGACCGACAGCACCTTCTTGGCGCGTGTCTGGCCGACGACGTACTCGTCCAGCCTGGCCATGATCTCGCGCGGGGTCAGGAGCCGCCAACGCGCGCTCGTCTCGCCGGCAGGCGGATTGGCTGCGATGCCATCCTCGGCCAGCACCTCCACGCAGAGATGGACGCACTCGTCGCAGATGAAAACGCCATCTGGCCCCGAGATCAGACGCCGCACCTGGGTCTGATCTCGGTGGCAGAAGGAACAACGCTGGATGTCAGCCTGACCTTTGCCGGGCAAGTTACTTTCCTCGCGATATCGGTGTCAGCACTTCGTCAATCAGCCCATACTCTTTGGCCTGTTCGGCGGTCATGTAGCGGTCGCGCTCGGTGTCTTCGGCGATCCGTTCGACGGGCTGACCGGTGTGGAGCGCCATGATGCGGTTCAGTTCTTCGCGCAGGCGCAGGATTTCGCGCGCTTGGATCTCGATCTCGGTGGCCTGGCCCTGGGCGCCTCCCAGCGGCTGATGCATGTGGATGGTGGCGTGGGGCAGGGCGTAACGCTTGCCTTTGGTGCCGGCTGCCAGCAGCAGCGTGCCGAAACTGGCGGTGACGCCGACCGCGATGGTGCTGATCGGTGCGCGAATCAGCTGCATCGTGTCGTAGATGGCCATGCCCGCGTAGATCTGCCCGCCCGGCGAGTTGATATAGAGCTGAATGTCTTTCTCCGGGTCCTCGCGGTCCAGGAAGAGCAGCTGCGCGACGATGACATTCGCCACCTGATCGTTGATCGGCGTGCCCAGGAAGATGATGCGGTTCTGCAGCAACAGCGAGTAGATGTCGTAGGCGCGTTCGCCCCGACCGGTGGTCTCGATGACCATCGGGATGAGCGATTGCGGCGTCAGGATGGTATTGCCCATGCTGGTACCCTCATTATGTGACGAGTTTCCGTCAGATCGCAGACCTGACGACATCTTGGTACACCCGTTTGGCCGAAAAAGATGTTTGCCGTCTTACGGTCACGCGTTGCTCGGTTCAGGCGCGGCCGTCTCGGCGGCGGCTGCATCGGTCGTGGGCTCAGCGGTCATCTCATCGGCTTGCGTCGCAACGGCCTCCGCGCCAGACGGGGCGTCGGCGACCACGGCAGCCGGCGCCCCGGTTGTTGCTTCGATGTCGGTAGCGGCGGTTGCCGCACCGGTAGTCTGCGCAGCCGGCAACGTGGTGACGATCTCGCGCAGGCGCGCCAGGGCGCGGTCAATCAGCATCTGATCCTCAACCGCCAGGCGTCCCTCTGGCGAGTTGAGCATCTCGCGCACCGCCGTGTCGTCCGCTCCAACGTGGCTTCGGAGGCGCGCGATCTCTGCGTCGAGCTCCTCCTCCGAGACCTGGATCTGCTCGCGCCTGACCAGCTCGCGCAATACCAGGCGCCCTTTCACGTTGCGCTCGGCTTGCGGCCGGATGCGTTGGCGGTAGCTCTCGATCGTGAGCCCCTGCAGGCGAAGGTAATCCTCCAGCTTGTAGCCGATCTCTTTCGCGCGCTGGGCGAGATCATTCTCCAGCGACTCCGCTTCGGCGTCCACCAGGGTCGGCGGGTACAGGATCTTCGACGCTTCGATCAGCGCGTTGAGCGCCTGCGCATCGAGGGTGTTCTCCACATCGCTTTGGCGTTGCGCCTTCATGCGTTCGAGCAGCTTCGCGCGCATATCGGCGACATCGGTGAACTCGCCGAGCGACCGGGCGAATTCATCGGTGATTTCGGGCCTGACCATGGTTTTTACGGCCGACACTTTGGCATGGAAGGTGGCCGTCTGGCCCCGGTAGCGAGATGCTGAGTCTTCGGGATAGGTGAGGGAGAAGGTCTTCTCCTCGCCGGCTGACATGCCCACGAACGCCTCATCGAAGCCCGGCAGCCAACCGCCCTCGCTTCGCAGGGTCAGCTCCCAGTCGTGGTTGTCCATGATGGTCTCTTCGCCGACGACGCCAGTGATGTCCACCTGAACGATATCGCCGATCTGGGCCGGCCGCTCGACCACAGCGAGGGCCGCCTGCTCGGCGCGCACCCGCTCGATCAGCGCGTCCACGTCTGCCTCGCCGACGGTGGCGTCAGGCGGGACGATGTGGATTTGAGACAGATCGCCCAGCTCGACGACGGGCGGTTGCGGCAGGAGCAGCGAGAAGCGAATCGGATCTGTTTCGACTTTTTCCAGCCTGGCCTGCCCGTACAGCGCAAATCCCTGTTGTTCGATGGCTTCCCGGGTGACCTCTTCTCCCAGGACGTCTATGATCTCGGCCAACGCGCGATCGCGACCGACCAGCCGAAGTACCGTGGCGTCGGGCGCTTTGCCTGGCCGGAAGCCCGGAATGCGTACTTTCTGGGCCACCGCGCGCACGGCGCGATGGATGGCTTGCGCGGTGCGCTCGGGCCCCAATTCGATGGTCAGGCCGAGCTGATGATCCTCGCGCGGCGCAGTGGTGATGATCAACGGTTCGGACAACGTATGCCTCCATAACATGCAACGAGTAACGCGGCGCGAGCGAACTTCCTGCCCGCTCCTTCGTTACTCGCCAGATCAATCTATGTCTACAGATTATACACGCGATGCGCCAAAGTGCGAAATCGAGGGCCTGCTGACTGCGGCGCGCAGGTCTCGTACCAGCGCGTGCGCGGCCGCGACCGGCTCCGTGGCGTTGGTCACCGCGTTGATGAGTGCGGAGCCGACGATGACGCCGTCGGCCAGTTGACTGACGGCGTGGGCCTGGGCCGGCGTGGCAATACCGAAGCCGACCGCCAGCGGCGTGCGCGCCACCCGGCGTGCCCGGCCGATGAACGCGGCCAGATCGGCCGGCAGCCCGGCGCGGACGCCGGTGACGCCCGTCACCGAGACCAGGTAGAGGAAGCCGGTCGTGGCTGCCGCCAGCCATGCCAGCCGCTCATCGGCAGTCGTGGGCGCGGCCAGGTAGACCAGCGCCAGCCCATGCGCTGCACACGCGGCCGCGATCTCATCGGCCTCTTCAAGGGGCAGATCGGGGATGATCAGGCCGTCGGCGCCGGCCGCAGCGGCATCGGCCGCAAAGCGCGTCGGGCCATAGGCCAGTATTGGGTTGACATAACCCATGAGTAGCATCGGCTGCGACACCCCTGCGCGGCGCAGCCGGTCAGTCAGCGCCAGGCAGCCGGCGACGGTGATGCCCTGCTCGAGCGCGATCTGGGTCGAACGCTGGATGGTTGGCCCGTCAGCCAGGGGATCGGAAAAGGGGATGCCCAGCTCGATCAGGTCGGCTCCGGCCGCAGCGATGGCCTGCAGGACGGCGATCGCCGTCAGGGCATCCGGATAACCGAGCGTGTAATAAGGCATCAGGGCCGCCCGATTCTGGTTGCGGGCAGCAGCGAAGGCGGCGGCGATCTGTTCTAATCCCATGTTGGTTTCCCGTCCAGAGTCTTCAACACGGTGTCCAAATCTTTGTCTCCGCGGCCCGACAGGTTGACCAGGATGACCTGATCGCCGCCGAGGGTCGGCGCCAGGCGCATGGCTGCGGCGACCGCGTGCGCCGATTCGAGCGCGGGCAGGATGCCCTCAGTGCGGGCGAGCAGCTGGAAGGCGGTGAGTGCCTCGTCATCGGTGGCCACGGTGTACTCGGCGCGGCCGATCTGGCGCAGCCAGGCGTGTTCGGGGCCGACCGCGGCGTAATCCAGGCCGGCCGAGATCGAATGTGTGGCCGCGATCTGGCCGTCTGCATCCTGCAGGACGTAGGTGTAGGTGCCATGCAGGACACCCGGTCGGCCCAGGCGAACGTCGGCGAAGCGCGCTGCATGACGGCCAGACGCGATGCCGGCGCCGCCGGCTTCGACGCCAAGCAGCCGGACGCCGGGATCATTGCGGAAGGCGTGGAACAGGCCGATGGCATTGGATCCGCCGCCGACACACGCCATGCACACGTCGGGCAGCCGGCCGGCCTGGGCCATGATCTGCATGCGCGCCTCGGCGCCGATCACCGCCTGGAAATCCCGGACAATGGTCGGGTAGGGATGTGGTCCCAGCGCCGAGCCGAGCAGATAATGCGTGTCGCGCACGTTCGTCACCCAGTCGCGAATCGCTTCGTTGACGGCATCTTTGAGGGTGCGGGTGCCGGAATCTACCGGCTGCACCGTCGCGCCGAGCAGTCGCATCCGCTGCACGTTCGGCTGCTGGCGGGCCATGTCCACTGTGCCCATGTAGACGACGCACTCCAGCCCCAGCAGCGCGCACGCGGTGGCCGTGGCGACGCCGTGTTGGCCGGCGCCGGTCTCGGCGATCACCCGGCGCTTGCCGAGGCGCTTCGCCAACAGTGCCTGGCCCAACGCATTGTTGATTTTGTGCGCGCCGGAATGCGCCAGGTCCTCGCGTTTGAGATAGATCTGCGCGCCGGCCGCGTGCGCCGTCAGCCTGCGGGCATGGGTGAGCGGGGTCGGCCGGCCCACGTAGGTGCGCAGCAGCTCGCCCAGTTCGGCCTGAAACGCCGTATCCTCTCGGCACGCCAGATAGGCCGTCTCCAGTTCGGCCAGCGCCGGCATCAGCGTCTCCGGCACGAACTGGCCGCCGAACGCGCCGAATTTGGTTGGGAGGCGTGAGGGGTGAGGCGTGAAACGTGAAACATCAGATGTGAAACGGGAAGCGTCAGCCGTCAGATATGAATTTTGCCCATTTGCCGCTGTCACGAAAGCTCTCATCTTCTCGGGATCCTTTCGCCCCGGTGCGCTCTCGACGCCGGAGGCCACGTCTACGCCCCAGGGGTGGACGGCCGCGATGGCGGCCGCGACGTTGTCAGGTCGCAGGCCGCCCGCCAGGAGGATCGGCCAGGCGGCGGCCAGCGCGGCGGCGGCAGCCCAATCGCCGACCTGGCCGGTGCCGCCGAAGCGCCCGGCGCCCGCCGCCGCATCGGCCAGGAGGACGGGCGCCGCGGCGCGGCGGGCGTAGGCCGCAGCCAGCGCAACGGCCTGATCGGCGTCCTGTGGCCGGAGCGCTTTGAACGCGCGCGTGCCCAGCAGCGCCAGATCCTCCGCCGGCTCATCGCCGCTGAGCTGGGCCAGATCGAGGCCGCATTCGTCCAGCACCGCGGCGACCTCGGCCGGTGGCCGGTTGACGAAGACGCCTACCATCACGGCCCTGGCGCCGTGCGCCCGCAACGTCCTCACCAACTCGGCGCAGGTCGCCGGTGCGATGTAGCGCGGGCTCGGCGGATAGAAATTGAAGCCGAGCAGGTCGGCGCCGGCATCGAGCGCGGCCAGTGCATCTTGCAGGGTGGTGATGCCACAGATTTTTACCTTCACGCGTTGCATGATGTGTTTTCTCCGCTGCCAGCTACTCATCCGGCCGTCCTGCCAGGCGGCGCACCTGGCCGGCGATGTCGGTCGCGGCGACCAGCGCCTCGCCCACCAGGATGGCATCCACGCCGGTCGCGCCGCCTGGCCGGGGGATGGCCGCCAGCCGGGCCACGTCGGCCGGGCCGTGGATGCCGCTTTCGGCGATCGCGCAGATCTCGGCCGGGATCGCGCGCGCCAGCCGCTCGGTGGTCGCCAGATCCACCGTGAAGTTGTGCAGGTCGCGATTGTTCACGCCGATCAGCGATGGCCGGCATGTCAGCGCCATTTCCAGCTCGGCCGCGGTATGGATTTCGACCAGGACCGCCATGCCCAGGCCGGCCGCCAGCGCATGGAGATCGCGCAGCAGTCCTGCTTCCAGCGCCGCGACGATCAGCAGGATGGCATCGGCGCCGGCCGCGCGCGCCTGATACACCTGATACAGGTCGCAGATGAAGTCCTTGCGCAGGAGGGGCAGCGTCGGTTCGGCGTCTCTGATCTGGCGCAGGTGGGCCAGGCTGCCGCCGAAAAAGCGTTCGTCGGTCAGCACGCTGACGCACGCGGCGCCGTTCTGCCGGTAGAGCCGTGCCAGCCGGAGCGGATCGAACCCGACGGCCAGCACGCCGCGCGAGGGAGACTTCTGTTTGACCTCGGCGATCAGGGCTGGCCGGCCGGCTGCGCCGCGCAGCGCGGCGATGAAGTCCAGCGGTCGCGGCATCGATTCGGCCGCGGCGCGCACGGCAGCCGACGATTGTTTGCGCCGCTCCTGGGCGATTTCGGCGCGTTTATGCGCCAGGATCTCGTCGAGCACGCTCATTGCACCACCTGGACGCTTTCGGCCATGGTCGCTTTCAGCGTCTGGCTGAAGCCGATCAGCGCGTCGAGCTTGTCTTGCGCCGCGCCGCTGTCGAGGGCGCGTTCGGCCTGGCGTAGTCCTTCCTGCAGGTTGCCATGTTCGAGCGCCAGCGCAGCCGCCGCGTTGAGCAGCACCACGTCGCGGCGCGGGCTGCGATCGCGGCCGGCCAGAATGGCGCGCAAGATGGCGGCGTTTTCGGCCGGGTCGCCTCCGCGCAGGTCGGCCGGTTGAGCACGACGCAACCCCAGGCCGACCGGATCGAAGTCATAGGTGATCACGCGGCCGCGCTGCAGGTGGCTGATGCGGTTGACGCCGCCTGTGGTCAGCTCGTCCAGGCCGCCGGCGCCGTGAACGACGAAGGCTGCCTGGCCGCCCAACGCGGCGAGCACCTCGGCCAGGGTGTGGGTGAGTTGCGGGTCGTAGACGCCGATCAGCTGATGGGTGGCACCGGCCGGGTTGGTGAGGGGGCCGAGCAGGTTGAAGATGGTGCGCGTGCCCAGCTCGCGCCGCGGGCCGATGGCGTGGCGCATGGCGGGATGGAACTTCGGCGCGAAGAGGAACCCGATCCCGATCGTCTCAATGCACAGCGTCACCTGGTCGGGCGTCAAGTCGAGGTTGACACCCAGCGCGGCCAGCACATCGGCGCTGCCGCACCTGGAGGAGGCGGCCCGATTGCCGTGCTTGGCCACTTTGTAGCCCGCGCCGGCGATCACAAAGGCGGCCGCGGTGGAGACGTTGAAGGTGTGCGCGCCGTCGCCGCCGGTGCCGGCCGTGTCGAGCACCGGCCCGCCGGAACGGAGCGTCACGCGCGTGGCCTGGCTGCGCATGGCGCGCGCGCTGCCGGCGATCTCTTCGACCGTTTCGCCCTTCATGCGCAGGGCGACCAAATAGCCGCCGATCTGCGCCGGCGTGGCATTGCCGGTCATGATGACTTCCATGGCTGCCTCTGCCTCGGCGATGGTGAGGTTTTGGCCCTGAAGCAATTTGTTGATGTAGGTGGGAAGCATGTCAGCATCTCCTTGATCCGGGCGCATGTCGGGCCGCTGTTCTCACATCAGGCGCAGGAAGTTCTGCAGGATCTGTTTGCCGCCCGTGGTCAGGATGGATTCCGGGTGAAATTGCACGCCGTAGACGGGATAGCTGCGATGGCGCAGCCCCATCACCTCGCCCTCGGTGGTGAACGCGGTGACCTCGAGCTCGGCGGGCAACGGTTCGGCCACGATCAACGAGTGATAGCGGGTGGCGTCGAACGGGCTGGGCAGGCCGCGGAAGAGGCCATCGCCGAAGTGATAGATGGGCGAGGTCTTGCCGTGCACCAGCCGGCCGGCTCGCGTCACCCGGCCCCCGAATGCCTCGCCGATGCACTGGTGGCCGAGACAGACGCCCAGGATAGGCCGGCGCGGTCCCAGCTCGCGGATGACCTGGCGCGAGATGCCGGCATCCGAGGGGTCGCCCGGTCCAGGCGAGATGACAATGTGGCTGGGAGCGAGCGCATCCAGGTCAGAGGCTGTGATCTCGTCGTTCCGAAAGACGCATACCTCTGCGCCCAATTCGCCCAGATACTGCACGAGGTTGTACGTGAATGAGTCGTAGTTGTCTATTACCGCGATCATGGGAACCTCCGCGAAACATGAAGCGTCAAGCGTCAAAAGTCAAACGTGAAGCGGGACATGGAGGCTGGCATTTTATCTCCCGGTTGCTTCGGCCTGTTCGACAGCGCGCAGGAGGGCCTGGGCTTTGTTGACGGTCTCCTGGTATTCGCGCTGCGGATCGGAGTCGGCGACGATGCCCGCGCCGGCCTGGACGTTGATCGTCTGCCCCTGCATGACGAGGGTGCGGATGGCAATGCACGTGTCGAGGGAGCCGTCGTAGGAGAGATAGCCCACCGCGCCTGCATAGACGCCGCGCGGGTCCGGCTCCAGCTCCGAGATGATCTCCATCGCTTTGATCTTCGGCGCGCCGCTGACGGTGCCCGCCGGAAAGGTGGCCTGCAGCAGGTCCAGACCGTCGTGCCCTGCGGCCAGCTGGCCTTCGACCTGCGAGACGATGTGCATTACATGGGAATAGCGCTCGATTGTCATCAGCTCGGGCGTGTAGACCGAGCCGTACTCGCACACGCGCCCCAGGTCGTTGCGAGCGAGATCCACGAGCATCACGTGTTCGGCGCGTTCTTTCGGGTCGGCGAGCAGATCACGCGCCAGGGCCTGGTCGGCGGCCGGGTCGTGGCTGCGCGGCCGCGTGCCTGCGATGGGCCGCAGGAGCGCATGGCGTCCTTCCAGCCGCACGTGCACTTCGGGCGAGGCGCCGATCAGCCGCAACGGCTGGGGCCCGGCCAGGTGGCCGAAATCGAAGAAGAACATGTAGGGCGACGGGTTCAGCCGGCGCAATGCCCGATAGATGTCGAATGCCGCGGCCGTCGTCTCCCGGCTGAAGCGTTGCGACAGCACGACCTGAAAGATGTCGCCAGCCGCGATGTGTTCCTTCGCAGTCAGCACCGCGGCCATGAACTGATCGGCCGTCAGGTTGGAGCGGAGGTCGGCGGTCTGCCGGGGCGCTGCGGGCAGAGGTCCACCGACGGGACGCGGGCCAGCGGTCAGACGCTGCTCGAGGTCGTCGAGCCTGGCCTCGGCTGCTCGCCGCGCGGCCGGGGGATCGCTGTCCAGACAGGCGTGCGTGATGAGCAACATGCGGCCGTAGGCGTGATCGAAGGCAATGAGCGTGTCGGTCTGCAGGAAAATGGCGTCGGGCAGCTCGGGGTGGGGCGTCAGGGCAAGCTTCGGCTCGATGAAGCGCATGGCCTCGTAGCCCAGGTAGCCCACCAGCCCGCCGACGAAGCGCGGCAGTCCGGGGACTCGCTCCGGGGTGCACCGGCGCAATTCGGCCCGCAGCACGGCCAGCGGGTTGGCGGGCGCTGCGATGATCTCGGCCGTGACGCCGGTCGGCGTGTGGCGCTCGATGCGCCGGCCGCACAGCACCAGGGCCTGCGCCGGCCGGACGCCGATGAAGGAGTAGCGGGCGACGTGTTCGCCGCCAGTGACGCTCTCCAGGATGAAGGATGGCCCCCACGATTCGCCTGACGTCGGCGCGGCAGCCTGACCGGTCAGCCGCAGATAGACGGAGACAGGCGTCTCCAGGTCGGCGGGCAATTCGCGCACGATCGGGGTCAGGTTGGATTGGGGCGCCGATGTGAACGGTTGTTCGGTCGCATGACCAGAGCTGGTTTTTGGCGTCATGGTAGCCTCCACGTTTGAGATTTGTGCTGTGCCGGCAGACAAAAAGCCCTCTCCGTCTCAGGGACGAGAGAGGGCTTTCCCGTGGTGCCACCCTGTTTAGGCTGGTGCAGGTTAAACCGTGCTGGAAATAAAAACCCCGCCGTGATGACGACGGGGTAAAAAAAGCCAGCCTCACTTGATCGAGTACGGCCGCGGCGCCAGCGCGCGGATTATACTCTTTGCCCTGATAACGGTGGCAACTCCGGCACAGGCTACTGGCCGAGCAGTCGCCTTCGGCAGCTCACGCTGCCCTTGAGCTGGTTGCTCTGCGTTCGCCCTGCAGCTCCGAGGGCCATTCGGCGCCGGCGTATGGGCGGGGCTTGCACCTCTCCCCCGCTCTCTGGACCATCGGCCCAGCGCGTACTCGTCCTCTTCACAGCCGTTGGGATTCAGATATTTGACTGAAAACAATATACCAGACCTGCCCGCAGATGTCAAATCGCGACGCGGAGCGGGTGGCTTTCGCGGCCTGCGCCGCGTCATTGACAGTCTGTCGGCCCTGTGCTACACTAGCCGCAGTTCGCATGTTGGCTGGATGAACAGCGCGAGAGAGCATTCCGGTCGCTACAGTGGTCGGGATCGCCGAAGGGGCAAGCCAACGCGCAATCTCTCAGGCACACACATCGCGCTGGGACGGCCCTCTGGAGAGGACCCGCTGGCAGAGGCGGGACACCGACGGGGTAAGCCTTCGCGCGGGAGGTGTTTCCTTGCCGCGGACGCAGGTAATCTCTCAGGTCAACGAACAGGGGCGGGAGGCGGACGCAATGTCCGCTTTTTCCCGTCCTTTTTGTTCGCGATGATCAGGAATGCTCGTCAATTCGAATCCATCTCAACATCATCACCAGGAGGGGCACCATGAGTTACAAGTACGATTCTCAGGCCAGGTATGCCAGGAGCCATGAGTGGGCGCGGCTGGAGGGGAATGTTGCGGTTATCGGCGTGTCGGACTATGCCCAGCATCTGCTGTCCGATGTGGTCTATGTAGATTTGCCCGAACCGGGCGATATGCTGAAACAGGGCGAGAGCCTGGGCACGGTGGAGTCGGTGAAGGCCGCCGAGGATGCCTACAGCCCCCTCAGCGGTGAGGTGATTGAGGTCAACGCGGCGCTAGAGGACCATCCGGAGTGGATCAACGAAGACCCCTACGGCAAAGCCTGGCTGGTCAAGATCAGGCCGACCGACCTGAGCGAGCTCGACAATCTGATGGATGCCGCTGCCTATGAGGCCTTTGTGATCGAAGAAGAGGAGAAGGGCGGGCATTGACATGAATTACATACCGAATACCGACAGCGATCGCGCGGCCATGCTCGCGGCCATCGGGGCATCGTCGGTGGCCGATCTCTTCCATGATGTGCCGGCCGAGCATCGCTTTCCGATCTTGACGCTGCCGCCGGCGCTCTCCGAGATGGAGGTGATCGAGGAGCTCAACGCGCTGGCAAACGAAAACGATGACCTGCACCATCTGGCGTGTTTCCTGGGCGCCGGCGCCTACCGCCATTTCGTGCCGAGCATCGTGGATTTCATCGTGCAGCGTTCGGAGTTCTTCACGGCTTACACGCCCTATCAGCCCGAGATCAGCCAGGGGACCCTGCAGGCGCACTATGAGTACCAGTCCATGATCTGCGCGCTGACCGGCATGGAGGCGAGCAACGTCTCGCACTACGACGGCGCGACAGCCGTTGCCGAGGCGGTGATCATGGCGCTGCAGATCGGCCGCGGCAAGCGCAACAAGGTGATCCTCAGCCCGACGCTGCATCCGCAATATCGGGCGGTGGTGCATACCTACACGCAGGGCATGTCGCTGCAGATCGTGGGCGAGGATTTGATGCCGGACGTGCTGGCCGGGCTCAGGGTTCAACCGGCTTCCGACGCCGGCGGCCTCCTGGATGCGCTCGCCGGGCTGCTCGACAAGGACACCGCCTGCCTGATCGTCCAGAACCCCGACTTCTTGGGCCGGCTCTACACGCCCGCGGAGATGCAGGCGCTGGCCGATCGCGTCCATGCGGCCGGCGCGCAGTTCGTCGTCTCGGTGGATCCGATCAGCCTGGGGCTTTTCACGCCGCCGGGCCGCTATGGCGCCGACATCGTGACCGGCGAAGGCCAGCCGATGGGCAGTCCGCTCTCGTTGGGCGGGCCCTACCTGGGCTTTTTCGCCATGAAAGCCGCCGATGTGCGCCGTTCGGCCGGCCGCATCGTCGGCCAGACGGTGGATCTGGACGGCAAGCGGGGCTTCGTCCTGACGTTGAGCACGCGCGAGCAGCACATCCGCCGCGAGAAAGCCTCCAGCAACATCTGCTCCAATCAGGCCCTCAACGCGCTGGCCGCTGCAGTCTACATGGCGGCCATGGGGAAGCACGGCCTGCGCGCGGTCGCGGCGCTGAGCTATCACAAGGCACACTACGCGGCCGACCTCATCGGCAAGATCCCCGGCTATCGGGTCGTCAGCCGGTGGCCTTTCTTTAAAGAGTTCATCGTCCATTGCCCGCAGCCGATCAGTGTGATCAATGAGGTGCTGCTCGATCGCCACGGCATGGTCGGCGGCTACGATTTGGGGGCCGACTATCCTGGCCTGGCCAATCACATGCTGCTCTGCGTCACCGAGATGAATAGCCGCATGCAGATCGAACTGTTGGCCGAGGCGCTGCAGGAGATGACCGCCATGAATCCCGATCGTTACGAAGAGGCAGGGAGGTGAGCCGTGGGTGAGCCGTTGATTTATGAGATCTGTCGCGCCGGGCGCTGCGCGGTCAGCCTGCCGGAATGCGACGTGCCCGAGACGCCCCTGCCCGAAGGCTGCGTGCGCGAGGATTTGCCCCTGCCGGAAGTGGCCGAGGTAGATCTGGTCCGGCATTACATCCGCCTTTCGCAGATGAACTATGCCATTGATACCGGTTTCTACCCCCTAGGCTCGTGCACCATGAAGTACAACCCGAAGGTGAACGAGGTGGCAGCCCGTATCCCCGGCTTCGCCACCCTGCATCCGCTCCAACCCGAGGCGAGCATCCAGGGCGCCATGGGCCTGATGCTGGAGCTGCAAGAGATGCTGGCCGAGATCGGCGGCTTTGCCGGCGTCACCCTCCAGCCGGCGGCCGGCGCGCACGGCGAGCTCACCGGTGTGCTGATGATGCGAAAGTGCCTGCACGATCGGGGCGAGTGCGAGCGCAATGTCATCCTGGTGCCTGATTCGGCGCACGGCACCAATCCGGCGACCACCAGCATGTCGGGCCTGAAGGTGGTGGAGGTGCCCTCGGACCGCCGCGGCAACGTGGACATGGCCGTGCTGCGCAGCCTCATCGCGCAGCATGGCTCCCGGCTGGTCGGACTGATGCTGACCAATCCGAACACCCTGGGCCTTTTCGACGAGAACGTGGTCGAGATCATTCAGCTGGTCCACGAGGCGGGCGGCCTGGTCTACGGCGACGGCGCGAACTTCAACGCGATCTTGGGCATCGTGCGGCCCGGCGACCTGGGCTTCGATGTGATGCACTACAACCTGCACAAGACCTTTTCGACGCCGCATGGCGGGGGAGGTCCCGGCGCGGGCGCGGTGGGGGTGTCGGCTACCCTGGTGGATTACTTGCCCGGTCCCATTGTCCAGCGGGGCGAGGCCGACGGCCTGCTCCACTGGTACATGCCGCCGAAATCCATCGGCCGGGTGAAGGCGTTTTACGGCAATTTCAGCGTGCTGGTGCGCGCGTACACCTACATCCGCATGCACGGCGCCGAGGGGCTGCGCCAGGTGAGCGAGAACGCGGTGCTGAACGCCAACTACTTGCAGGCGCGCTTGCGCGGCGTCTATCCGATCCCGCACGGCGACCGCACCTGCATGCACGAGTTCGTGGCCCAGGGCATCCTGCGCGATGCACCGGGCATCCGCACCATGGACATCGCCAAGCGGTTGATGGATTACGGCTTCCATCCGCCGACGGTCTATTTCCCGCTCATCGTGCCCGAGGCGCTGATGATCGAGCCGACCGAGACGGAGAGCAAAGAAACCCTCGACGCGTTCGCGGATGCGCTGATCCATATCGCCGAAGAAGCGCGCACCGATCCTGATCTGCTGCGCAGCGCGCCGCATCACGCGCCGGTCAAGCGGCTGGATGAGGTGAAGGCCGCAAAGGATCTGATCCTGTGCTATGCGCCGGGGTGCGAGTAGGCGCAGCGGCGCATTCATGTGCCTGGCACGTAGGGTGCGAAAAATTGCCTTCTGGTGTAAAATAGCAGTCGGTCATCTGCCGCGCCGATATGTTTCCCGCATTTCGATTTTCAGGAGGTATCCTATGGCCACCAGGTCCGTGTCTCGTCGGGATTTCTTGAGGATAGCGGCCACAGCCGGAGCAGGATTGGCCGCTTTGCCACTGCTGGCGAACTGTACACCGACCCCTGCCGAAGCGCCTAAGGCTGCACCGCCCACCGCAGCGCCGGCCCAGGCCCCGGCGCCCAGCAAGCCGGCTGCCTTCGATTGGCAACGGTTCAAGGGTGAGAAGATCGAGGTGACGTTCACCATGGGCAACATGGTGGATGTCTTGATGAAGTATCACAAAGAATTCGAGGACCTGACGGGCATAACGGTCGGCGCCGAACAGGTCCCTGAACAGCAGGCGCGGCAGAAGCAGGTGATGGAGTTCAACGCCGGCGCCACATCATTCGACGTCTGTCACTACTCCTACCACGTCCACAAGCGTCTGTTCGCCAAGAACAAATGGACGGTGGACCTCCGCGAATATCTGAACGATCCCACGATGACTCCGCCCGATTTCGACTGGGATGACTTCTCGGGCGGGGCCAAAGCCTATGCGACTGACTCCGAGGGCCGCATCTGCTCGATCCCGATCAAGATTGACTTCTGGATGCTCTACTGGAACAAGGAGCTGTTCGAGGCCAAGGGGGTCGCTTATCCCAAGACCTTCGATGAAATGCTCGAAGCGGCCAAGAAGCTGCATGATCCTGCCAAGAACGTGGTGGGCTTCCTGGCGCGCGGCCTGAAGAACGCCAATGTGCCGGTGTGGACGCATCTGATGCAGGGCTGGGGCGTGGACCCGATTGATGCCAAGGGCAACTTCTACACGGAGTCGCCGGAGGCGATCGAGGCGGCCAAGCTCTATCAGAGCCTGCTGAAGAACTACTCGTCGCCCGGCGTCAGCGGCTTCAACTGGAACGAGTGCCAGTCTGCATTTGCCCTTGGCCAGGCTGCCATGTGGCAGGACGGCATCGGCTTTGCGACGCCGCTGGAGGACAAGACCAAGTCGAAGATCTTCGGCAAGGTGGGCTACGGGGTGTTCCCGAAAGGGCCGAAGGCGCAGCACTCGGCCATGTTCGGCGACGGCATCGGTGTCTCGAGCTACAGCAAGAAGAAGGGGCCGGCCTACTACTACTGTCTGTGGGCCACCAACAAGGTCAACCAGTTGCGGGTGTTGCAGGCAGGCGCTGCAGTCCCCCCGCGCAGCTCGGCACTGAGCAATCCCGACCGCGCGCAGGGCTCGACCATGCCCGGCGAGTACTTCGAGTGCCTGGAGGGTTCCGGCAAGATCCTCCGCGCCGGCCTGCCGGAGATCATCCCCGTCACCGAGTTCCGAGATATCTTCGGCATCGCGTTGACGAACATCATCGGCGGCGCCGATCCGGCCGCCGAGCTGAAGAAGGCGACCGCCGACTTCAAGCCGATCTACGAGAAGAGCGAGAAGGGGTAATGGTTGCTCGCCGTGATCCGGGAGATATCGGCGCGCAGGCAGACCGACCGGTTCAGAGCGTGCCAGCCTCCTGGACGAGGTGATCCCTCTGTGCCCCGGCACGTCTGACCGCGATTTTCAGCACAGCGGGGAGCCTGGTGCCAGCAGGCTCCCCCTGTCCCCCTCGGAGGTGACGATGCGGCCATTGCTGAGCAAGGCGCGTGCGCCGGGCCGGGCTGCCGTGCTGAGGCACGGCGGCTACTCGCGACGCCAGGTCTATTTGCTCTTTCTGCTTCCTGCTCTGCTGGTCATCTTCGCGGTGATCATCTTCCCCTGGCTCTTCACCATCTGGATGAGCCTGAATGACTGGCAGATCGGAATGCAGCAGTCGTTCATCGGCTTTGCCAACTTCCAGAAGCTGGCGACCGACACTCGTTTTCTCGAGACGATCCCGCGCACGCTCTTTTTCACCGTGCTGGGGGTCGTGGCCCCTCTGATCTTCGGCGTGTTTGCGGCCGAGGTGTTTCACCAGCATTTTCCCCTGCGCGGCCTGCTGCGCGGCATCTATATCATGCCGATGATGACCACCCCGGTCGCCATCGCCCTGATCTTCATCATGATGTATCATCCGCAGCTCGGCGTCCTCAACTACCTGCTGAGCCTGATCGGCATCCCGCCCCAGCTCTGGATCTATGACAAGAATACAGTGATCCCGGCGCTAGTGCTGGTGGAAACATGGCAGTGGACGCCGCTGGTGATGCTGATCGTCCTGGGCGGCCTGGCCGCGCTGCCCACCGAACCGTACGAATCGGCGCTGATTGACGGCGCCAGCCGCTGGGACATGTTTCGCTTCATCACGCTGCCGTTGGTCACGCCGTTCCTGATGGTGGCGGTGATCATTCGCACGATCGACGCGCTCAAGAGCTTCGACATCATCTTCGTGATGACCCAGGGCGGCCCGGGCACGGCCTCGGAGACGATCAACATCTATCTCTACCTTCAGGCTTTTGCGTTTTTTAACATCGGCCACGCATCGGCGGTGGTCATCGTCTTTTTCGTCATCATTTTGACGCTGGCGATCATCTTGCTGGCGGCCAGGGAGCGGCTGCGATGGACACAGTAGCACGCCTCGATGCCCTCAAGCTGCGCCTGCGCCGGCTGGGCGACAGAGCAGCGCTGGCTTTTGCCCTGTTTCTGGTGATCTCGCCGGCCGTGTTCGTGATGTTTTGGATGTTGTCGCTTGCCTTCAAAAATGAAATAGACAACATCGCCTATCCGCCCGTGTGGATTCCCAACCCGCCGACCCTGGCCAATTACAAGCAGGTGTTCGAACGCAGCCCCTTTGGCCTCTATACGATCAACAGCGTGATTGTCTCCGGCTCGGCGACGCTGATCGGCCTGGTATTGGGTGTGCCTGCGGCGTACGGCATCGCCAAAGGCAAGGCGATGGGGATGGGCATGTTGATCATGGTGGCGCGCATCACCCCCGGCCTCTCTTATCTGATTCCGCTGTTTACCCTCTTTCGCTTCTTGCGGCTGACGGGCACGCTGGTGCCGGTGGCGATCACACATCTGGTCATTACTATTCCCATGATCGTGTGGGTAATGATCAGTTTCTTCGAGGATATTCATCCGGAGCTGGAGGAGGCCGCGCTGGTGGATGGCTGTTCGATCTGGCGCGCGTTTGTCAGTGTGTCGTTGCCGCTGGCACGGCCGGGCATCGCGGTTGCGGCAATTCTGGCCTTCATCCAGTCGTGGAACAACTTCATCTTCGGCGCGGTGTTGGCCGGCCGGGAGACGCGCACTCTGCCCGTGGCGGTATTCAACTCGATGACCTACGAGCAGTTATCGTGGGGGCCGCTGGCCGCGGCCGCACTGATCGTCACGCTGCCGACGTTGCTGCTGACCATTTTCGTCCAGCGCCACATCGTGACCGGACTGGCGGCAGGCGCGGTCAAGGGATGAGGGCGAAGGCAGAATGCCGCCCCGAGCACGGTCGGAGGCCGGCCCGAACAGGAGTGTTTGTGGGGGCGAGCGCGGCGCACGAGCATCTCGTGCGCCGCTGTTTTTGTGCTAAGCAGCTGCCACCATGGCCAGCTCGCCGAACAACTCTTGATACTCCACCGCGCGCTCCTGGCGGAACTGCTGCGTGTAGAGCTTGTAGTAGTGACCCCGCTTGCGCAGCAACTCGGCGTGCGTGCCCATCTCCGAGATGCCGCCGTTCTCGATCACCAGGATGCGGTCGGCTCGCTTGATGGTCGAGAGGCGATGGGCGATCACGAAGGTGGTGCGGCCCTGCATCAGTTGCTCCATGCCGCGTTGGATCAACGCCTCGGTGACTGTGTCCACCGAGCTGGTCGCCTCGTCCATGATGAAGATCTCGGGCCGGGCGAGCACCGCGCGCGCCAGGCTGATGAGCTGTTTCTGGCCCACCGAGAGACGATTGCCCCCTTCGCCGACCTCCGCGTCGTAGCCCTTGTCCAGGGTGATGATGAAGTCATGCGCACCGGCCAGCTTCGCCGCCTCTTCGATCTCTTCATCGGTCGCATCGAGCCGGCCGTAACGCAGGTTCTCCCGGATCGTGCCCGAGAAAAGATGCGGTGTCTGGAGCACCACGCCCAGCCGCGAGTGGATGGCGTGCAGCTTCAGCTCTGTGTAGTCGCGGCCGCCGATGCGGATGACGCCGCGCTTTGGCTCGTAGAAGCGGCACATCAGGTTGACGATTGTGGACTTGCCGCCGCCTGTGGGGCCGACCAGCGCGATCGTCTCGCCGGCCTTCACGGTGAGGCAGAAGTCGCGCAGCACCGGCTTGCCTTCCTCATACCAAAAGTCCACGTGGTCGAACTCGATGTCCCCGCAGATCGTGCCCGGGTCGAGCGCGCCAGGTCGGTCGGCCACCTCGGGCCGGGCATCTATCAGTGAGAAGCTGCGCTCGGCCGAGGCAATAGCATGTTGCATGTCAGCGTAGACGCGCGCCAGGTCCTGGATCGGCCACATCATGAAGGTGATGTATGAGATGAAGGCCTGGATGCCGCCGATCGTCAGCCCGCCGTAGCTGGCCTGCAGGCCACCGTAGAAGACGATGCTGCCCACGGCCACGGCCGAGATGATCTGCACCGCGGGCAGGAAGAGCGCCGACAGCCAGGCCGCCCGGAAGGAGGCCCGGTACATGTCGCTGGCGAGGACGCTGAACTCGTCCAGGTTCGCCTGTTCCCGGCCGAGCGCCTTCACCACCCGCACGCCGGTGATGTTCTGATTGTATTCGCCGGTGATCTTCGAGTTCAGTTTGCGCACGTTGCGGTATTCGACCAGGATGCGCTTTTTGAACCACACCGCGATCACCAGCAAGATCGGGATGAGCGCCAGCACAACCAGCGCCAGCCGCCAGTTGATGATCGCCATGAAGATCAACGAGCTGGTGACGCTGATGATCGCCCATGTCACGTCCAGCATGCCCCACGTCACGAGCTGCGCGATGCGCTCCGAGTCGGAGGTGACGCGCGACATGATCCAGCCGACCGGCGTCCGGCTGAAGTAGGAGAACGATAGCTCCTGCAGGTGATTGAACAGCTTTTTGCGCAAGTCGTATTGAACGCGCTCGCCCAGGATGCCGGCCAGGAAGATGAAGCCCAGCACCAGCACCGCCTGTACGATCACCAGGCTGCCGTACATCGCCACCGTCTGGTAGAGCACCGTCGTATTGCCGGGGATGATCGCGTCATCCACCATCCGCTTGGAAAGCAGGGTGAAGACGGAATCCAGCACCGCGGTGACCGCGATGGTGATCAGGAAGCCGATGACCCACCTCCAGTGCGGCTTGAGCAAGCCCAGCACCCGGCGCAACGTCCCGCCGTTGAATTGGGTGGTGAATTCCTCTTCTTCGAATTCGTAATTGTCAGCCATGCGCAGGCTCCCGATATAACGCGTGAAGCGTGAAACGTGATGTGTCAGACGTCAATGCCGTGGGGATGGCGCTCGTTTGCTGTTTCACCATGTCCATTCCCCGATACCGATAGCTCTACTGCAAGCTCGCTCTCGATGCGCGCTTGCAGGTCGTAGATCTGGCGATAGAAGCCTTCTTGCGCCACCAGCTCCTCGTGCGTGCCGCGCTGGATGATCTTCCCCTTTTCCAGCACGATGATCTGGTCGGCGTTCATCAGGCTCTGGATGCGATGCGCGATGATGAAAGTCGTCCGGCCCTCCATCAGGCGCTCCAGCGCGCTGCGAATCTCCGCTTCGGTCTCGGTGTCCACCGACGACGTGGAATCGTCGAGGATCAGGATGCGGGGGTTCTTCAGCAGTGTGCGGGCGATGGCCACGCGCTGGCGTTGTCCGCCGGAGAGGGTGACTCCTTTCTCGCCGACGAGGGTCTTATGGCCCTCCGGGAAGCTCAGGATCACATCGTGGATGGCGGCCGCGCGCGCGGCTGCTTCCACCTCTTCGTCCGGCACATCGCGCCCCACGCCGTAGGTGATGTTGTCCCGGATCGTGCGCGAGAAGAGAAACGGCTCCTGTTCGACGATGCCGATCTGGCGGCGCAGGTATTCGCGCGGATACTCCTTCAGCTCCACCCCGTCGAGCGTCAGGCTGCCGCCTGTGTACTCGTAGAAACGGGGCAGCAGGTTGACCAGTGTCGTTTTGCCAGAGCCGGTGGCGCCGAGCAGCGCGACCGATTCGCCCGGCCTGACATGGAAGCTGATCTCTTGAAGCACCGGGCTATCGGCCTGGTAGCCGAATGACACGTTGCGGAACTCGATCTCCCCGCGCACATCGTCGGCCGGCCGATAGCTGCCTTCGGTCAGTGGCTCGCGCTCCTGGCTCAGCACCTCGACCACCCGGCCGTAGGAGACCATGCCGGTGGATGTCTGCACGATCAGCCGGCCCAGGTTGCGCATCGGGAAGATCAGCCAGATGATCAGGCCGGCGTAGGCCAGGTAGGCGCCAACGGTGATCGTTCCGTTGATCGCCATCAGCGCGCCGACCGTGAAGCCGAGCAGCATCTGCAGGCCACACAGGATGTCGGAGGTGGGCCAGAAGAGCGCATGCATCGTCAACAGCTGTTTGCCGCGTTGGAACTTGCCCCAGTTCTCTCGCTCGAACTTCTCCCGCTCGTATCCCTGGCGGGCGAACGCTTTCACCACGCGCACGCCGGTCAAGTTCTCCTGGAGCACGGTGGACAGGGTTGCCTCCTGCTCCTGGTACTTCTCGTAGGCCTTCGACACCCGCTTGAAGAAGAAGATGGACATGACGACGATCAGCGGAATGATGATCACCGAGACCAGGGCCAGCGTCATGTTCAGCCGCCAGATCGCGGCGAAATTGATGCCGAACAGCAGCACGATGCGGCCCATGCCGATCGCCTGGTCGGCAAAGAAGCGACGGATCGCGTCCACATCGGATGTGGAGCGTTGAATCAGCTCGCCGGTCTGCATATTGTCGTGATAGGCGAACGTCAAGCGCTGGATATGATCGTACAGATAGGTGCGCAGGCGCAGGGCGATCCCCTCGGCCGTCAACGAGGCCAGCCGGCCGCTGAGGAATGAGAAGCCGCCTTCCAGCAGCGCCAGGCCGACGAAGCCCAACCCCATCAGCGCCAGAACGACCAGGTCGGCAGTGCGGCCCAGTACGTTGTCCACGAAATGGCGCAGCAGCAGGTAGGTGCTGGTCTTGGCGAGCGCGGCGATAGCCAGGCTCGTGGTCGCGGCCAGGTAAAGCCACCGGTAGCCGGTGAGCATCCGCCACAGGCCGAGCAATCGGTTGGCCGTAATCGCATTCTTGAGATCATAGGGCGCAGGCGTGACTACGGGCGCCATGGACGTTTCCTCCGCATGATGAGCTACAGGTCTGTGCCGCCGGCCTGTTGCGCGGTCGGACGGGGCAGACGATGGACACAGTTGTGCGCGGCGGGCGTCTCGTCGAAGATGTCCCAGGCGACGCGCGACGCGAGCGCGTCAGATGGGAGAGGTGGATCGGGCCGACAAAAAAGCCACGAGCCGCGCGGTGCTTCGCCGGCTCATGGCCTGGGGCGACCGGTGGGTCTGACGATTCAGGTCAGGCGTGCGGAGCCAGGACTGAGCACGGCAAGCGAGACGGCTTTCCGAGAGCACTGCTATATACCATGTTGCTCGCCTCCGTTCAGTGAATGCGCGCCTTACCAAGGCGCATAATGTTTATACTCCAGAAGGGTGGCGCTGTCAAATCATCGGGGGTACGCTGATTGAAGGAGGGCCGATCCGGTTATTGTGCCCAGCTTTGCAGCTCGATCACATTGCCTTCCGGATCGGTGACATAGCACCAGGTGACGCGGCCGCCGCCCGTGACCTCGACGGTAACGACCTCGCCGACCGGTCGGCCGCCGGCGGCCAGAACCGCAGCGCGCGCGGCCTGCACATCGGCAACGCTGAACGCCAGGTGGCTGATGCCGGGCCGATTGACAGCGGTGGCGGGCCGCTCGGCCAGCCGGTCGTAGGTGAAGATCTCCAGGGTCGGACCGGCATCGCCATGGCCCGGCAGACGGAGATGCACCCCGCGCAGATGCGCCATCGGCAGACCGGTACCGGCTTCCATGGCCGGGCCGGCCAGATCGCGCTCCGGTGGCACGCGCACGCAGCCGAAGACCTGTTCGTAGAAGCGGGCCAGCGCCTGCCAGTCGGCCGCGATCAGGTTGGTGTGGACGTAACGGGCATGGAGTGCAGGGGACAGGGAACGTTTTTCGGTCATGGGAGGCTTCAGGTTGGGTCACCATCGTCGGCGCGCAGCAGCGGATAGAGAAACCCGGCCAGCCGGTCGGCGCCCGATGTGGCGCCGTGAGCGAGCGCGGCGGCCAGCGCCGTCTCGATGGCTACGGGGTGCTCAGCGGCCAGCGCGTTCAGCAATTCCTGCCAGGCGACATCGCATTCGCCCTGCGCGGCGCAGCGCAAAAATGCCGCGGCCAGAGCAGTGGTGCGCGGCGCTGCTGCGGCCACAACCCTCGCGCCGACCTCCTGGGGCTGAGGGTGCGCCAGCCACACCCAGAGCAACATGCCGGCCAGCCAGTCATCGCCGGCCGGAGTGAGCCCGGAGCCCAGTCCGGCCAGCCGGGCCGCGATCGGCGCAACCGCCTCTGGCGGCCAGGCCTGACCGCCGGGCAGCTGCTGCAGCACCTCTCGAAAGGTGTTAAATGGTGGTACTGCAGGGGGGGTGGGCTCCAGCAACGCCAGGAGACCGCGTGCTCCGACGCTCTGGCGCGCCAGCTGCAGGAGCGCAGGCGCCCGGCTGCGCACCAGGGGATAGCGGCCGCGCAGATTCTGCCAGTCCGGCCGGGAATCGTA
>OGCI01000870.1_pt1 | contig 29502 bp, 22 predicted proteins | sample 1570021 | NCBI WGS metagenome assembly OGCI01 (sample SAMN06264664, study PRJEB24512) | hot springs metagenome | isolation source: Hot spring water | place: South Africa: Tshipise | collected 2015-06-21 | reverse complement strand
GCGCCCCGGCACCAGGGTTCGCGCCGTTCGACCTCTGTGTACACCGAGCCGATCTGCCGGTAGGTCGCCTCGTCCAGCCGACCGCGGGGATGGAGTTGGTCTCCGATCGAGCATTTCGCGCCGAGCGCCAGCATCATGAAACACTCGAACTGCAGCGCGGCGGGGTTTTTGTAGGAGTGGAAATCACCCCAAGTAGTGTGGAACTTGCCCGTCATCCCCAGCCCCTGTTTGCCGAGGGTGCGCGCGTAGCGGGCGGTGTAGGGAAAATGGAGGTAGCCCCACCCGCCGCTGGGCAGGGACTCCATCTCGAAGTGCGTGTACGCGTCGCGGACCGGCCGAATGGAGGGGCCGATGTGGCCGCCGTTGTAGAAGATCGTGCACGCGCGGGACCGAGCGCGGATGCGCCGCGTGGTCTCCGCGCAGAAACGCTCGTAGACGCGCTGGCCGAGCGTGGCGGCGTCCACGTTTTGCTCCGCCATCGCGCGGCGGCACTGCTCGCACCAGCACGGTCGGGGCGCGACGATGTCCAGAAACAGCCCGTCCACCGGCACGCAGTCGAACAGGTCGTCCAGCATCTCCCACAGGAGGTTCGCGTAGGGGGTGTTGAGGCACAGCCGCCGGTAGAAACCGGTCTGGAGCGGATCCGTCGAGTCGCCGGCCACCGAGCCGTCCTCCGCCCGCATCAGCCATTCCGGATGCCGCCCCGCGGTGAAGTGGTCCCATTGCACGGTGATGTAGATCGGCACGCGGATGCCGCGCCGGTGGCACGCCTCGATCTGCTCGAGCAGCAGGTCCCTCGTAAGCCCTGGAAACCGGCGTTCGGGGAAACGGCGGGTGTTGTAGTAGATGAATCCGTGATGGCATCGTCCGAAGCAGGTGACCGAGTTGACCCGGGCGCGCTCGAGCGTGGCGGCGAACTCGCCGGCGTCGAAGTCGGCCGCCACGCCGGGCACATGCTCGCTGGTGTGGAAGTCGAGGTGGACCTGCCGGAAGGGCAGCTCGAAATCCGGCGCAATGTCAGTGAGGTCGGCCGCCGAAACCTGGAGGGCGGCGGCCGGGATCACGACGAACAGCCACGTACGGGACATGGTCCGCTTTCTCCATCCACGGTGCGCCGCGGCCCGCGGCGTCGGCCGTTTCGCGAGGAAAATAGGCTGCCCCGCCATCTTTCGCAACCGAGGACGACGCGGCCCATCGACGGACGGCGGGGTCTGTAGAATCCGACTACAGCGATGTGGACTTTTTGTTTCCCGATGCTATGATTTCCGCATCGGACGTACCACCCAGCGGCGGGCGTCCGGCACAAGGAGCAATTGGATGCTCGGGGGATGCGGATGGCGGTATTCGGCCGCCGTGGCGGGGTTGGTGGCCGCCTCGGAGTCGTCGGTGCCGAGGCAGGTGTTCGAGAACCCCGTGTTCGATCCTCCGCTGACGGAGCTGGACCGCCGGGTGTATCCGGAACTTGAAAAGCTCGGTGTGCGGCCGGTCTTATGCTCCGATGCCGTCTTTCTACGGCGGCTGTACATCGACGTCCTCGGCACGCTCCCCGACCCCGCCGAAGTGGAGGCCTTTCTCGCCGACACCAACGCGAACAAGCGGGCCGAGTGGATCGAACGAGCCTTGGAGCGCCCGGAGTTCGCGGACTACTGGGCGATGAAGTGGGGCGACCTTCTCAAGATCAAGGCCGAGTTTCCGGTGAACCTCTGGCCGAACGCTGCGCAGGCCTATCACCGGTGGGTCGTCGAGTCCCTCCGGAACAACAAGCCCTACGACCGGTTCGTCCGGGAGATGTTGGTCGCCAATGGCAGCAATTTCCGCGTGGGGCCGGTGAACTTCTACCGCGCCGTCCAGAACCGCACCCCCGAGGGCTGGGCCTCGGCCGTGGCACTGGCCTTCATGGGCACACGGACGGACGCGTGGCCGTCGAACCGGCTGGCGGGAATGGCCGCCTTCTCCTCGGAGATCGCCATCAAGCCGACGAAGGAACTGAAGGAGGAGATCATTTGCTGGGACCCCGACCGCACGTTGACCGCCGGCGGCACCAACGCCCCGCCGCCGGGGCCGCGGCAGGCGGAGCTCCCCGACGGGACCGTCGTCGAGCTGCGCGGCGACCGCGACCCGCGCGAGGTGTTCGCCGACTGGCTGACGACGCCCACCAACGCCTGGTTTGCGACGGCCATCGCCAACCGCGTCTGGTCGTGGCTGATGGGCCGGGGCATCGCCCACGAACCGGACGACCTGCGGCCGGACAATCCGCCGTCCATTCCGGCGCTGCTTCGGCCACCTGGGGCGGAGACGGTTGGCTCGAAGTTCGACCTGCGCCATCTCATCCGTCTCATCCTTTGTTCGCGGACCTGGCAGCACTCCTCGGTGGCGTCCGCAGCCGACCTGGCCCGGATGGAGGGGCGCTTCGCGTTCTATCCGATGCGCCGCCTCGATGCCGAGGTGTTGATCGACGCCATCAACAAGGTGACCGGCACCGCGGAGCTCTACACCAGCCCCATCCACGAACCCTTCACCTTCGTCCAGGAGACGAAGATCGCCGTCAGCCTCCCCGACGGCAGCATCACCAGCCCGTTTCTGGAATTGTTCGGTCGGCCGCCCCGCGCCACCGGCATGGAAAACGAGCGCAGCAACCGCCCGATCCCAGCGCAGTGGATGCACCTGCTCAACTCCAGCCACATCCAGCGGAAAATCGAGACCAGCCCCCGGCTGGCCGCAATCGTCTCGACCGGCCGGCCGCCGCGGGACATCGCCTGCGCGCTCTACCTCGCCGCGCTGAGCCGGCCGCCGACGGAGGCCGAGCTGGTCCGCATCGAGGAATACGCCCGCCGTGGCGTGGCGCGAGGCCGCGAGCTGTGGAACGATGTGTTGTGGGCGTTGCTGAACAGCGACGAGTTCGTGTATCGGCATTAAGTCCAGCCGGACGGCCCCGACTGGGGCGATCTGGCGAAAGTGAAAAAGCAGAAGCGACATGAAACGGCAACCGATCCGACGCCGCGGCGGCCTGACCCGCCGCCAGGCGCTTCGCCAGGGGGCCCTGGGCGCAGCCGCGATCGTGGTGGGTGAGCGGCTCGCCGCCCCTGCGCGCGCTGACGCGCCGGCCACCCCCCCGCCTGAGGCCAAAGCCCGCTCGGTGATCCAGGTCTTCCTGTGGGGCGGCATGTCCCACTCCGATACCTGGGATCCGAAACCCGACGCCGGCCACGACTACACCGGCCAGTTCAACCGGGTGATCAAGACCAACGTGGACGGGATCGTCCTGAGCGACCTGTTCCCCCAGCTCGCCCGCCAAGCGGACAAGTTCTCGATCATCCGCGGCATGACCCACGGCAACAACGGCCACGAGACCGCCGCCTACTTGATGCAGACCGGCCACATGCCCGGCGAGCGGCTGGCCTACCCCAGCATCGGCGCGGTATTCGCTCTCTTCAAGGGCTACCAGGCCGGCTACAAGGGGCTCATCCCGCCCTACGTCGTCCTCACGCGCCCGCAGGGGCGGTTCTCCGAAGCCGGTTTCCTCGGCTCGAAGTTCAAGCCCTTTGCCACTGGCGGCGATCCGAACGCACAGCGCTTCGAAGTGGAAGGCGTCATCGCACGAGGCATCTCCGACGCCCGCCAGCAGGCCCGCCGCGAGCTGCTCGGCGCCGTGAACGCCCTCCCGCAAGCCGCATCGGATCACCCCGAGTTGACGCTCTCCGCCGAATGCCGCGATCAGGCCTACGACCTCATCCTCGGCGAGGGCAAGGCCGTCTTCGACCTCTCCAAAGAGGACCCGAAACTGCGCGAGCGGTACGGCCGCCACACGTTCGGCCAGTCGTGCCTGGTGGCGCGCCGGCTCGTCGAGGCCGGCGTGCCCTACGTCGTCATCAATTACCCCGGCGGCTGGGACACGCACTCCAACCACTTCCAGACGATGCAGCGCCAGTGTCCGCAGCTCGACCAGGGGCTGGCGTCGCTGCTGCAGGACCTGCACGACCGCGGGCTCCTGTCGACGACGATCGTCTGGTGCTGCGGGGAGTTCGGGCGGACGCCGAAGGTGGACTGGCAGCCGCCGTGGAACGGCGGGCGCAACCACTACGGGAAGGTGAACTCGGTGGTGGTGGCCGGCGGGGGGTTCAAGGGCGGGTGCGTGGTGGGGGCGACGGACAAAAAGGGCGAGGAGGTCGTCGACCGACCGGTGTATCCGATCGACCTGCTCGGCAGCATCTATGAGCTGGCCGGCATTGATCCGGACGCCCAACTGCCCCATCCGCTCGGCTACGACGCTCGCGTCCTTGCCCCTGGCGAGGCCGGGGCCAAGTCCACCGGCCGGCTGAAGGAAATCATGTGAGGCTCCGGGGCGGGGGTCTCGTCCCCGCGCCCGGATCCCGGGGGATCGCGATGCGCAAGATCGGCATCATCGCGGCCGTGGTGGTGTACGCGGCGGCCGTGCACGCGCAGTCGCCCTATGTCGGGTTCGTCTACCCGGCCGGCGGGCGGAAGGGAACCACCGCCCGTATCCAGATCGGCGGCCAGTTCGTCGAGGGTCCGCGCGCGGTCGCGATCAGCGGGGGGGGGATCTCCGCGCGGGTCGTGGAGTACAACAAACGGATGAACCCGCAGGAGGTGCAGCTGCTGCGCGAACAGCTTGCGGAACTGCGCAAACTTCCCCCCGAGCGCCAGGCCGAGCCGACCATCACCAACCTGATCCGCCGGATCACCAAACTCGTGGATGAGTGGACCGACCTGCCGCAGTGCGACTCGTTCGCCAACCTAATCGTCGCCGAGGTCGCCATCGCGTCCAACGCCCCGCCCGGCCCGCGCGAGCTCCGCGTCGTCAGTGCCCGCGGCATCTCGAACCCGTTGGCGTTCATGGTCGGCGAGCTACCCGAGTACGGCGCGCCCCCGATGCCGGCCGTCCGCCGGGCCATCCTCGGCAAGGAGGGCGAGAGCCTCCGCCGCCGGCCGAAGGCCGCCCCCGCGCCGTCGCCCGCCGACACCATGACGATGACCATGATGGCGGCCGGCGGCGGCGAGGCGCCGACGGCCAGCGACCTCGACGACGACGAACTGGCCGTCACCCTGCCCTGCGTGATCAACGGCCAGATCGGCCCCGGCACCGTGGACCGGTTCCGCTTCGAGGCGCGGAAGGGCCAGCGTCTGGTCATCGCAACCCAGGCGCGCGAACTGATCCCCTACATTGCCGACGCCGTCCCGGGCTGGTTCCAGCCGGTCGTCGCCGTGTACGACGCCGCCGGCCGCGAAGTGGCCTACAACGATGACTTCCGTTTCCGGCCCGACCCCGTTCTGGTGTTCGAGGTCCCCGCCGACGGTGTCTACCGCATCGCCATCCACGATGCGATCTTTCGGGGCCGCGAGGATTTTGTGTACCGTATGACCGTCGGGGAGGTCCCCTTCGTCGCCTCGATTTTTCCGCCCGGCGCCGCCGTCGGCGCCCGGCCGGACGTCGAGATCGGCGGGTGGAACCTGGAACGAACCCGCTGGGAGTTCCCGCTCCGGGACGCCGAGCCGGGGATCCATTATCTGGACTTTCCCGGCCGCGGCGGCCTGCGGTCGAACCGCGTGCCGTTCGCGATCGACGAGTGGCCCGACGTCCTCGAGGCGGAGTCCAACTCCTCCATCGCCCAGGCCCAGGCACTCCAGCCGCCGGCCGTGGTCAACGGCCGGATCGATTCCGCCGCCGACGTGGACGTGTTCCGCGTCGAGGGAACCGCCGGCGGCGCCTTCGTCGTGGAGACGTGGGCACGGCGGCTGGATTCGCCCCTCGACGCCTTCGTGAAAATCACCGACGCGGCCGGCGCCGCCGTCGCCTTCGGGGACGACTGGGAAGACCTTGCCTCGGGCCTCAACACCCATCACGCCGACGCGTACATCGCGACGGCCTTCCCCTCCAACGGCGTGTACTTCGTCCACCTGCGCGATGCCCAGCACCGCGGCGGTCCGGAGTTCACCTACCGCCTCCGCCTGGGCCCGCCGCGGCCCGATTTCGCGCTCCGGGCCGAGCCTTCCCGCCTCGCGTTTCGCGGCTCCTCCACCGCGCAAATCAACGTGCACGTCCTCCGGAAGGACGGGTTCGCCGGCCGGATCGACCTCCGGCTTCAGGACCCGCCCGAAGAGGTGTCCATGCAGCCGGCTTCGATCACGGGGACCCAAGCCATGGTCCGCGTCACGCTGCGAACGACGCTGACCGGCACCAACGAGCCGGTGGCCCTGCGCATCGTCGGGGTGGCCACCAACGAGGGACGGGTGCTGGTGCGCCCTGCCATCCCCGCCGAGGACCGCATGCAGGCGTTTTTCTGGCGGCACCTCGTCCCCGCCCCGACACTGCTCGCCATCGTGATGAACCCCCCGCCGCCCCCCAAACCCGTGATGACCGCCTTTGCCGCGCCGGCGGCGCCCCAAGCGCCCGTACCGACTCCGCCCACCCCCACCGCACCGGCGGTCACCAACGCTCTACCTCCCCCTCCGCCGCCCACGAATGCCCCATCCGCCGCACCGGCCTCCCCGCCCGCCACGGCCGGCGGACCCGCTCCATCCCCTGCCGGCGCGCAGCCCGTGCCATCCGCCGGTCCCGCGCCGAAATAGAGCGCCGGTCGGCGACCAGCAGAGAAAGCCAGGCGGCGCCGGCGGCGGTCGCCGAACCGGCCGATGAAGTCCCCGATACCACGCGGCCCCTGCCGGCGAGGATCAGCTCGACGGAGGAAGGACGATGCGGCCGAACTCGATGCGTACCGGCCCCATCAGGCCCGACGGGTGCAGGCGATCGGTGGAGCCGAATCCCTGGAACACCTTGACCGTCCGGGCCCCGGCCTCAAGCCGTACGTTGGTCCTCGTGACCTTCTCCTCCGGCGGCAGCGCGGCATCGCCGATGAGCCGGTTCACCCAGAGGTTGGCCACCTCCACTTCAAATTCGTTTCGACCCTCGCGGAGGCGCCCCGTCAGATCCACTTCCCATGGCGCAGTCCACACCACGCCGGCATCGACGCCGTGGACGGCCACTCGCGCGACGACCCCGACCCTGCCCAAACACAGGCGGGCAGGCGCCGCCGCTTGCTCCGCTGTGAGGTCGGCGGCGATCCGGTAAGTCGCCCGGCCGGAAAAATGCCGGATGTCCGGATCGGCATGCGTCGTCCAGTCGATCAGCGCAGGCCACTCGACACATGCCGGCGCCCGCCGCCCGGCCTCGAAGGACACGGTCCACGGCCCCGTCAGATCGACTGGCGGCGGCAGTTTGCCCGCCGGCACTGTCACGTCCCGTCCGCCGACCCCGGCCAGCCGGGCCGGCTCGGCACGCCAGGCCACCCAGCGACCGCCCCGCACCTCGAGCCACGCCGGCCAGTTCGTCCAACCGCCGGCCCCGGCCGACGGCGCGCGAAAGACCACAAACACACTCCCCGTCGGCGGCAGGTTCAGCGCAACGACCGAGCGCCCATCGGCGGTGGGCCGCCATGCCGGCGCTTCCTCGATCCGCCCGGTCACCGCGTCCCACAGCTCCGGCCGCCGGCCGCTGACCCGAAACGTCCATTCGCCGGCGCCGGCCCCCGAGACGAAGTACATGTCCAGACCCGGCGCCGCGCGATGAACCCAGTCGCCCGGCCCCTCCACATCCGGCGGCAGGCCAAGACGGCGGAGGACGACGTCGGGCTCGACGCCTCGGGCGATCCGTCCGCGTCCGCAAGCAAGCTCGGCGGGGGAGGAGGGATCGTCACCCCAGAGACGTTCGCCCAGCCGTCGGACCTCGGCATCACGACGCTCGTGATCCGCCAGCGAATCCGCCAGGACGGGGCGGCGACGGCCGAGCACGATGGTCGCGCCCTGCTCGGCGAACTCGAGGATCCGCCGGAGCGCCTCTGGAGAGGCGCGTTCTTCGTCGAGATCCACGACGAGGGTGCGATACCGAAGCCCCTCGGGCAGGACGAGATCGCCATCGGCCACGGCCAGCCGGCCGGTGAGGACTTCGCTGTTCACCAGGTCGTACGCCCGGCCGGAGGGCGCGGCAAGCGTCGCTCGCTCGCTCCACCGTTCCCCACGCCCCCAGTGCAGGTAGGGCCGGTCCCCGACGTACACGCAGACGTCGGCCACCGGCCGGCCCTGCCGAAGCAAGGTCTGACACCGCGCCAGGTACTCCACGAAAGCCCTCGCCATCGGCCACCACGTGACGTTCGGATTCAGGTGTGTGCCCGCGAAATACTCGACGCCGGGCAGGCCGAACGACGGAGGCGAACAAGTGAACGTGTGCCAGATCAGGTGGTTGATGCCGTCACAAAACGCCTCGTCGGCGCAGGGCTTGAGCGCCGCCGGCCAGGCCGACCAGTGCTGGACCATGTGCGTGAACGCCTCGGCCGCCGCCAGCAGACGCCCGTAGGTGTGCGCCGCCATCGCGACCGGCCGGTTGAAATGGGGCGACCTGCCCAGGCCGCCGCCGCGGGCGGGGAACCAGAACTCGCCTTGAGGCATGTCGGTCCGGCCCAAAAACGCGAGCTGGTCCGCCCGTGCGAACGCCGCCAGCCGGCGATCCCACGGCCCGCCCGACTCGGCGTGCCATTTCAGCCCCCGCTGGCGGCACAAATCCCGCAACGTCCCGTAGAACCGGTTCATGAAACAGGCGGCGAGGGCGGAGTAGTAATCGTCCAGAAATCGCGCGGTGGCCCCCGCGGAACCGACCACCCGCCCGGCCAGCGCGGGCAGCCACGGCCGGAGGTCGTAGCCGCGGGCGTCGGAAAACTCGCGCTCGAACCCTCGGGTCCACGTGGGCGCGGCGCCCTCCCAGCTCACGCTATAAAAATGGGACAGCGTCCCCGGGGCCAGCGGGCCGGCATCGTTCAGCAATTCCACGCCCATTCGCTCGAAGTGGGCGCGAACGGCGGCGGCATCGAGGACGTCCACGTCGTGCTCGTGGCCGGGCATTGGCGTCCAGCCGAACCAGAAGATCGACCAGCGTCCGGCCGGGGCTTCCCACGTGAGGCGGCCGTCGGCGTCGTGTTTCAGGGTGAGGTCCACCGTCGCCGCATCGATCACCTCGCCGTCCGGCGCCGCGTTGGTCACCTCGCGCCATTCGCCATCGAACCGCGGCTGAATCAGCGGGTGGGGCGCCGGCGGCGCGGACGACCCGGTCCTGCGAGCGGCCAGCAGGGCGATCTCTCGGAAACCCGGTGGCGGACCCGGCATCCGGACGTCCAGGCGACCCGGTCCGTCGAAGTGGGCCGAGACCCAAACCAACCGTTTGGGCGCGTCGTCCCCCACGGGCCACGGCCCCTTCAGCGCGCCCGCGCAGCTGCTCAGGTTGACGCTCACCTCCAGACCGACGCGCGCGGCTTCCTCAAGCGCAAAGCGGAGGTGCCGCCGCCATTCGGCGCTCATAAACGGCAGGCGCTCCGGCGGCGGCGGCACATGGCTTTCGTGATATCCATGGACATCGAAATGCAGGAGGCCGCCAAAGCCGCTCGCCCTGATCGCCTCCAGGTCGCGTGTGATCGTGCACCGGTCGACGTTCCCTTTGAGCCACCACCAGTACACCCACGGGCGGTCCTCGCGCGGTGGGTCGCGGAAGCGGGCCTCAAGTCCGCCGTCCTCCTGCGCCGCTGCCATGGCCGCGATGGCGGCGAGGGCACGACAAAGGCGCGCAAGGCTTATCGAAGATTTGCCGGGACGGTGGATGTGGTTCATGTGAGTGCGTTCCCTCTGACGGGGGTGTTTTCGACGGCCGGCATCGGGGGGCTCGTCGCGGAGCGCCTCCGCCGTGAACCGCGATCTACAGCACCGACGCCGATCTTCGCTCCGGGCGTCTCGCACGCTGCCGCGTCCGCGGCCGGACCGCGCCGCCATGCACCCCCACCGCCCTTTGCTCATGATACGGCGGCAGAATGGGCGCGGACAAGGAGGATGTCAACCCGAGACCATCGCCCTCGGGAGCGCGTGTGGAGCGACGCGGTGGTCGTCGTCTGCCCGATACCTGTGGGCATCGTCCGCGTCACGCCATCCATGGGCGGGGCTTGCGGTCCAGCCCCGCCAGCACGGTCCGTGCGGCCTCGACATCCTCGGCGATTTGGAAGTCGAACATGCCGACGACGCAGAAATCGGCCCCGTTTTCGAACGCGTACTTGAACCCGTCCAGGGGTTTGAGCGCGCCCGCCGCCAGCACCTTGTACGCCAGCCACGGCCGCCGGACGGAGCGCATGAACTCGATGGTCTCCCCGGCGTCCTTGCACCAGTAGTTGTCCACGTTGTAGTTGTCGATCACGTCCTTTGTCTGGTCCGGGCGGCGCGCGGAGAAATAGCGGTCGTGGTGGAGGGTTTTAGAAATCCGGCGCGATGTTCTTTTCCTCGCAGAGCTTCGCGGTGCGGATCTCGTGGCCGGCGACGCCGGCGGGGATGCCGTGGGCCTGCACCTTCGCGACGAAGTCGCGGATTTTTTCTGCGCCGGCATCGCCCTGCCGGGACCCGGCGTCGCCAAGGTTGCCCACCAGCACCGCGGCGGTGGCGTCCGCCTCGACGGCCTCCTCGATGCCGCGGTCGAGCCCGTTCGGCTTGCCGTCGAGTTGCGCGATGACCTGGATGCGCCCCCCCGGTCGCGGTAGCGCCGGTACAGATCGAGCGTCCGCCGATCGGAGGGGTTGAGAATCATCGTGTTCACGCCGTGCCGCTCGCAGATCGCCCAGGTCTCCATGATCTTCTCGTCGGTGAAGTAGGTTTTCAGCCACCGCGCGACGCAGATCAGGTCGCGGCTGTGGGCGTATCCGCTGACCGGGTTGCCGCCGCAGATGAGGCGGCTGACGGTGGCCGAGCCGAGGCGGCCCTGGGTGCAGACGTGGTCGGCGGACGACGCCGGGACCCCAGGACCCGTCGTGACGGCCAGCAAATAACGTTCCTCATGGCTGAGGACGAACGGGGTTGTCAGTGCCCCGATCGCGGCGGTCCTGTCCAATCCGCAGGACGCAACGGAAGGAGGTCTGTCGAGGATAGTCGAATGGGTGAAGCCCCTGGCCGACTGCGCATGTGCCGTTTCCCGGGCTCCGTGCCGACACGGAACCAGGACCGTTGCGGCGCTCCGTCGGCCGGAGGCGGACGAGGCCCGCGCGCATCCCGCCTGGCGCTGCCGAACGACAGCCGCGCCATCGCAACCCGATAAGGAGAACGCGGAAGGATAACCCTCATGAAAAAGTCCCACCCCTTAGCCGTTCCGCCAGCCGGGCTCGTCGCGGATCGCGGCGACGTAACCGCGGAGCGCCGCTCCGGCGGCGTTCGCACTGCCCGACGCCGGCGCGGCCGCCGCGTTGCCGCGGGGTCGCTGGCGTTGTCTCTGGCGGCCGCCGCGTCTGGCGAGTCGATCCGCGCCGAGCCGGTCGAACTGCCGGAAATCGTCGTCACGCCGACGCGCGAGGCGGAAGAACGGCGCACCACGCCGGCCACGATCGACGTGGTGAAGCTGCGGGAGGATGGCGCCGCCGGCCTGGCCCGGAGCCTGCCCGAGGCGCTGCGCGAATGCCCCTCGGTGATGGGACAGAAGACCGCCCACGGCATGGGTTCGCCGTTCCTGCGCGGGTTCACCGGATTCCGGACGCTGGCTTTGATCGACGGCATCCGGCTCAACAACTCCGCCTTCCGCGAAGGCCCCAACCAATACTGGGCGACGGTGGACCCCCTCGCCCTCGACCGCCTCGAGGTGATGTTGGGCCCCGCCTCCGTGCTCTACGGCAGCGACGCGATCGGCGGCACCCTCAACGCCCTGCCTCCCGCGCCGCCCGCCGAGCCGGGCTGGGGAGGGCGCGTACGCTACCGCGCCTCGACGGCCGAGTCCTCGCACGGGGGCCGCGTCGAGGTCCACGGACGCCCGTCCGACGAATTCGGATTCGTCGGCGGCCTGACGCTCAACACCTTTGGCGACCTGCGCGGGGGGGCCGACGTCGAGCGTCAGCGGCGCACCGGCTACGACGAATTCGCTGGCGACGCGCGGCTGGTCTGGGATCTGGGCCCCGACTGGCGGCTGACCCTCGCCCACCAGTCGCATCGGCAGGATGACGTCTGGCGCACGCATCGCACCGTCTACGGCATCGGCTGGAAGGGCCTCTCCCACGGGGACGACTTGGAACACGTGTTCGACCAGGGCCGCGACCTCACCTATGTCCGACTGGAGTCGCGCGACGGCGCCGGCTCGCTGACGCTCTACCGCCACGCCCAGGTCGAGGACCTGCGTCGCGTTCGCGAGGACAGCCGGATCGACCTGCAGGGCTTCGACGTGACCGCGTGGGGCCTCAACCTCCAGGCCAGCCGCGACTCCGCGTTCGGGCGCTGGACGGCGGGCGCGGACTATCAGCTCGACGTCGTCGACTCCTACGGCCGCCAGTACGCCCCCGACGGAACGCTGAAAAAGACCAGTATCCAGGGCCCCGTCGCCGATGACGCGCTCTACCATCTGGCGGGCGCCTATCTCCAGAACCGCTTGCCGCTCTCGGACGATCGCCGCTTCGAACTGGTGGCCGGCGGCCGATACACCTACGCGCGGGCCGAGGCCGACCGCGCCCAGGACCCGGTGTCCGGCGAGGTGTTCCGAATAGACGACGACTGGAATGCGCTGGTCGGCTCGCTGCGCGGTCTGGCTCGGCTCGACGCCGACGGCCGAAGCGTCATCTACACCGGCGTCTCGCAGGGTTTCCGCGCGCCGAACCTCTCCGACGTCAGCCGACTCGACATCGCGCGGAGCAACGAACTCGAGGTGCCCACCCGCGACCTCGATCCCGAGTACTACACCTCGTTCGAGGTTGGGGCCCGGGTGGATGTCGCTCCGGTGGCGGTGGAAGCGGCCATCTACCACACCGAAATCGACGGCATGATCGTGCGCGCGCCGACCGGCCGGACCCTCGAGGACGGCCTGCTCGAGGTGGTCAAGCGCAACGCCGGCGACGGCTACGTCCGCGGCGCCGAGGGACGGGTGGACATCGCCCTGGCCCCCGAATGGACGCTGTGGGGCCAGGCGATTTGGATGGAGGGGGAGGTGGACGCCTATCCGGAGTCCACCACCGTGATGGCGCGCGAGCCCGTAAGCCGGCTAATGCCGACGACGTTCCGTGCCGGGTTGAGGTGGGCGGACGGGCAAGGCCGATGGTGGCTGGAGGCAGTGGGTGTGACGGCGGAGAAGGCGGACCGCCTGAGCGCGTCGGATCGTCGCGATACGCAGCGCATTCCGCCTGGCGGAACGCCCGCGTACACGGTGGCGCATCTTCGCGGCGGCGCGCGGATAGCTCCCGGCCTGCGGGTGGCGCTCGCGCTGGAAAACGTGTTCGACGCCGACTACCGGATTCACGGATCCGGTGTGAACGAGCCGGGACGCAATCTCGTAGTCGCTGCCGAGTGGTCGTTCTGACCGCCGGCCCCGTGGTCGCGGTGTCCAACCCTTGGAAGCCCCATCCCCACGGGCTTCCAAGGGTTGGAAGGGGGCGGGCTGGCCGGCGGCCGCGCGCCCCTTTTTCAGGGTTTGAGCTTGTGCGAGCCAACGGTTTCGGGCCGACGCCGCGTCGGCGGCTTTAGGTCCCAACCGGCGTTGCCGGCCAGGTGAGCCGTAGCAGCCGGACGCCACGCGTCCGGCTGCCGAGGCAGCCGTCGGCGACGTTCATGCAGTGGATTTCCCACCCGGCGCGACGCAGTTGCCGCAGCGCGCCGGCCATCAGGAACTCGATGTCGGCGGGATGCGCGCCGACGGCCAAGGCGCGGGGGCGACTCATGCGGGCCGCAGTTCCACCGGCCGGCCGCTGCGGATGGACTGCTCCTCGGCCTCGCAGATTTCGATCGCCGACACGGCATCGCGGACGGTGACGACGGTCGGGGGCCGACCGGACTCGATCGCCTCGATCATGTGGGCCAGCTCGGCGTGGTAGCCGTCGGGTCCCGCGCAGGAGATTGTACGCGGCGCACAGCCCTCCTCGTAGAGCCGCAGGGCATCCGGCCCGCGGCCGCTATCGAAGTCGGCGGTCGCCCGTTCGAACTGGACGGTGAATTCGGCGCGAAAGCCGAAACCGCGCGTCATCGCCCAGCCGCCCTCGGCGGACACCGTCGCGCCGCCTTCCACCGCATACGTCGCCACGACATAGTCCACGGCCCCGCTCAAGGCCGAGAATCCGGCCGCGAACACCGAAACCGGCCGGCCGAAACAGTACTGGATAAAATCGACGTCGTGGATGTGAAGGTCGAGGAGCGCGCCGCCCGATCGCGCCCCGTTCATGAAATCCGCGCTCCATCCGGGCGGCTCGGCGACGCGGCGGAACCGGGCCGCTCGTACCCGGCCGAACTCCCCGGAGACGATGCGCCCTCTGAGCCAGGCGTATTCCGGCCAGAACCGCACGCACATCGCCGGCAGGAAAAATCCCTTCGCCTCCGCGGCGGCGGCCGCGATCTCACGGGCCTGGGCGGACGTGCGCGCGAGGGGCTTTTCGCAAACGACGTGCTTGCCCGCGCGCAGCGCCGCGATGGCCAGCGGCGCGTGGTCGGGCGTCGGCACGCAGAGGTCCACCAGGTGAATGGCGGGGTCGTCGAGGAGGTCCTCGAACCGGCGCGTCGCCCGCACGCCGGTCATGTCGAGCTTCAGCGGCTGGCCGGTGGCGATGTTGCCGGAGATTTTCGAGAAATCTCCGTCCTCCGGCAGCCGCGCGGCGTCGCAAATGGCGGCGACGCGCGCGCCGGGAATCTTCAGGTAGGCCCGCAGGTGCGTGACCCCCATGAACCCAAGCCCCACCACGCCGACGTTGACCATCGTCCGTTCCTCCCGCTCAGGCGGCCAGCAGGCGTTCGATGAACTCGCGGCCCTCCCGCAGATCCTCGACGCGCCGGTCCCCGGCCTCGCGCTCGAAGCACATCCATCCGTCGAAGCCGGCCTCGTCCAGCGCCGCCAGAAACGCCGGCCAGTCCACCTGGCCGCGGCCGACCGCCAGCTCCGTGCCCCAAGTGCCGGGCACCTTCGTGACGGCGGCGTCCTTCATGTGGACCCCGCGGATCCAGCGCCCGACTTCGCGCACGGCCGCCACGGGGTCGCCGTTGCCGTAGAGCAACATGTTGGCCGGGTCGAAGTTGACGGCCACGTTGGGCTCTCCAAGGTGCTCGAGGAAGGTGCGCAGCGCGGCGGCCGTCTCCTGTCCCGTCTCGCAGCCCAGCGTAATGCCGCGGGCGGCAAACAGGCGGGCGATCTGGCGCACCCGGTCGGCGAGCTTGCCGAATTCGGGCGCGGCGGGGTCGTGGGGCAGAAAACCGGCGTGGAACATCACGAACCGAAGCCCGAGCCGCTCGGCGTTACGCGCGGTGACCTCGGCGTTGGCGAGATTCCGTTCCCACGTCTCATCCGGCACGATGCCGCCGGTGCGGCGGATGGATTCCAGGGTACTGTAGTCCTCGCCGACGGTCCGGAACATGCCGGAGACGGCGACAATGCCGGACTTCGCGAAGAGGTCGGGCGCCGAATCCCAGACCTGCGGCTGCTCCCGAAAACAGTCCAGGTCCAACTGCACGCGCCGGAACCCCGCTGCGGTCATCCGCTCGGTCAGCGTCGCCGGATCCGGCGCCTGGAGGGACCACCCACATACCGCCAGCCGATCTTTGAACCTCGCCACGCCCTTCGATGCCATTTCGCCGCCCCCTGCTCTTGGGCCAGAATTCTTTGGCCGAGCATTTTATCGTTCATGCCGTCCCTCCGTGTCAATCGTCGGGCGCGTCAACATTCCGCCCATCTCGCCGACGTGCCGAAGCCGTCGTTGACTTTTCCAACTCGCGGGCGAAAGTGACGCTGGAGACTTTTAGACATCTTGTTCCGGAGCCGTTATCGCACTGGTTCTCGTCTTCGCCGGCCTTGCATCGGCGGCGTCGCCCCGCGCGTGCAGGTGTCGACCTGCGGCTTCGGCGATGACCGCGTCGGGCATGGGCGGATCGCGATCGTCCGTGATGTCACCGCGGCCCGATGAGACGCCAACCGCCTCGCGCAGCGCGGGCAAATGCTGGAGGCGATGGCGGAGGGAATCCGTTTGCACATGATCGGCAGCGCCCTTGTTCACCGGTGGTCGGCTGGACGGCAGGGTCGTGTTGACGCGGTGTTCGGGCGACGAACCCTGGTCCGCGGCGGACCAGGAGGTCGTCAAGGAGATGGCGTGCGACACCGCGATGGCCCTGCGCCGTCACGAGGTGGAAACGGCGACGGTCCGGGCGCAACGGATCGAGTCGGTCGGCCGCCTCGCCGGCGGCATCGCCCACGGCTTCAACAACCTCCTCCAGTGTGATCTCCGGCTTCACGGAGGCGGTGTGGTTTTCACTGCCCGACGGCGATCCCCACCGGCCTGAAGGTCCTCGCCGCCGCCGGCCGCGCCGCCGGACTCACCCGCCAGTTGCTCGCGATCAGCCGCCAGCAGTTCTTGAGCAACCGCCCCCTCGACCTCAACGAGACAGTCCGGTCGTTCGAGGGCATGCTGCGTTCCCTGCCGGGCGATTCGTGCCGGCTGGAGGTGGCCGCGGAGCCCTCCGGGCCCACGGTGATGGCAGACCCATCGCAGATCAAGCAGATCCTCGCGAACCTTGCCCAGAACGCCCGCGAGGCCATGCCCCGCGGGGGGTACTGAGGATCTCTATCGGAACGCGGACGATTGCCCCGGCCGAGGCCGAACCGCTCGGCCTCGAGGCCGGCGCTTACGCGGCGATATCCGTGAAGGACACCGGTACGGGCATCAGCCCGTCGGTGCGGGCGAACCTGTTCGAGCCGTTCGTGGCGCCACCTTCACCGTGTGGTGGTCCCTCGCCGCGCCGGCGAAGCCGGCGGCGGACCCCGAGGTCGGACCGCTCACCGTGCTGTTGATCGAGAATGACCCGGAGGTGCGGGTGTCGCTAGCGGTCACGCTGCGCGGGGCCGGCCACCGCGTTATCGACACCACCGATGCGGCCGAGGCTGTGCAGGTCGTCGAACGGCTTCGTCTTCGGCCGGACCTCGTGGTGGTCGACGTCGTCCTGCCCGGCCTCTCCGGCCCCGGGGTTGTCGCAGAACTGGTTCGCCGCATCCCGGACATGCCGGCGGTCTTCGTTAGCGGGCGCGCTCCGCTCGACGGCCGGCACCGCGTGTCCGCGGGTGCCGTGCTGCTGGACAAACCGGCGCGGGCGGGTGACCTTTAAATGGTGGTCCGCAACGCGGTCGCCCGGGCGCGTCCCACCGCCACGCCAAGGGCGCGAGGTGTGTCGCCGGGGCTGCCGCCTCGCCGCACGGAGGAAGTCGATGTGACAAGCCGCGAACGGCTGGCCGCGGCGCTTCGCCACCGAGCGCCCGATGCGGTGCCGGTGGACTTCGGCGCAACTGCGGTGACGGGGATCCATGCGTCCGCGGTCCACCGGCTCCGCCAGGACCTCCTCGGCCGCTCCGAGCCGCCGGTGCGCGTCATCGAGCCTTATCAGATGCTCGGCGAGGTGGACGCGGAGCTGCGGGCGGCGATCGGGGTAGACGTCGTCGGTCTGATGCCCCGCCGGACGATGTTCGGCTTCGAGAACCGCGACTGGACGCCGTTCACGCTGTTCGACGGCACGCCCGTCCAGGTGCCCGGCGATTTCCGCGTCAGCCGCGATCCCAACGGCGACCTACTCATCCACCCCGAAGGCGATCCCACCGCGCCCCCGAGCGGCCGGATGCCGGCGGGCGGGTATTTCTTCGATGCGATCATCCGGCAGCCGCCGATCGACGAGGACCGGCTCGATCCGGCCGACAACCTCGAGGAGTTTAGCCTGTTCTCGGAGGACGACCTGGCCTGGTACGAACGGCGGATCGGCGAAGTGGGCGCCGGGGGCGAGGGCGTGATCTTGACGATGCCCGGCACGGCGTTCGGCGACATCGCGCTGGTGCCGGCGCCCTGGTTGAAACATCCTCGCGGCATCCGCGACGTCGCCGAGTGGTACGTCTCCCTCGAGACGCGGCGCGACTACGTCCACCGCGTGTTCGAACGCCAGTGCGAGATCGGGTTGCGGAACATCGACCGGCTGGCGGAGCGCCTGGGCGACCGGGTGGACGCGGTGATGCTGACGGGGACCGATTTCGGGACGCAGCGCGGCCTTTTCCTCTCCCCCGAAACGTACCGCGAACTGTTTCTGCCCTACCACCGCGCGATCAACCGGCGCGTGCACGAACGTACCCGATGGAAGACGTTCATCCACTCGTGCGGCTCGGTGATCGACCTGATCCCCGACTTCGTCGAGGCCGGCTTCGACATCCTCAATCCGGTGCAGTGTTCCGCCGCCAAGATGGATCCGCGCACCCTCAAGCGCGAGTTCGGGCCGCACCTGGTCTTCTGGGGCGGGGGCGTGGACACGCAGCGGACCCTGCCCTTCGGAACGCCCGAGGAGGTCTACCGGGAGGTCCGCGAGCGGATCGAGATCTTCGGCGAGGGTGGAGGGTTCGTGTTCAACACCGTCCACAACGTGCAGGGCAACACCCCGACGGAGAACCTGCAGGCAATGTTCCGGGCGCTTCGCGATGCGCGCGGCACCCGCTAGGAGCCCCGCGCATGAATCCACTACTCCGGATCGCGATCGCGACGTTGGTGCCGGCGGCGGTGGCCGAGGCGGCCGACCGGCGCACGGTCGTTCCCTTGGACGGGATCTGGGAGGCGGCGGAGGGCGGCCTGGCCTCGCCGCCGCCGGTCTTCGACCGCACCGTTCCGGTGCCGGGGCTGCTGGACATGGCCTCTCCGCCCTTCGAGTCCCCCGGGGCAACGGTCCCGCTCGATCAGCGCAACGAATGGTGGCGGACGCTGGCCGACCCGAAGCGCGAGGCCTTCTGGTATCGGCGGACGTTCGTGCTGGCCGGCCCCGTGCCGGAAGTGGCCCGCCTCAAGTTCCACAAGGCGAAGTACGGCCTCTCGGTCTGGCTGAACGGCCAGAAGCTCGGGGATCACGATCGGAACTTCACGCCGGGCTGGTTCGATGCGAAGCCCGCGCTGCGCGGCGGCGGGGCCACCAACGAGCTGATCGCGAGGGTCGGAGCCTCGCCCGCCCAGTCCCCCGGACATCGGCTGTACGGCTTTGACTTCGAAAAAAGCCGGTACATCCCGGGCATCTACGACTCTGTGGAACTGATCCTTTCCGGCGCGCCCCACGTTTTGAACATCCAGGCGGTCCCCGACCTCGAGCGCAAGGCCGTCCGGGCGCTCGTAGAGCTCGACCGGGAGGCTGTCGGGCCGGTGACGGCCCGGGTGGCGGAGGCGGCCGGCGGGCGCGTCGTCGCCGCCAAGGTGGCGCGGCGCCGCGGCGAGCGGACGATGGAGGCGGACCTGCCCATTCGCGACGTGCGGCTCTGGTCGCCGGAGGACCCCTTTCTGTACGACCTGGTCATCGAGACGGAGGGAGATACGGGGCGGACCCGTTTTGGCATGCGGTCGTTCTCCGCCGATCCCGGCCGGGGCGTGGTCCTGCTCAACGGCCGTCCCTACTACCTTCGAGGCTCGAACGTCTGCATCTTCCGCTTTTTCGAGGACCGCGAGCGACAGGGGCTGCCGTGGAACCGCGAGTGGGTCCGCGCGCTCCACCGCCGGTTCAAGGACATGCACTGGAACAGCCTGCGCTACTGCATCGGTTTCCCGCCGGAACTCTGGTACGAGATCGCCGACGAGGAAGGCGTGCTGATCCAGGACGAGTTTCCCCTCTGGTACGGCAACAGGCCCGAGAATCCATGGCCCGTGGGCATCGCGGCCGACCACCTCGAGCAGGAGTACCGCGAATGGATGCGGGAACGATGGAACCACGCCTGCGTGGTGGTGTGGGACGCGCAGAACGAAACGACCTACGACCGCGTGATCTCCGCCGCCGTCGCCCGTGTCCGCAGCCTCGACCTCTCCGGCCGGCCGTGGGACAACGGGTGGGGGGCGATCCTGCATCCGAGCGACGTCTCCGAATACCATCCCTACCGCTCCAACCGGAAGGGGTTTCGCTGGGATCGGTTCGAACGGAGGGAGGACGGCGTGCCCGACAACGGCCCCCGGCACGGGCCCGTCCGCCCTCCCTTCCTCATCAACGAGTACGGCTGGCTGTGGATCAACCGCGACGGCTCGCTGCCCAACCTCACCGTGGACGTCTACCGGCGGCTGCTGGGCGAGGACGCGACCGTCGATCAGCGGTTCGAGTACTATGCGCGTGCGCTGGCCGCGAAGACGGAGTTCTGGCGCCACCGCAGGAAATGCGCCGGCGTGTTGCATTTTTGCGGTCTTGGCTACTCCCGCCCCGACGGGCAAACCAGCGACCACTGGCGTGACGTGGCCGCGCTCGAATAGGAACCGCGATTCCACAAATACGTGCGGGACGCGTTTGCGCCGATCAGCGTGATGCTCGACTTTTGGAGGGAGCGTCAGCCGGTGGGACGGCTACTGAACGTCGACGTCAGCCTGATCAACGACCTCTACGAAAACTGGAGAGGCGAGATCCGGCTCCGGCTGCTGCGCGGCGACGCGCCGGTGGTCGAGCAGGTCCAGCCGGCCGAGGTGCCGGCGCTCGGCGCCTCGCGCCGGACGTTCGTCATCCCCCTGCCCGACGAGCCCGGCGCCTACCGGCTCGAGGCGGCCCTGCCGGATTCCCCGCGAGGTCCCGTCCGCAGCCTGCGCGACCTGCGGCTCGTGTCGGCGGCGCAGTTCGACGCCGAAGAGAACCTCGCGTTTCAGTGCAACGCGACGGCGTCCTCGTGGCAGATCTGGGAAGGCCGCGCCCTCGAGGCCGGCTTAGCCGTGGACGGCGTGGAGGAAACGCACTGGAGCAGCCGGCTGGGCGCTTCGCACTGGCTGGCCGTGGACCTGGGGCGGACCTGCCGTGTCTCGCGTGCCACGATCATCTGGAGCCGTTCGCGCCCCGGCTCCTGCGCCCTCGACGTCGGCCCTATGGCCGGACGTGGACCGAGGTCCACCGCGTCGAATCGTGCTCGAACGAGGCAGATCGACTGGAGTTCGGATCGACGGAGGCGCGGTGGGTCCGCCTGCGCTGCACCCCGCGCCAACCGGGTGGCCGTGTGGACGTCAGGGAGCTGGAGGTGTACCGCTGACGCGCTGCAGGAGAACGCCGCCATGACGGCATGCACGGGACGGTTGGCGGCCATCGCCGCCCTCGCCGCCATGGCCGTCGCCGCGGAATATCACGTCTCGCCCGCCGGACGCGACGACCATCCCGGCACAGCCGGCGCACCATTCCGGCCGATCCAGCGCGCCGCCGACGCGCCCCAGACCGCGAACTTGCTCTTCGAATCCAACCCCAAAACCTTTGCACAGGCCGGTGGCCTGCGGTTCGCCGATTGGTCCAACGCCGCCGGCACCGACGGCGTCTGCGCCGCCGTTGACCGGATCCATCGCGCCGGCCCCGGTTCCAATCCTTGGAAGCGCCGGCCCCGCCGGTGTCCAAGGGTTGGAAACCGCCCCAGACCTCGCCCCCCCATATGCCCAAGGCCTCGTGAGGGACGAGTCGAGACGAACGTCGCCGATAGACAGGGGCCGAACGTGCGCCTATCGTATGGAGTTTCGGGCCGAATCCCCGATGAGCTCGCCGCGAAAATACGATCCGCCGGATAGCCCGACCTCCGTCGGCTGGACACGGCCGCAGGTCGTGCGCCTGGCGGACGCCAGGCGGCCGTTTCGGCTGGAATGCGGCCGGACCTTGGCGCCGATCGACGTGGAGTACGAGACCTACGGTCGTCTGTCGCCGCGCGGTGACAATGCCGTGCTGATCCTGCACGCCCTGTCCGGCGACGCGCACGTGGCCGGCTGGGACGCCACGGCCGAGGCCGCCGGCCGCCCGTGGCGCCTGCGCAAGCCGGGGTGGTGGAACGGCATGGTCGGGCCAGGCAAAGCGATCGACACGCGCCGCTGGTGGGTGGTGTGCTCCAACGTCCTGGGCAGTTGCTACGGGACGACGGGGCCGGCCTCGATCGATCCGGCCACGGGGCGGCCCTACGGGTGCCGGTTTCCGCCGGTGACGGTCGGCGACTGGGTTCGGCTGCAGGCGCGCCTGATGGATCACCTGGGCATTCGAAGGCTCCATGCGGTCATCGGGGGATCGATCGGCGGGCAGCAGGCCATGGAGTGGGCGTTGCGGTATCCGCGGCGGCTGGACAACTGCATCGTGCTGGCCTCCGGCGCGCGGCTCTCGGTGCAGGGGTTGGCGTTCAACATGGTGGGGCGCCATGCGATCCTCAACGATCCCCTCTATGCCGGCGGGGACTACTACCAGAACGGCCGGGGGCCGGACGTCGGCTTGGCCGTCGCGCGGATGCTGGCGCACATCACCTACCTCTCCGAGCCGGGGATGCACCGCAAGTTTGGCCGCCGCCGCAACGCCGGAGCAGGAGGGGAGGGCGGCTTCGGCCCGGAGTACGAGGTGGAGAGCTACCTCGCCCATCAGGGCCGGTCGTTCGTCGAGCGCTTCGACGCCAACAGCTACCTCTACATCAGCCGGGCCATGGACGCGTACGACGCGGCGCGCTGGGGCCGCGGCGACCTCGTCGTCGCCTGCCATCGCATCCGCGCCCGGACCATGATCGTGTCGTTTTCGAGCGACTGGCTCTATCCGCCCCGCCAGAGCCGCGAGCTGGCCCTGGCGCTCTGCCGCGCCGGTCGGGAGGTCACGTACGTCGACCTGCCCAGCGACGTCGGCCACGACGCCTTCCTCGTGGAGACGGAGAAGGTCGGCCGCCTCGTGCAGGCGTTTCTGGAGTCGGGAGGGCCCGGCCGATGAGCCGCGCGCCCCGCCGTCCCGCCTCGCTCGCTCGCCCCCGTGGCCAGGTCGGGTGCCCCGCCTGCGCGGAGGTGGAGGAGATCCTCCGCCGCCTCGATCCGGCGCTGCGCGTGGAGGGGGCCGACCTGATGGCGCGCTACCGCCGCGCCCTTCGCAAGGTCTCCGCCCGGGCGCCTGCCGAGCGCTGGCAGGATCGCCTGATCGTGCGGAAAATCCGGCCCGGCGCGTCGGTGCTGGACCTCGGCTGCGGCGCCGGCGACCTGCTGGCGGAGCTGATGTGCCGCCGCCGCGTGCGGGCCCAGGGCATCGAACTCGACCCGGAGGAGGTCGTCCGCTGCGTCGAGCGGGGCGTGCCTGTGCTCCAAGGCGACCTCGACCACGGCCTGCAGGGCTTTCCGGACCGCTCGTTTGACTACGTCGTGCTGGAGGAGACGCTGCAGACGCTGCACCGACCGCTGACGGTGCTGTCCGAAATGCTGCGTGTCGGCCGGGAGGGCATCGTCTCGTTCCCGAACTTCGCGTGGTGGAAGGTGCGGCTGTCGCTGATGATCGAGGGCCGGATGCCGGAGACCGAGCGGCTGCCCTACCGCTGGTACGACACGCCGAACATCCACCTGTTCACGCTGCGCGACTTCCTCGACTGGGCGGAACGCGAGCGGGTGCGCATCCTCGGCGGCTACGCCTACGAGAGCGGACGGGTCCGCCCGCTGAGGGAGGACGACAACCTCGACGCGGAGGAGGCCCTGCTCTTCCTGCGGCGATGACCGCCGCCGGGGCGCGCCGACGGCCCTTCCGGCCCGCCGTCGCCGCGCGCGTCCGCGCTGAACGCGCGATCTCCTCCGCCCGCCGGTAGTTTTCCCGCCACCAACGCGTCCACTCGACCATCCGGTCATGTCGGTCGATCCGGACCGCCGGGGCGATCGCGCTGCGCCACGTCAGCGGCTCCGGACGGTCGGGCATACGCGCAAGCCGCTCGACGGCCTCGGGACAGGCCTCTGGCCCGCCGGCCGCGATCACGGCCTCCCACGCGGACCGCAGTTCGTCGTGGGCGTCGATCGCCATCGCCCTGACCAGATCGCGCAACACGCCGAAATGCGCCGAGGTCCAGCGCGGGTGGTACACGAAGCCGCCGGCCAGCTCGTAGGGATTGACGTCCGGCGACGAGAGCGGATCGGCCGCGTGGCCGAGGTGGCGCCGATGCGCCGCGGCAAACGGCGGATGGTCGGATGGATAGAAATCGCGCCGGGCCGGCAGCCGCCGCAACGCGTACCGGACGGGGCCGCCGGGCTCGCCGGGCCGGTATGTCCACAGCCGCTGGCCCGCCTCCGAGAGCACGAAGCGGATGAACCGCGTGGCGAGCCGCGGATGTTCCGCCCCGCGCAGGCGCGCCACCGGATCGCCGCTGATGCTCGTTCCGCCCGCGGGAGCCGTGAACCCCAGCCTCGCCCGGCCAGCGGGGCCGCGGCTGAACTGCTCCTGGAACCTCGCGTAGAAATCGATCGCCAGCGCGGCGGCCGCCTCGCCCCCGGCCACGTCGAGCGGAAGGCGGCTGGAGGCGTCCGCGAAATGCCGCGTGTTGGCGGCGATCCGCTGGATGCGCCGCACCCCCGCCAGCCATCCCCTCTCGACGGCCGCCTGGTAGGCCTCGGGCACTCCGGCCGGCAGGATGCCCGGCGCAAGCCTCGCGGCGGCGATCTCCGCCTCCCACCGGGCGGTGTGTTCGTCGTCGAACCCCGCCGCCCGCACGGCCTCCCGGCACGCCTGGTGGACGATCATCTCGAACGCCTTCGCGACGCTCCCGCTCTTGGTCGGATCCGCCAGCGCCACCTCCCCGAAGAGCCGGGGATCCCCGAGGTCCGCCCAGGCCCGCGGCGGCGGCAGGCCGAGCCGGTCGAACCGCTCCGCGTTCCAGACGATCCCGAAGGCGCTCAGGGCGGTGGCGAAATAACGGTCCGTTCGAAGCCGCTCGCCGGCGATCGCCTCGGGGATCAGGGCGGGGCCCTCTGGCGGCCCAAGCAGGTCGGCGGGAAACTCCTCCGGCGGTCCCGGCGGGACAAGCCAGCCCTGGCCCGCGGCCCGGTCGAAGTCGTACTGGCCGCCGCCGAAGAGCACGTCGATCCGGCAGGTGAACGCGGCCGGGTCGTCGGTCGAGCGAAACTCGCGCCAGAGGGCCGCCGCCTCCCCGCCCTCCAGGTCGTCCGACGGCGGCTCGACTCGGAAGAGGGCGGCGGCCAACGCGGGCGACCACGGACGGCCGAGACGGCGTCGCCATGCGCGGACCGCCTCGGCGTACTGGGTTTCGAGGAAGCGGGCGATCTCCGTGGTGCCGCCGACCACCACCCACCGCACCCGCGCCGGCGCCCCGAACTGTTCCGTGTGCCAGCGCTCGAACGCCGCGCCGAACTCCCGCCGAATCGCGTCGTTGTGCGGCGAGACGATCACCACCTCCTCCGCCGGCGGGGCGGCGGCACCGGGCGCAGGGCCCCGAATCCGCACCGCGGCGGGCAGCGCCAGCAGCGCGGCCATCGCCGCCGCCGCCGCCAACGCCGATCCGTCGAACGTCGGCCGCATGCCGGCATTCTATCAGGCGGGTCGGCGCCTCGCGCTTGTGTCGCGGCGCGCCGGCCCCATACTGTGCGCCGAAACGGGGCTCCGCCCGAGATGGCGACGGACGGGTTTTTGATTTTCGAGAACGTCACGAAGCGCTTCGGGGCCCACGCCGCGGTGGACGGGGTGAGCGTGGGCGTGCAGAAGGGGGAGGTCTTCTCGTTGCTCGGACCCAGCGGCTGCGGCAAGACCACGTTGCTGCGCATCGCCGCGGGTCTCGAGACGCCGGACGAGGGCCGCGTGTGGCTCGACGGCGAGGACATTACCGACCTGCCGCCCGAGCGCCGGCGCGTCAACACCGTGTTCCAGAACTACGCGCTCTTCCCGCACCTGACCGTCGCCGAGAACATCGCCTTCGGCCCGCGGGCCGCCGGGTGGCCCCGCGCGCGGATCCGCGAGGAGGTCGACCGGATGCTCGCGCTGGTGCAGTTGACCGATCAGGCGGGCAAGAAGCCCCGGATGCTTAGCGGCGGTCAGAAGCAGCGCGTGGCGATCGCCCGCGCGCTGATTAACCAGCCGCGGGTCCTGCTACTGGACGAGCCGCTGGCCGCCCTCGATCTTAAGCTCCGTCAGCGGATGCTCGTCGAGCTCGACCTGATCCACGACGAGGTCGGCATCACCTTCGTCTACGTCACGCATGACCAGGGCGAGGCGATGGGGTTGAGCGACCGGATCGCTGTGATGAACCGCGGCCGGATCGAGCAGATCGGCCGGCCGGCGGAGATCTACGAGGCCCCGCGCACCGGCTTCGTGGCCGCCTTCATTGGCGATACGAACTTCCTCGAGGGGCGGGTCGAGGAGCACCTGGGGGACAACTACTGCCGGCTGGGTGTCGAGGGGTTTCCGGACATCGAGTGCTTCAACGACACCGGGCGGCCGCCGGGCGAACCGGTGTGCCTGAGCGTGCGGCCCGAAAAGATCCGCATCTCCCGCGAGCGGCCCGAGCCGGCGCCGCACGTCAACGTCGTGCCGGCGCGGGTGGCGGACGCGATCTACCTAGGCACGCACACCCGGTTCTGGGTGCGGGTCGGCCGCCATCGCGTGGCCGTCTGGCAGCCCCACGCCCGCTTCTTGCTCGACGAGCGTCCGATCCGGTGGGGCGACGAGGTGTGGATCTCGTGGCACGGCGACGACGGGTTCATGCTCGAGCGCTTCAGCGGAGCGGACGCGGCGCTGGTCGCCACGCCGCCGGAGCGAATCGGGGCGGCGAACGGAGGCGTGGCGCCGTGACGGCCGACCACCTGCGCCGGGAGGAATGGGCGGTCACGCTGCCGTCGCTGGGCTGGCTGCTGGCGTTATTTGCGGCGCCCACGCTGCTGGTGTTCGCGGTTTCGTTTCGGCCGGCCGATCCGTACGGCGGCATCGGCGCGGGCTGGACGCTGGCGACCCTCCGCGAGATGGCGCGGACGCCGTTGGGGCCGGTGATCGCCCGCACGGTGCGCCTTTCGGCGTTGACGACGGCCATCTGCCTGGCGCTGGCCATTCCCTGCGGCACGTGCCTGGCGCGGGTTGCGCCGCGCCGTCAGGCCGTCCTGCTGCTGCTGGTCGTCGTGCCCTTCTGGACGAGCTTCCTGATCCGGGTCTTCGCCTGGCGCATGCTGTTGCATCCCGAGGGGCCGCTGAAGCGCGTCCTGGTGACCGTCGGCCTCGCCGACCCGCACACCCAGCTGCTCTACAGCGAGCCGGCCGTGCTGCTGGTGATGGTGTACACCTTCCTGCCGTTCGCGATCCTTCCGATCTACGCGGCGGCAGAGAAATTCGACCTTGCGCTGCTCGAGGCGGCCCGCGACCTCGGGGCCGGGCCGTGGGGCGCGTTCGTGAAGGTCTTCCTGCCCGGCATCGGGAGGGGGGTCCTCACGGCCACGCTGATGGTGTTGATCCCGGCGCTGGGCTCGTACGTGATCCCGGACCTCGTCGGTGGGCCAGGGCAGGACATGCTCGGCAACCGCATCGCCCAGCGGGCCTTTTCCGATCGGAACTTGCCGCAGGCCAGCGCCCTGTCCGCCGCTTTGACTCTGGCGGCGCTGGCGCCGATGGCGCTGGCGGCCCTGGTGCAGCGGCGTCCGCCGGCCCTCGAGGCCGCCGCGCGCAAGGAGGCCGCATGAGGCGCAGCCGCTGGCCCCCCGTCGTCACCGCCGCCGTCCTGGTCTTTCTGTGGTTGCCGATCGCCGTGCTGGCGGCCAACTCGTTCAACCGCTCCCGCTTCGGCAGCTCGTGGGAGGGACTCAGCCTCCGATGGTACCGCGCGTTGCTGGCCGATGCCGACACTTGGCGCGCCCTGCGGAACTCGCTCGTGGTCGGCGTCGGGGCTACCCTCACCTCGCTGGCCCTCGGCACCTCCGCCGCCGTCGCCCTGCACCGCCACCGCTCCCGGCTGCAGCGGCTGCACTACGCGCTGGTCTACTCGCCGCTGGTCGTCCCGGATTTGCTGATGGGCATGAGCCTCCTGGTGCTCTTTGTGGCGCTCGGGGCCGACCTCGGCCTGGGCACGGTGTACCTGGCCCACACCACGTTCTGCGTCAGCTACGTCGCGATGGTGGTGCTGGCCCGGCTGCAGGACTTCGATCCCTCAATCCTCGAGGCCGCCCGCGATCTGGGCGCCGGCCGGTGGACCGTCGTCCGCCGCGTGCTGTTGCCGCTGCTGGCCCCCGGCCTGGCCGCCGCGGGGCTGCTGGCCTTCACGCTCTCGATCGACGATTTCGTCATCACCTTCTTCGTCGCCGGCCCGGGCGCCACGACCCTGCCGGTGCGCGTCTACAGCATGATCAAGCACAGCCGAAACCTGCCGGCGATCAACGCGCTGTCGGTTCTGATGCTGGCCGCGACGTTCACGGCCGTCAGGGCCAGCCGCCGGCTGCTTCAGGAGGACCGACCATGAGCCCTGCCCGCACCGTTCTCGCCATCGCCCTGGCCGCCCTGGCCGCCGGCTGCGGCCGGCCTCGGCCCGTCCTGCACGTGTTCACCTGGGCCGACTACATCAAGCCAGAGCTGGTCCGCCGCTTCGAACGCGAACACGGCTGCCGCGTCGTCATCGACACCTTCGACTCGAACGAGGCCCTGCACGCGAAGCTCCAGGCCGGCGCCCGCGGCTACGACGTGCTGACCCCCAGCAGCTACATGGCCGCCGTCCTGCGGCGGCAGGGCCGGCTGCGCGACCTCGACCATGCGCGGCTGCCCAACCTCCGCCACGTCGACCCCGACCACCTGCGCCGCGCCCCCGACTCGGAGATGGTCTACAGCGTGCCGTACATGATCACCGCCACCGGCATCGGATGGCTCGCCCACCGCGTCCCGGACGCCGAGCCGAGCTGGACCCTGTTCGACCGGTCGGATCTGCGCGGCCGGATGACGCTGCTCAACGACATGCGCGAGACGCTCGGCGCCGCGCTGAAGCTCCTTGGCCATAGCCTCAACAGCACCAACGAGGCCGAACTGGCCGCCGCCGCGGACGTCGTCCTCCGATGGAAACGGAACATCGCGAAGTTCGAAAACGAGCAATACAAGTCCGGCCTGGCCTCCGAGGAGTTCTTCGTCGTCCACGGCTACAGCGGCGACATCGTCCAGGCGATGGAGTCCAACGCCAACATCGTCTTCGCCGTCCCGCGCGAGGGGGCGCCGATGTCCTGCGACGACCTGGTCATCCCCGTGGACGCCCCGAATCCTGAGCTCGCCCACGCGTTCATCAACTTCCTGCACGACCCGGCCGTCGCGGCGGAAAACACCGAGTTCATCGGGTACCTCTGCCCGAACAAAGACGCCCTGCCCCTGCTGAGCGAGGACACCCGTTCCAACCCCGCCATCGTCGTGCCGGCCGAGGTTCGCGATCGCTGCGAGTTCATCGCCGACCTCGGCCCCGCCCTGTCGCTCTGGACGCGGGCCTGGGACCGGATCAAGGGCGGACAGTGACCGCGGGGCTGGCGGACGGCGGCGGCTCCATGCCGCGCGGCCGCTCGAGGCCGTGGGCCTGCATCCGCACCTCGTCCGAGAGCAGCTCCCGCGTCCGCCCCTCGGCCACCACCCGCCCGCCGTCGAGTAGGATCGCCCGGCCGCACACCTCCAGCGCCAACTCCAGGTCGTGCGTCGCGACGATGCGCGTCTGCGGCAACGACCGCAGCAGGCCGATTAGCCGGCGCCGCCCCCTCGGGTCGAGGTGGGACGACGGCTCGTCGAGCGCCAGCACCG
>OGCI01000868.1_pt1 | contig 29645 bp, 33 predicted proteins | sample 1570021 | NCBI WGS metagenome assembly OGCI01 (sample SAMN06264664, study PRJEB24512) | hot springs metagenome | isolation source: Hot spring water | place: South Africa: Tshipise | collected 2015-06-21 | reverse complement strand
GAATATGCGATTGTCAAGGAGCATATCGAACTGGAAATTCGATTTAAAAATCTTTCTAAACATACTATACGAGGAGGGACTGTTGTGAACGAAATGGATCGCTACATTCAAAAAGCGGTTATGTACGATTTATTCGCGCGTTACTATCAATATCGTGATCGAGATCAATATGAAAAGTATATGCGAAAACATATGGAGTATGTAGAAAAAATGGTGAAGGTGCGCGAGGAAGAGCGAGATGATGACGATGGGCGTGTCCGCGTATTTCATGCTTCACCTAACGCTCCAGCGGTCGATGTGTATATTAATGGGCAAAAGGTATTGCGCAATATGAAATATAAACAACTAAGCCAATATATGAAAGTGCCGAAAGGGGAACATCGCGTCGACATTTATCCAGCAGGACATACGACGTCCCCAGTTTTCAGCCAGACGGTGAACGTATTGCCGAAAATGGCCTATACGCTTGCCGTCATTGGTGATGTGCATCGCTTGCAGCTCCTTCCGATTATTGATGAACCTTATGCTCCATACGGTAAAGCAAAAGTTCGTTTTGCTCACTTTTCACCAGATGCCCCCGCGGTAGATATTGCATTGCGGAGCGGTGATCTTCTGTTTAGAAATGCTTCGTTTGGGAAAGTAACAGACTATATTGAAGCGCCCGTCAATGAAAAGCTGCACGTCGATGTGCGTGTAGCAGGGACAAATCAAGTTGTTTTATCTATTCCCAATGTACGCTTCCAACCAAATAAGTCTTATACGGTCGTTGCCGTCGGTTACGTATCCCGCACTCCTGCATTAGAAGTGCTAGTATTGGAAGCATAAGAAAAAAGAGCTTTGATCAACATGGTCAAGGCTCTTTTCGTTTTTGCCGTTGCTCATATAGCTCTTCGATGTAATGAGCAATCGATTCATCAAATATTTGTTCGAGCTGTGCTTTTATTTCCTTAGCAAGTATTGGACTGGCTCCGCCTGTCGTAATCGCAATTTTTAATTTCCCACGTGAAAAAAAAGCAGGAACATGGACGTTACCAACAAGATGATCGCTCGCGACGTTGACAAGCTGATTTGGTGCTGCATGTGTAGCGATCTGTTCATTGACATGTCGATCGTTCGTTGCGGCAATAATGAAAAATGCGTCAACATAGTCGGCCGGCTCAATGTGGCGGGCATGCCATATGATTTTTTTTTGCTCAGCTAAATGAACAATGGCATCGATAGCTGTTGGGCTAATGACGGTGATGCAAGCCCCTTCATCGAGAAGCGGAAGAAGACGACGATAAGCGATTTGGCCTCCCCCAGCAATGACGACTTTTTTTCCTGTCATTCGTACAAAAAGAGGAAACATACGTTCACATCCATTCGTTCACTTGTTTTGCGATGAGTCGGTCTAATACATCGTACGTCCGAACAGGTGGATATAACGTAAACGATACACGGCTCGTTTGATAAAATTGTAGTGTTTCTTGAATATAGTTAAGCAGCTGACCAAAAAATAAAATATATGGTACGACAGCTATTCGTTTATAGCGCGCTGCATGGGCAAGGGAGGCGACGACATCGGAAAACGAAGGGGAAGCAGCTGCTAAGTAACATGGATATACAGGAATATTTGTTTCGTTTTGTAATAGATAGGCGATTTGCTTAAAGTCTTCTTGTGCCTCATTGTCACTACTTCCGCGGCCAACAAGCATAATGGCGTCCGCTTCTTCAATCGTATCGCGTAGCGCACAAATCATATCGTGTTGTACACCGAATGGCTTTCCGTACGTGATCGTTACAGAAGGAAACATCTCTTTTGCTTTCTCTAGTTCAAACGGGATGTCACGCTTCGCATGGTTAGCGGACAATAATAAAAGCGGAATAGCGAAAATGGTCGTCGCCCCATCGCGAACACAGCGCTCTACACCTGTTATAATGTTCGGCTCACATAATTCTAAAAAGCATACGTGTTGAATCGGTACAGAAATGGAAGAAGAGAGGCGCTCGACGAAAGCAATCGCCTCTTTTTGTCCTTCTTTTGTTCGACTTCCGTGGCAAATGTATAGAACAGCTTTCATATGCTACCTCATTCCGTGCGCAATTTTTTCTTTCATCATCGTTTCAAACCATTGAAGTTGTTCGTGTAGCTTCACGACTTCTCCAACAATAATGATGCTTGGATTAGAAACCGGCTGTTTTTTCACAACATCGACAATCGTATGTAACGTGGCTACGATTGTTTGTTGTTCAGGAAGCGTTCCCCATTGGATAATCGCCACAGGCGTTTGTGGTCGCTTGCCATACAATTGCAACTGCTTGCAAATGAGAGGGAGATGTTTGACGCCCATATAAATAACGAGCGTATCGACTCCTTTAGATAAATGCTCCCATTGGATCGCATCTGTTGCATCGAGACGCCGATGACCTGTGACAAAGGCTACACTTCCGCTAAAGTCGCGATGTGTTACAGGAATGCCCGCGTATGCTGGAACAGCGATGCCCGATGTAATGCCTGGGACGATCTCAAACGGAATGTGGTGTTTCATAAGCGCTTGCGCTTCTTCACCACCGCGCCCGAATACGAATGGATCGCCGCCTTTTAATCTCGTCACGATTTTTCCTTTTTTCGCATGTTTCACTAAAAAGTGATTGATCGTTTCTTGTTTCATTGTATGGTAATTAGGTAACTTTCCGCAATAAATCAAATCCGCATCACGTTTTGCATACGACAGCAACTGTTCGTTAATGAGGCGGTCGTATAAAATGACGTCCGCTTGTTGAATACATTTTAATCCTTTTACTGTGATTAGCTCAGGATCACCAGGGCCGGCACCGACTAAATATACTTTTCCCATTTTTTCCTCCTAGATCCATCGCTTATGTTGTAAATAAGCAATGATTTGTTGTACGCACTGTTCAATGGAATGTTCATCCGTATCAACGATGAGTTCTGGAGAAATTGGCGGTTCATACGGTGAATCAATGCCGGTAAAGTCGCGAATTTCGCCACGTCTCGCTTTTTTATACAGCCCTTTTGGGTCGCGCTGTTCGCACGTTTCAAGCGGGCAGCGGACATAAATTTCAACAAACTCATCTTGTTCTAGTTTGTCGCGCACAAGTTGGCGATCTTGACGAAAAGGAGAAATAAAGGCAGTCAGCACAATTTGTCCGCTGTCTACGAACAATTTCGCAACTTCGCCAATGCGGCGAATGTTTTCAGTGCGATCTTCAGCAGAAAAGCCTAAATCGCTATTTAAACCGTGGCGTACGTTGTCTCCATCAAGCACATAGCAGTGAATGTTTTGTTCAAATAACGTTTTAGCGACTGCATTGGCTAATGTAGACTTACCTGATCCTGATAGCCCAGTAAACCAAAGAACGAAGCTATGATGGTTATTTTTTTTTCTTCGATCTTCTTTTGTTACACTCTCTTCATGCCAAACGATATTCATCATCGTCCACCTCCGACTGTTTGTAAGCCGTCCATGAGCACGCGCACAACTTCTGGGCGGCTAAATGTACTTGGCGGCATTTCACCAGCTCTTAACATTTCCCGTACTTTCGTCCCGGAAAGAACGACGTGGGCTGTTGTATCGTGCGGGCATGTTTTTGTTGACGCCATCGCTTCGCATTTTGTGCAATAAAAGCTATGCTCGAAAAAGAGCGGAGTAATGCCGAGTTCTTCATTTGTAAACTGTAAGAAAATTTTTTGTGCGTCATATGTGCCATAATAGTTGCCGACTCCTGCATGGTCGCGGCCGACAATAAAGTGTGTGCAGCCGAAATTTTTGCGCACAAGCGCATGGAAAATGGCTTCACGCGGACCAGCATAACGCATAGCAGCTGTAAACACCCCAAGAAAGACGCGGTCTTTTGGATAATAATGTTCAAGCAACACTTGATAACTTTTTAAGCGAATATCGGCTGGAATGTCATCATCTTTCGTTTCCCCGACGAGCGGATTTAAATAAAGACCATCCACGATTTCAAGGGCGCACTTTTGAATGTATTCATGCGCGCGATGAACGGGATTGCGCGTCTGAAATCCGACGACCGTTTTCCAGCCGAGCTCTGCGAACCGTTGTTTTGTTTCGCTTGGCGTGAAAAAGAATGGAGAAAAAATTCCTTTGTTTGTTTGTTGAACGAGCTTAGCTGATCCACCAATATATACGTCTGGTTTTTCAAATAGCTTTTTTACCCCTGGATGTGCGACATCGTCTGTTTGATAAACGAGTTGAGCTTCTTTTCTTTTATCTGGGCGGTATATATGTTGCACTTCCATTGTTCCGTATACCGTTTTCCCATAAACGAGTTGGACTTCGTCACCGAGCGCCAGCTGTTTCGCATCGTGTTCAGTTACCGCAAGCGTAATAGGAATGCTCCATACTGCCCCGTTTGCAAGCCGCATCGTTTCGACAACGGAATCGTAATCATCCTTTCCTAAAAAGCCTGTAAGCGGTTCGTATCCGCCGATGGCAAGTAATTCGAGATCACTTAATTCAGCTTTACTTAATGGAATTTGTTTCATCTTAGACGCCTCCTAAACTTATTATTCTTATAAAATAACTAGGATTAAATGCCGCCGCCATGCTCGTGAAATGAACGGCGCTCTTCTGTCATCGTCTTTTTTAAGCTCATTGTGCCAAGCGTAGCGAAACAAACGCTAACGATGGCGATGGCTGTATATATATCGCTATGAAGCAATAATTTAATTAAGCTGTATGAGACAGCTAGCGCGAAAATAGGGGAAACGACCCATACTTTCAGCACTTGAATAACAATTTGTTTTTGCCAAATCGAAAAGCCGCTTTTTGTTGTACCGATACCAATAATGGCTGATGTCGTAATTTGAGTGAGCGGGACGGGAAGACCGAACAAAGAAGATATAATGACAAGCGTTGCACCGATCCCGGAAATAATACACCCTTCTAATTGTGAGAAGGCGGTAATTTTTTTTCCATTTGTCTCTAATACGCGACTGCCGAAAAAAAGTGCACCGAGCGCAACGAACAGTCCGCCGAATATGATGCCGTGTTGCACCGATAACAAGCCTGCTCCAACGAGAGGGCCAACGGCGTTCGCGACATTGTTCATTCCGGCTGAAAACGCCTCAAAAAAACCAGCAATAACAAGCAAAAAGCCGATCCATTTGTTTTGTTGAAACGTTTTTCGTTTTAACCATTTGCCAATTAAAAAAGCGAGCGAAAAAGCTGCAAGCGGTGTAATGAGCCAAAACGAAACGATCCAAAGCAGTTTGCCGACATATAAACTTTGATAGGCGATTCCTGCTCCGACGACCGATCCTACGGTTACTTCGCTTGTTGATAGCGGGATGCCAAGAACGTTTGCGGCAAATAATGAAATCGTTGCTGCAGCTAAAACGATCACGACAAGTTCCGTTTGTAAAATGGATGAAGGAACAATACCAGAGCCGATCGTTTTTACTACTTCTCCTCCGCTTAAACTTCCGAGGAAAATCGCGATAGCGCATATGACTAAAGCGATACGCTTGTTAGATAACGCGCCTGATCCGTAAGCGGCTCCCATCGTTGCTGCCGCCCCGCTTCCTCCAATGTTCATCGCAAAGAAAAAGGCGATAATAAAAGCAGCTATAACCAATGCCTTCCCCCCTTTACGACTCGTGTAAGCCGCATTCTGTTTTCCCTAGCCCGGCCCATCGCCCAGAGCGTAAATCTTCCTCCGTATAAGCAGGTGCTGTACATGGCGCGCAACCGATGCTCGGATACCCGCGATCATGAAGCGGATTGTAGGCAAGATTGTGCCGATGAACGTAGCGCCATACATCTTTCCACGTCCAATGAATGAGCGGGCAAACTTTAATGCTTTTGAACTTTTTGTCGAGATTTATAAATTGGACGTGTTGCCGGGTAGGTGATTGTTCCCGCCTTAGTCCAGAAATCCATGCTTTTTTCCCTGCGATCGCTTGACGTAGTGGAATAATTTTTCTTAGCTCACAGCATGTGTTCGGATCTTTTTTCCAAAGCTCAGCCCCGAATTGTTGTTCTTGCTCTGCAAGCGATAAAGATGGGGACTGCAAATGAATGCGTAAGCGAGGATACGCTTGTTTCACACGTTCGATCGTTTCATACGTTTCAGCAAAATGTACATGCGTATCGAGAAACACAATTTCAGCATCGTTCCGCACTTGAGAAATAAGGTCAATTAAAACGATGCCCTCAATACCGAAGCTACATGCATATAAAAGATCATCACCGTAATGGTCGTATGCCCATGTCAATACATGTACAGCTCCTTTTTCCTCATTATCTATTGGAAAAGTAGGTTTTTGGACATCATCCCACGTTTCATACGTAATCATGCTTCATCACCCTCACTGTTTGATTGTTTTAAATTTTAACACAATTCAACCGAATGTCAATCCTAGTTTTTCTATAGGAATTTATTTTTAAAAAACAGCATGGCAAACGAAAAAAAACATGATTATACTGTTTGTATGGGAGATGTTGAAGGGAGTGGAGTATATTTGCGGCTTATTTTATTGGAAGAATATGATGAAAGAACGATGGAATTAGCACGTCCCATTTACGATCGTCGTCGTCGCGTGCTGTTGGCGGCAGGGAGAAAAATTCATCCAAAATATGTAGAACGTTTAAAACAGATGGATATTCGTTATGTGTTTGTTGAAGATGCCGCATCTGAAGGGATTACTTTGGAAGAGTTGCTCGATATGCCATCGTGGATTGACGCCATCGATGTTGTAGAGGAAGCATTTGACGCGGTGCGAAAGCGCGAAGAATTACCGCTCCGCTCGTTGTTTAAACTAGCAGTAAAGCTCGTCGATGAAGTGAAAAAAAGAAAAGTGTTAGCTGTTATTCCTGCAACATCCATTGCCATGGAGGTACAGCCGTATGCCCATGCGGTGAACGTTGCGTTATTGTCGTTGCAACTAGGAAAAAAAATGAATTGTAACGATTTGCAACTGCGCGATTTAGCGCTTGGCGCGTTGCTTCATGACGTTGGGAAAGCGCTAGAAGGAGAAGAACATCATACGGTCAAAGGATTTGAATATTTACGGAAAGAACGTGAACTAAGTTTGTTATGTGCGCATGTAGCATACCAACATCACGAACATGTGAATGGTTCAGGTACGCCGCGCGGGTTAACAGAAACAAGCATTCATTTGTACGCCCAAATTTGTGCCATCGCTGATGAATATGAAAACTTAATTTCAGTTGAATTTGTGCCACCGCATGAAGCTTTGGAAATTGTTATGGCACGAAGCGGCATTCGTTATAGCCAACAGCTTGTACGGCTATTCGTTGAGACGATTCCTGCATATTTGCCGGGGACGATGGTGAAAATGAGCGACGGAAGAAACGCCATCGTCACAAAAATTATCGAGCATATGCAACGTCCATACGTACGTTATATAGATACACATGAAGAAATTGCCCTTGCCGATCATCCGTCGCTATTGATCGTCGGGCAGGCGTTATAGCTTTTTGCGTAAGCTTCCAAGCTCTTCAACGATCGCTTGCATTTCGCTTGGACTAAACGATTGCTTTTTCATTACCATATCGTATATATCTTTTAATTCATCGTACAGTTGCTCGTCAAAATGGTGCGGTTTAATCGCATCAAAATTTAAAACCTTTAGTTTTTCTTTTATTTGTTCAATCATTTGTTCAACTGATAAACGCACAATCGTCATCCTTTCATGTATGATTTTGTTCATTGTATCATTGTTTGATATGTGAGGTGAAATGAAATGATTCGTGTATTATTCGTTTGTTTAGGAAACATTTGTCGTTCTCCGATGGCGGAAGCAATGTTTCGCCATCTTGTCAAACAGGAAGGGCTTGATCACATCATTTCTGTCGACTCGGCAGGAACGGGAAATTGGCATGTCGGTAAGCCTCCTCATCATGGGACGCAGCGCATTTTAACAGAAAAGAAAATAGACTTTACAGGGTTGAGAGCGCGTCAAGTTACGAAAGACGATTTCCATACATTTGATTATATCATCGGTATGGATAGCGAGAATATTGCTCATCTTCGCCGCTTAGTCGGCGAAGATTGTCGCGCTGTGATTGCTCGCTTTATGGATTTTGTACCTAATCGTCGTGTCGACGATGTTCCTGATCCGTACTTTACAGGAAATTTTGAAGAAGTGTACGAATTAGTAGAGGAAGGGTGTAAACATATATTAGAGCGAATCAAACGAGATCACTCGTTGTAAGAGGGGGAGAAGCAATGGGGAAGGAGAAATGGATTGTACTCGTCGGCGTTGCTTTGTTGTTGGGAAACAAAAAAGCGAGACAAGCGATCAAAAACACGTGTGTTGAGTGGATCGATCATGTAAAAGAAATAAAGGAAACCGTTCATGAAACGCGACAACATGTGGACGAAATGGTGAATGATTTGCAGTTTATTGTGAATAAACTAAGTGAAGTAAAAGAAACAACACCACAAGTAATGGAGTGGATAGAGGAGCTGATTCGTAAACGTTCCTCGTAGAAGCGAGGTGGGGTGGGAGATGATTGTTAGCTTTTCAGTTGTTCGTGAGCTAATGAAACGGTTTGAAGAGGATGAAATTTTTGATTTATCCGCTGAGTTGGCATATTTCTTTTTGCTGTCGCTATTTCCATTTTTACTGTTTTTGTTAACGTTTTTATCATATTTGCCGATTCCGCATGAAGATGTGATCGCCTTTTTCAGTCAATATGCGCCAAGTGAAACGGCGCATTTAATTGAGACAAACATTAAACAACTTATAGCATCGCAAAGTGGAAAGTGGTTATCTTTTAGCGTGCTTGCTACGGTGTGGGCTGCATCGAACGGCATGTCGGCCATTATTCGGGCATTAAATCGAGCATACGATGTGAAAGAAACGCGCTCTTTTCTCGTTGCTCGTGGAGTTTCGATTTTGCTTACTTTTGCGATGATTTTTGTCATTATTGTCGCGCTCGTCTTCCCTGTATTCGGGAAGATGATCGGCACGTTTCTTTTTTCTGCATTCGGACTGTCGCATGTGTTTTTACACATATGGGAAACGATCCGTTGGTTCGTTAGTTTCATCATTTTATTTTTTGTATTTTCTGTACTATACGTATTTGCGCCAAGCAAATACGTTCGGTTTCGTGACGTGTGGAGCGGGGCGCTATTGGCAACAGTCGGATGGATGGTCGTTTCACTCGCTTTTTCGTATTACGTCAATCAATTTGGCAACTATTCTGCCATGTATGGTAGTTTGGGTGGAATCATCGCGCTCATGGTTTGGTTTTACTTATCAGGGATGATGATTGTGTTAGGTGGGGAGTTAAACGCCATTTTTTGTTGTAAAAAAGAAGGAAAAATGCGTATACGGTAGTCATTCCCTCTCATAAAAAGGACGCTTAAAAGCGAAAATAGTGATGAAGGGGGATTGACGATGACGAAAAAGACGAAAAAAGACGGTGGGACAAAGCAAAAAGGAAAAAGCCGTCCGAAACATAAAACGAGCAGCAGTGCAAATGGACAAAACGGATATCATTAAAAAAAAAGAGGGATGTGCTTACGCATCCCTCTTTATTCTGCGATTTCTTCGTAATGGTAGTACGTTTGGTTGTAAATATGTTCGATTTCTGCATCTGTCATATAAACGAGCTGTTCTTGGTTAAAGCCCCGCAATTTTGTAATAAACTCAATCATATTTTTTCTTTCTTCTCTACTCATCATCATCGCTCTCCCCTCTGTTTTAAAACAGTTTGTTTTGTTTAATTGTATTATATAACAGAGGTTCAAAAAACGTCAACGTTTTTTTCGTGTTTTTTAGAAAAATATTTTGAAAATTTTATGAACGGGCGCTGGGCGAGTAGTAAAAGAAGTAAAAGAGAACTCATGCTGAAGAAAAATAATTCCTCTTGCTGTTGTAATACAGCGCCACCAATGGCAGGACCGCATATGCTCCCGACACTATATAACATACCACATAAAATGTTGCCGACAGGAAGAAGCGACGTTGGCAGCAAGTCCGCCATATATGCCATGCCAAGTGAAAAAAGCGAACCGACAAACATACCGGCAACGAAAAACGTCATTGTTAGTTGCACAGGAGAAGAAAACCATGTAGCGATAGCAAAACAAAGGGTACCTACAGCTAATGAAATAATAATCATCGTTTTTCGTGAAAAGCGATCGCTTAACGTTCCCAGCGGAAGTTGAAAAGCGATACCGCCAAGGGCAAACGCAGGAAGCATCATCGCAACTGTCTCAACGGTTAACTCGTTTCTTAGCGCATAAATCGGAAATATGCTATGAAGCGATGCCTCTAAAAAGCCGTAGCCGAACGGCAACAACAAAGCTGGCCATGCTTGCTTCCAAGCTTGAAAAAAGCGTGTCGCTCCAACTTTTTCTGCTTCTTCCGTTCGCGGATATGTATGTGGCAAGAAAAATAACAATATCCAGCCACATAAGCTAAGCAATGATGAAACAATGAACGGCAACGACCCATGTATGTGAACAAGCGGAACGAGAAGCGGTCCGATCATAAAGCCGACGCCAAACGACAAGCCGTATAACGAAATGTTGCGCCCTCGTCGGTCGGAGGGAGAAGCGTACGTGATCCACGTTTGAGAACCGAAATGAAGAATATGGTCGCCAATTCCAATGAGCAGTCGAAGCATAAACCAAAACAAAAGCGATGATGAAACTGAAAAAATCGCCAAAGAAACGATGACGATCGCTCCACCGAACATAATTAAACGTTTAAAGCCGTAGCGGCGAAGCGGACGCTCTAGAAACGGTGACACGACAAGAACGCCGATGTACATCGCTGTCGCATGTATACCGCTAAGCGATGAATGCACCCCACTTTGTTCAAAAATGATAGAGATGAGCGGCAACAATAGCCCTTGAGAGAGACCTGAAATCATGACGATGCTAACTAAAATGAAAAAATGACGTTGTTGCATAATGACCTCCTGTAATACGTTCACTATGTTCGATGTTAAAACGTTTCATGAAAAGAAGCAACGAAAAAGACGGATGAAAACGGGAGTGGATTTGTGTAAAATATGGTTGATATCCCATAAATGAAAAGGAGACGATTGGATGGAACGCATCTTTTTTTTATTAACGGTCATCGGTGTTCCACTTTCTGTTACGGGAAGCTTACTTCATTGGTCTGCAACCCCGATGTTTGTCGTTTATTGTGTCACAATTATTGCGCTCGCTAGTTATATGGGACGAGCGACAGAAAGTTTGGCAATCGTGGCAGGTCCTCGTATCGGTGGACTTTTGAATGCGACATTTGGCAATGCCGTAGAATTGATTATATCCATTTTTGCGTTGAAAGCTGGCTTAGTGAGTGTTGTGTTGGCATCGTTAACGGGTTCCGTGCTTGGCAACTTATTGCTTGTAGCGGGTTTATCGTTTTTTGTTGGTGGTTTGAAATATAAGCGGCAATCATTTAACGTATATGATGCGCGTCATAATTCAGGTTTACTAACATTTGCTATTTTAGTTGCTTTTGTCATTCCAGAAGTATTTTCGATGACGATGAATGAACAAAAAACGTTATCATTAAGTATCGGTATTTCAATAATTATGATCGCTCTTTATTTAGCTGCGTTATATTTTAAACTCGTTACTCATCGCGGTGTATATCAACATAAAGAAGATGTGGAAGAACATGAGGAGCCAGAATGGTCAAAAGGAAAAGCGATGCTCATTTTAGCCATTGCCACCGTCGCGGTTGCTTACGTATCCGAAAGTTTAGTTCATACGTTTGAAGTCGTCGCTCATTCATTTGGATGGAGTGAACTATTCATCGGGGTCATTATTGTTGCCATTGTCGGAAACGCTGCAGAGCATGCTTCCGCCATCATTATGGCATATAAAAATAAAATGAACGTTGCTGTTGAAATTGCGATCGGTTCGACGCTGCAAATTGCGATGTTTGTTGCACCTGTATTAGTGCTTGTGTCGCTTGCATTCCCGACGAAAATGGCCCTCATCTTTACGCTTCCAGAGCTTGTGGCGATGGTGACAGCTGTCTTATTAACGATCGTTCTTTCCAACGATGGAGATACGAACTGGTTTGAAGGGGCTACACTTCTTGCAGCTTATATGATTATGGGAATTGGATTTTATTTATTGTAATCCGTCAGTTATCGCTGGCGGATTTTTTTTATGGAGAGGATAAATTGCTCACTTTTGAAAAAAATAACGATGAACGACGGAAAAAGAAAGGAGTTTACACCATGAAAAGATGGTTTGCTTTAAGCATGATACTCATTTTCGCATGTATGCCAACGGTTAGTGAAGCAACTGTCAAACTTCCTTCATCGGTCATTGACATTTCAAAAGAAAATACGTATCCGAATCCGACACAAAATTTGCCGTATTTACAACCGAGCGAACTAGCGAAACAATTGCTTCAGTCGGCGAATGTAAACATTGAAAATCCGGAATTAATTCGTCTTTTAAATGAATCGTCGATTTCAAGTACGCCATTTGCGATCGGTTATGAGGCGACGATTTATTTAGGGCAATGGCCGTTGAATTACGAATCGACAGAAACATCAACGAACTGGGAGTATCAAAAAGTGAATACAAACTTTATTGACAATCGCGGTGGGAAAACAGCGGTCCGACTAACATATAGACAAGAGATGCAAAAGCAAGTGCGCGGGGGGCTAACAGCGAGCATCCCAAACGAAGAAGATGTGAAAAAAATGATGCTTTTAACAGCAATGAAAAAAACGAATTTGCCACTTTCTTTCAGCACATGGATTGGTATGGGGACGAAAAAAGAACAAGCATATAACGTTCCGCCGAAAAAGTTAGGATATTTATATGCTTACGCCCCTGCGGTAAACGAAAAGGGAAAAGTGACGTATGGCGAAGTATATATCGTCTTAAAAGGAAAGAAAAAAAGTATTGTCGTGAAAAACGTTACATCACAAGGTATCGGTGCTTGGATTCCTGTACAAGATCGTCTATCCTTTGCCTTTGTTGCGAGCGATGTGCCGAGATGATGAAAAAAAGCTTGTCGTATGTCCGACAAGCTTTTTCATTACTACCGTTCGATGGTTGCTTTTCTTTTCGTAAAGTCGACGTTCGGATAGTAGCGATTTTTCACGAGCACGTTCGGCCCTAAACATTTCACCGCAGGGCAATGACAGTTCAACGATTTCGCTAAATGTGATGTCATCCATCTATCATAAGCAGAAAGAAGCGAGTCGGTTTGAATGTTGCCGAGCGTTGGCTCATCACCAAAATCAGTAACAATAATGTCACCTGTAAAAATGTTCACATTTAATCGCGACCGGCCATCTGGATCGTTGCGCACCGTCACATTTTTGCTTTCGTATAAACGCTTTAACAACGCTAAATCTTCCTCATTGTCGCTGCACGGATAAAACGGTAACGTACCAAACAACATCCACACGTTTTCATCCCGTATATCGAGCAAATGATGAATCGTTTCGCGCAGTTCATCGAGCGTTAATGTTTCTAAGTTGCTCGCAAAATCGCTCGGATACATCGGATGCACTTCATGTCGTTTACAGCCCATGTCGTTTACAATTTGGCGATGAATCGTTTCTATATGTGGACGTGTTCGTTTATTTAACATCGTCTCGGCGGACACGATGATTCCCGTACGTGAAATCGCCCGTGCATTTTCAATCATGCGCATAAAATAACGCTCGCGCTGTGCGACAGTCGGCTTTTTTTCCATCATCGCAAAGCCGCCTTCAACGAAATCGTCGATCGTACCCCAATTGTGCGAAATGTGCAAAACATCTAAGTAAGGAATAATTTTTTCATATCGTTCTAAGTCGAGTGTTAAATTTGAGTTTATTTGTGTGCGCACCCCGCGCTCGTGTGCATATTTTAACAACGGCACGACGTATTGTTCGACAGACTTGAGCGAAAGCATCGGCTCGCCGCCTGTAATGCTTAACGAGCGCAAATGTGGAATTTCATCGAGGCGGCGAAGAAGAAGATCGAGAGGTAGCGCCTCAGGGTCTTTCGTGCGCAATGTATAACCGACAGCGCAATGTTCACAGCGCATATTGCAAAGGGTCGTTGTTGTAAACTCAATATTCGTTAACTGCATACTTCCATACTGTTCGACGTCCATATATGCTTCCCACGGATCAAATGTAGGGGAAATCGGTTGACGCAATAATGTTCCCATAACGAATCTCCTTTATTTTAAAAAGTAGGACTAACGATAATTATGCAAAGTGAACGGAATCGTTGTCAATGATGTTTCGATCGTGTACGATAAAGAAAAAGCGAGGTGACAACGTTGGGCAACGCGGTATCGGATCAAAATCTACAACTAACATATTTAAAAACGCGCTTAAATATGTTTCTCGAAGTGCTTGAAGCCATCGATCCAGAAACGACGGAGTTAGAAGATATTGACCGTCTTATTCAAATGATTGATGATTTAGAAATGAAATACGAGCGGTTTAAAAAAGATTGGGAAAAAAGTCGCTAAGCGGCTTTTTTTCGCGTTTGAAAAAGATGTATAATACAAGTGGAGAATTCGAAAAATTGTTACATATTGAACAAAGGGGAAGGGTTATAGGATGGAAAAGTTTCAAGAGAGTATGTACAAGCTAATCGTTGAGACGTCAACAAAATTGCCGAAAGATGTACGCCGCGCCATCGCTAAGGCGAAGATGCGTGAAAATGCTGGAACGAGGGCGGCCATGTCGCTTGCTACGATCGTACAAAACATTCAAATGGCAGATGAAAATGTATCACCGATTTGTCAAGATACGGGACTGCCGACGTTTAAAATTAAAGTCCCTGTAGGCGTCAATCAAATGGAAATGAAAGAAGCGATTCGTCGAGCGATCGCTGAAGCAACGAAAGACGGCAAATTGCGTCCAAACTCCGTTGATTCATTAACAGGTGAAAATAGCGGTGATAATTTAGGGATCGGACTGCCTGTTGTGAAATTTGAGCAATGGGAAAAAGATTATATTGATGTTCGTTTAATTTTAAAAGGTGGCGGCTGTGAAAATAAAAACATTCAATATAGCTTGCCATGTGAATTAGAAGGACTCGGTCGCGCAGGTCGCGATTTAGATGGCATTCGCAAATGTATTTTACATGCGGTATATCAAGCACAAGGACAAGGATGTAGCGCTGGATTTATTGGCGTCGGCATCGGTGGTGACCGTTCCGCTGGATACGACTTGGCGAAGGAACAACTATTCCGTTCTGTTGACGACGTCAACCCGAACGAAGACTTGCGCAAATTAGAAGAATACATTATGGAAGCAGCGAATAAACTCGGGATCGGCACGATGGGCTTTGGTGGTGAAACGACGTTGCTCGGCTGTAAAATCGGCGTCATGCACCGCATCCCCGCAAGCTTTTTCGTTTCTGTTGCATATAACTGTTGGGCGTTTCGACGTTTAGGAGTAAAAGTCAACCCAGAAACAGGTGACATTCAAGAATGGCTCTATCAAGAAGGCGACGACGTCGATTTTGCTAAAGAGCTAGAAAAAGTAGCGCAGTCTGTACAGACAGAAGGGCGAGAAATCGTTTTAGAAGCACCGCTGACAGAAGAACAAGTGCGAAATTTGAAAGTGGGCGATGTTGTCCGCATTAACGGCATGATGTACACAGGACGCGACGCGATTCATAAACATTTAATGGATCATGATGCTCCTGTCGATTTAAACGGTCAAATCATTTACCACTGTGGACCGGTCATGTTAAAAGATGAAAATGGAAAATGGCATGTGAAAGCTGCTGGTCCAACAACGAGCATTCGCGAAGAACCGTACCAAGGAGACATCATGAAAAAATTCGGCATTCGCGCCGTCATCGGAAAAGGTGGCATGGGTGCGAAGACGCTTGCCGCATTAAAAGAACACGGTGGCGTGTACTTGAACGCCATCGGTGGTGCCGCGCAATATTATGCTGACTGCATTCAATCTGTTGAAGGGGTTGACTTTTTAGAATTTGGTATTCCAGAAGCGATGTGGCATTTGCGTGTGAAAGATTTTACAGCGGTTGTGACGATGGATTCACACGGAAACAGCCTGCATGAAGACGTTGAAAAATCTTCGCTTGAAAAATTAGCCCAATTTAAAGAACGTGTATTTTAATGGAAATCCGTCTAGCGATGAGCTAGGCGGGTTTTTTATGTCCCTTTTTGCACAACCTATCATTGAAATGAATACGGAGGTGCAAGCAGTGAAAAAAACGATGATGTTGCTTTTCTTCTTTTTATGTTTGCCGCTCAGTCAAGTGGAGGCGATGTCGTGGGGGTTTAAGAGAAGTGAAAATCACATTCCCCCTTCTGCGGGAAAACCGTTAGACGAACTACTTGCCAAATACGATGCGTTTTATTTAGGAGACCCGACAAAAAAATATATTTACTTAACGTTTGATAACGGATATGAAAATGGCTATACGGCACAAATTTTAGACGTCCTAAAACAAAAAAAAGTTCCGGCGACGTTTTTCGTGACCGGTCATTATTTACAATCGGCTCCTGATTTAGTAAAACGAATGGTGAACGAAGGTCATATTGTCGGCAACCACTCATGGCATCATCCCGATTTAACGACGGTGAGTGATGAAAAGTTGCGTGAGGAGCTTGAAATGGTCAGAAAAAAAACAGAGCTGTTGACGGGGCAAAAGCATATGCGCTACCTTCGTCCCCCAAGAGGAATTTTCAATGAACGGACGCTTGCTATTGCGCGCGAGCTTGGTTATTACCATGTGTTTTGGTCGTTGGCGTTTGTCGATTGGCACGTTCACGATCAAAAAGGTTGGCCGTATGCTTACAACTATGTCATGAAGCAAATTCATCCCGGTGCGATTATATTGCTGCATACAGTGTCCAAAGACAATGCGGATGCGCTTGCAAAAATCATTGACGACTTGCGAAAAGAAGGATATGTTTTTAAAAGCTTAGACGATTTGATGATACAAAAAATGAACGTCCCTACTTGGCTTTTTTCCCTTTGACGATGTGCAAAGGGATTTGTTTCGTTATAATAGAAGGAAAAAAGGTAGGAATCGAGATGTGGCAACAACGAATCGAAGTAGAAGCTCCGTATGACTTTTCCCGCGTATTAGAGCGGCTAGCGCAAGACCCGTTATCCGCAGTAGACAGCGAAAAGCAACAACTAGCTATGCCGCTTTATATAAACGAAACTCCTGTTGTTGTTTCTGTTCGCGGCATCGGAATAAAACAAGCGCCGGCTTTTCTTGTTGAAGCGAACTATCCGGAGTTAAAAGATGCGATATTAGAGCGTCTTTCGCGCATATTGCATTGGGATCGCTCTCTTTTGCCAATTCACGAGCATTTTTTGCAAACAGAGTTGCGGGACATTTTTCTTGAACACGAAGGAACGCCGCTTGTGTTAGAGGCGGATGTATACTTTTGCCTCATCAAATGTATTATTCACCAGCAGCTACATATGAAAGTGGCGTACAAAATGACCGAGCGGTTTGTAAAAACGTTCGGTCGGGAAATGGACGGGCTTTGGTTTTATCCACGCCCCGAACAAATTGCTCGCTTATCGTACGACGAACTGAAAGCGTTGCAGTTTAGCCAAAAAAAGGCGGAATATATTATCGACGTTTCACGGCTTGTGGCAGAAGGAAAATTAGCGCTTGAGAAGCTAGCGGAGGCGACCGATGAAGAAGTGATGAACACGTTGCTTCCGTTGCGCGGCGTCGGTCCATGGACGGTACAAAACTTTTTGTTATTTGGGCTAGGTCGCCCGAATTTATTTCCGAAAGCAGATATCGGCTTACAGCGAGCGGTGCAAAAATTGCTTTCATTAGAAACGAAGCCTTCGCTGGCGCAAATGGAGGCGCTAAGCAAACGATGGGAGCCGTATTTAAGCTATGCGTCGCTTTATTTATGGAGAAGCATTGAATAGGAGAGAGAACGATGTTACAACAAGGACAACAATTTCCACTAACGATTAAACGGTTAGGGATCAACGGAGAAGGAGTCGGCTATTTTAAAAAACAAGTCGTGTTCGTTCCGGGGGCGCTTTCGGGAGAAGAAGTTGTCGTTCAAGCGACAAACGTATATCCGACGTATACCGAAGGGAAAATCGTGCGCATTCGCAAACGCTCCCCGCACCGCGTCAAACCGCTTTGTCCTGTTTATGACCAATGCGGTGGCTGCCAGCTGCAGCATCTTGACTATAACGCGCAACTCGAAGCGAAGCGCGATATCGTCATTCAAGCGCTAGAACGCCATAGTCGGTTGGATATCGAGGCGCTTGACATTCGCCCGACGATTGGAATGGACGACCCGTGGCACTATCGCAACAAAAGCCAATTTCAAGTGGGAGTGAAAAAAGGACGCGTCATCGCCGGGCTTTACAGCATGAACTCGCATGAACTGATTGACATTGACCGTTGCTTCATCCAGCATGACGCGACCAATCGCGTGACAACGGTCGTGAAAACGATTTTACAAGATTTACGCATTCCAATTTATCACGAACGGAAAAAAACGGGTGTCGTGCGTACAATTGTGGCTCGCGTTGGATTTTTTACAGGCGATGTACAATTAGTCATCGTGACAGCGACGAAAGAACTGCCGCGTAAAGAACTGTTCGTAGCGGAAGTGAAGCGGCGTTTGCCAGAAGTAAAATCAATCGCACAAAACATCAACGGGCAAAAAACGTCGCTTATTTTTGGTGATGAAACGGTCGTTCTTGCAGGCGAGCCGTACATTCAAGAAGTGCTTGGCGATTTTTCATTTGAACTATCCGCCCGCGCTTTTTTCCAGCTCAACCCGATTCAAACGGTGAAGCTATATGATGAAGTGAAAAAAGCAGCCGCGCTCACGAAAAACGAACGCGTCGTCGATGCGTATTGCGGCGTCGGCACGATCGGGCTTTGGCTTGCTCGTGAGGCGAAAGAAGTGCTCGGTATGGACACGATTCCAGAAGCGATTGACGATGCGCGCCAAAATGCCGAACGACACGGCTTTACAAACGTCACATATGCGGTCGGAAAAGCGGAGGAGCTATTACCAAAATGGGTGAAAGAAGGATGGAAACCCGACGTCATCGTCGTCGACCCACCGCGAACGGGCTGCGACCACGCTTTACTAAAAACGATGTTACAAGTGAAACCAAAAACGATTGTGTACGTTTCCTGTAACCCATCGAGCCTCGCCCGCGACATCGACACACTCGCGAAACAATACCGTGTCGAATACATCCAACCGTTCGACCTTTTCCCACATACCGCGCATGTGGAGAGTGTGGCGAAGTTGGTGAGGAGAGGAAAGTAATGGATGAATTATTGCATTGCATTGAAAAATATCTCAACGGTGAATTATCAGCAGAACAATTTTCTTATGAATTTCCCTCGATATATCTATTCTATATGCATGAGAGGAACATTGATGAGCAGTATGTCGATGCACTTGATGATATTTCTGAAGCTTGTGGTTGGTACGAACCGAATCCTCTACATAGGCAAGATGACGATGGCTACATTGGGGAGGAAGAACTAAGGGAAATTATTTTGGAGAAGTATCAATGGTTAAAAAGCACATAACCGAACATGGTTACGTGCTTTTTATGTTTTTATCGTTAAAAATGGGGCATGATTGATCACTTTCGGCATTTATACGTAATTTCAACAATTTCATCGGTGGTGACATAAAACATATCATCAAAGTCATCTGCGCGTTGGCAAAAATATTTTGGTTCAGTCGGAAACACTTCCAAAACAGTGACCTCTGTTCCGTCTTTTAGCCGTACAACATCCAATTCTTCCACAATCATTTGTTTCTCTCTCGTTTTTCGTTAAGGATGGTGATTGATTTTATTTCGTTTTCCGATACGCCAAAAACATAGCCTTTTCCTTTTGTTTCTTCGTTTGTAATTGTTAAGCTGTCTATTCCATCCTCATTATCCTCTCCGTCGCAGTAATCCAGGACGTATCCTTCCAACACATCTCCATCTTTAAATACAATTCGTACGTCTTTCCCAACATATTCCCATAATCTCATAGTGACTCTCCTTTTCTTTATTTTTTTTCGAACGTTCAATTTAAAATTAAAACAGCTTTAACTGCTCTGAATTGTGCATAAGCTCATGAAGTTTATCGACAACAGGGGCATTGTTGGTATTTATCATTATTTGAATGTCATCCATATCCTTGATTGTGTAAAATTGTTTAGCAGGGATAAAATATACTAATACTTTTTTGTTTAGCTTGGCAAGATTGATAATGTTATTCAATGTTCCTTTACTTTGCCCATTCCAAATCATAAAACCGTAATCTGCATTTTTCGCCATTTCTATATCTTTTGCCGCATAGTAATCAAATCCTTTTGTATTTGGTTCAACCTCCACCTTTTCTACTTCCCATTGTCCGATATTGTTTCTTGCTTTTCCATTTGTTGCATAAACTTTAACATTTCGATAATTCAACGAATGTAAAAACTTTTGTACTTGCTTATCGACTCCATTCGCATCTCCGACCAAAACAGTGAAATTGTTGTTTATAATGTTGGACAATCTTTCTTTTACTTGTTTATTCAAAATGGAAACTGCCCGTGGACCAGCGACGAATACTTTCATTTTAATTCACCTTCTTGTTTTTGTTATTGTGAGGACGTATACATTTTTAACATTCTCATCGGTTTTTAGCACTCTCACAGTTTCATGCAATGTTGCTCCGCTTGAGTATAAATCGTCCACAACTAATATATTGACCACTTTTAAAAATCTCTTGTTTCGCACAATTGAACCGGATAGTTCCTTTTTATCTGATTTGTCTAAATTTTTCGATTGATAAGTATTTATTTTTTCTAATACGTCATCATATGAGGGTACATGTAAGTAATTCGCAATTTGTTTGCTCAGTTCAAAAACGGGTTGGAACGTCCTGTTACGATTAGATGGAGGAACTGGGAGAACCACATTTACTTCTTTTACAGCATTCCAACGAGAAATAAATTGTACGATAAGAGCCATCATTTCATCTAGTTTCGTCCTGTCTTGATTATACTTGAATTGATACAATAACTCACCTAAATAACTTCTAGTTGTTTGAAAACGGTTGTGCCCCCATTCGTCGATACCGATGAATTCGCTTGTAATTGAATGATAATCTAGGGCATATCCTTCTTTCCAAATACCAACTAACCGAATAGGATTGATTTTGCGCAACAAGCTCCCCTCCCACGTTCTCGTTTTCCATATTTCTTCGACAATAGCTGTCAAATTCCTTGTATATTATTGTAAAAATATGCAAAAGAAAATCGAAAGTTTGCTTAGCGCTGTGGAAGAAAGCAGAAGTGAAATGAGATAATCATTTATTTTATGAAAAATGATCGCTTTTTGTTTTACACATTGCGTGAACAAGTTATAATTAGATTTGGAAATAAAAAGGAGGTATACGATGCTTACAGGTGAATTGCGCAATAAAGTCGATAAAATATGGGAAACGTTTTGGACGGGGGGAATTACAAACCCGCTAACCGTCATTGAACAGTTTACCTATTTGTTGTTTATGAAAGGTCTTGATGAAGCAGAAACGTATCGTGAACAAGAGGCGGCTATATTAGGTGTTGGTTTTGAACGGATGTTTCCAGAAGATAAGCAGCACCTTCGTTGGAGCAAATTTAAAAATTTAGAAGCATCGCAAATGTACGACATTGTATCGAACGAAGTGTTCCCGTTTATTAAAAGTTTGCATGGCAATAAAAATTCAGCGTACGCGAAATATATGAGCGATGCCATTTTTATGATTCCGACGCCACAAATGCTTGCGAAAATTGTCGATGGCATTGATAACATTCCGATGAAAGACCGCGATACAAAAGGGGATTTATACGAATATTTATTATCAAAAATCGCAACGGCAGGAACGAACGGTCAATTCCGTACGCCGCGCCATATTATCGAGATGATCGTCGACTTGATGAAACCGACTCCAGAAGATATGATCGTCGATCCAGCGGCAGGTTCAGCAGGATTTTTAGTGGCGGCGGGCGAATATTTGCGCAAAAACCATGCGGATTTATTTTTGGTGCAAGGATTAAAAGAACATTTTCATAACGATATGTTCCACGGCTTTGATATGGATCGCACGATGTTGCGTATTGGTGCAATGAATATGATGCTTCATGGCATTGAAAATCCGAATATTGAATATCGCGATTCCCTTTCCGAGCAAAATAAAGATAACGAGAAATATACGCTCGTTCTTGCCAACCCACCATTTAAAGGTTCGTTAGATTACGAAGCAGTTTCAAGCGACCTGCTGAAAATTACAAGAACGAAAAAAACAGAGCTATTGTTTTTAGCATTATTTTTGCGCATTTTGAAAAAAGGTGGACGTTGTGCCTGTATCGTTCCAGATGGGGTACTGTTCGGAAGCTCAACTGCCCATAAAGCGATTCGGAAAGAAATTGTCGAAAACCATAAGCTTGAAGCAATTATTTCGATGCCAAGCGGCGTGTTCAAACCGTACGCTGGTGTTTCGACGGCAATTATGATTTTCACAAAAACAGGCGTCGGCGGAACAGATCACGTCTGGTTTTACGACATGAAAGCCGATGGCTACTCATTGGACGACAAACGCAATCCAATTGAAGACAACGACATTCCCGACATCATTGAACGATTCCATAACCGTGAAGCAGAAAAAAAACGGAAGCGCACAGAGCAGTCGTTTTTCGTGCCGATAGAAGAAATTCGTGAAAATGAATATGATTTGTCGATTAACAAGTACAGAGAGATCGAGTATGAAGAAGTGCAGTATGAAGCGCCGAGTGTGATATTTGAAAGAGTGGAAGCGTTGGAAAAAGAGATTATGCAAGGATTACAAGAGTTGAAAAAGATGATTAGAGGGTAGTGTGAAGTTCTATGAATTTTAGAACATATAAGTTAAAAGATATAGGTGAAGTAATTACAGGAAATACACCTAGTAAAAGTAATAGTGAGTTTTATGATTCAAAGGATGTTATGTTTATCAAACCCGATGATTTGTATATAGATAGAATAACAATGTTAAACGAATCGAAAGAGTACTTATCTAATAAGGGTGCTGAACATGCTCGCATTTTGCCACAAGGTAGTGTTTTAGTTACATGTATTGGGATTATAGGTAAAATTGGTATACTAAAACAAGAAATGGCAGCATTTAATCAACAAATAAATGCTATTGTCCCTAATAAAAATATAGTCAATGAAAAGTACTTAGCTTATAAAATATGGAATGATAGAAAAAAACTTCAGCGTATAGCAAATGCACCTGTAGTTCCAATTATTAATAAAAGGCAATTTTCAGACTTCCAAATTGAGATACCTCCGATAGATTATCAACTCAAAGTTGTTGACGTTTTAGACAAAGCCCAAGAACTTATCGACAAACGAAAAGCCCAAATTGAAGCGTTAGACCAGTTAATGCAAAGTGTGTTTTTGGAGATGTTTGGGGATTTAAAAGGGAGACAGGTATCTTTAAGTGAACTATGCTATATTAATCCTTCAAAAAAAGAAATAGAGAATATGGATAAAAACCTTCCTGTTACATTTTTACCGATGGCAAATGTATCAGAGAATGGAGAACTCAATCTTTCTGAAAGTAGGCTAATAAAAGAAGTTTTCGATAGTTTTACTTATTTTCGGGAAGGGGATGTTCTGTTCGCAAAAATAACCCCTTGTATGGAAAATGGAAAAGGGGCAATAGCACGCAAATTAATAAATAATATAGGGTTTGGCTCAACAGAATTTCATGTTTTAAGACCAAAAGAGAATGTCAATAGCACATGGCTATATTATTTAACGAGTTTACAGTCTTTTCGGAAGCAAGCAGAAATGAATATGACTGGTAGTGCTGGTCAGAAACGTGTGCCAAAACAATTCTTTAGCAAATATAAAGTGGTGTTACCTCCTATCGAACGTCAAAATCAATTTGCCGAAATAGTACAGAAAATACAAGTTCAAAAAGAGGTGATGAAGAAAAGCCTAACCGAACTCGAAAACAATTTCAACTCCCTCATGCAACGGGCGTTTAGGGGAGAGTTGTTCAACGATTAGTAAATGTAAAAGAAATTCGTGCTGGTCAAGGGAGGGGATTGAGTGTTATCTAACTTTCATTTTTTAGTAGGCAAGCCCCATTACGAAAGCTTTGCGTCTGCGTGTGTGGAGGCAGAGAAAAGTTTGGTTGTGAGTCCGGCGACGTGCGCGATTTTGACGCGCCGCGCGCTCGAGCTTGCGGTGAAGTGGGTGTACAGCTTTGATAGCGCGTTAAAAGCACCGTATCAAGACAATTTATCGAGCTTAATTCACGATCACGGGTTTATGGCAATTATTGACGAAGAGTTGTTGCCGCTGTTGCGCTATATTGTGAAGCTAGGAAACGTTGCGGTTCATACAAATGCGATGATTACGAGGGAAGAAGCGATTCTTTCGTTGCATCATCTTCATCAATTTGTTTCTTGGATTGACTATTGTTATTCCGATGAATATACCGCGACAGACTTTGACGAATCGCTGCTGCAAATGGGTGAGGAGAAGCGTGAACGTCCAGAGGAGCTAAAAGATTTATATGAACGGTTAAGCTCGAAAGACAAACGTCTTGAAGAAATGATGAAAGAAAACGAAAAACTTCGCGCGCTTCTTACCGCTAAAAGGGAAGAAAATACGAAAGAGTACGATTTCCAAGTTGACGAGTTAAGTGAATATGAAACAAGAAAGAAATATATTGATCTCGACTTGAAACTGGCAGGTTGGGAGTTTAAAAAAGACGTTGTTGAGGAATATCCTGTCGTTGGCATGCCGAATCAAGAAGGAGTCGGTTATGTCGACTACGTCCTTTTTGGCGATAACGGGAAGCCACTTGCGGTTATCGAAGCGAAACGGACAACCACTGACCCGAACAAAGGAAAACAACAGGCGAAGTTGTACGCCGACTGCATCGAAAACATGCACGGTCAACGCCCGATTATTTTTTACACAAACGGTTTTGAAACGTACATTTGGGACGACCTTAACTATCCGGCGCGGAAAGTTTCTGGTTTTTACAATAAAGAAGAGTTAAGTTTACTCATCGATCGTCGGACGATGAAAAAGCCTTTTAACTATGTGCAAATTGACGAAAACATCATCAACCGTTACTATCAAAAAGAAGCGGCGTTAGCTGTATGCGATGCGCTCGAGAAAAAACAGCGCAAAGCGTTGCTTGTTATGGCGACGGGGAGTGGCAAAACGCGAACAGCGATCGCGATTGTTGATGTGCTTATGCGTCACAATTGGGTAAAAAATGTTTTATTTTTAGCTGATCGGAAAACGCTTGTCACGCAGGCGAAAAATAACTTCAGTCACCTGCTTCCGAATTTAACGCTATGTAATTTGCTTGACAACAAAGATAACCCAGAAGAAAGCCGTATGGTATTTTCGACATATCCAACGATGATGAATGCGATTGACGAAGCGAAGCGAAAAGACGGCAAACGCCTCTTTACCGTCGGACATTTTGACTTAATTATCGTCGATGAATCGCATCGCAGCATTTATAAAAAATATCGGGCGATTTTTGACTACTTTGACGCAATATTGCTCGGGCTGACCGCCACACCAAAAGATGAAATTGACCGCAATACGTATGAAGTGTTTGATTTAGAAAACGGTGTGCCGACCTATGCCTATGAGTTAGATCAAGCGGTGAAAGACGGATATTTAGTCGATTATCGGACGATTGAAACAACGCTGAAGTTTCTTGAAGAAGGCATTCGTTACGATGACTTATCTGATGAAGAAAAAGAACGATATGAAGAAACGTTTGACGACGAAGTGGGCGAGGATATTGACAGTGCCGCATTAAACGAATGGCTGTTTAACGATGATACGATTGATACAGTATTAAGAAATTTAATGGAGAAAGGAATTCGCGTCGAAGGTGGGGACAAACTCGGCAAAACGATTATTTTTGCGAAAAATCACCGCCACGCAGAACGGATTGTCGAGCGTTTCGATCGATTGTATCCTGAATATAAAGGCGGCTTTGCGCGCGTCATTGATTATAGCGTCAATTACTACCAAACGTTAATTGATGATTTTTCAGATCGAAACAAATTACCGCAAATTGCCGTGTCCGTTGATATGCTTGACACAGGAGTTGATATTCCAGAAGTCGTCAATCTTGTCTTTTTCAAAAAGGTACGTTCGAAAGCGAAGTTTTGGCAAATGATCGGACGCGGTACGCGTTTATGTAAAGATTTATTAGGCATCGGTCAAGATAAAACGCATTTTCTTATTTTTGATTACTGTGGGAACTTTGAGTTTTTCCGCGAAAACCCGAAAGGAATCGACGGGGAGATAGGAGAGAGTTTAACGGAGCGTTTGTTTAACGCCAAAGTTGAAATGATTAAAGAGCTCCAACATTTACGTTACCAAGAGGAAGAATATATTGCTTATCGCAACGAATTAATTGATGATGTACTTGTACAAATCAAGAAGTTAAACGAAGAAAGCTTTCGTGTAAGGCAATCCATTCAATATGTGCATAAGTTTAAAAACCGCGCGAATTGGGATTCGTTGACGGCGGTAGATGTCAATGAGCTTCAACAATACATTGCGCCGCTTATTGTTCCGCTTAGTGATGATGAATTTGCAAAGCGGTTTGATTTACTTATGTATACGATTGAACTAGCAAAACTGCAAACGAAAAATGCCACAAAACCGATTCGTAGTGCGATTCGCACCGCAGAGGCGTTATCTAAGCTCGGTTCAATTCCTCAAGTCGCGGAACAAAAATATATTATTGAAAAAGTGCAGACGGAAGAGTTTTGGAAAGAAGCGGATCTTTTTGAACTAGAAGCTGTTCGTGAAGCGTTGCGTGAATTAGTGAAATTTCTGGAACGAGAAACGAGAAAAATTTACTACACGAATTTCAAAGATCAAGTGTTGGAAGTGAAAGAAAATGGCTCGATGTTAGAAGTAAATGACTTAAGAAATTATCGCAAAAAAGTCGAGCATTACCTTCACGAACATCGCGACCAGTTAGCGATTTACAAACTGCGCCATAATAAAAAGTTAACGGTACAAGATTTACGCACGTTAGAACATATTCTTTGGAACGAACTCGGGACGAAAGCCGATTATGAAAAAGAATTTGGGGATACACCCATTATGAAACTTGTGCGCAAAACGGTCGGGCTTGACCCACAAGCAGCTAACGAGGCATTTTCCGAATTTTTATCAAACGAACGGCTAAACATTCACCAAAGCCGCTTTGTCAAATTGATCGTTGATTACTTTGTGAAAAATGGCGTGATGGACAAAAAAGTATTGCAAGAAGAACCGTTTAAAACGGTCGGAAGCATTGTCGATTTGTTTAAAGATAACTTAGATGATGCACGTAAAATTATTAGCATTATCGATGAGATTAATCGAAATTCAGAAGATATTGTCGGAGCATAGGACGATTTAACTTTTCCGCTTTTTTCGTATAAAAAAGCCAAAACAAATCCCCAGAGAGCGCGCTGTTTGTTCTCTGGGGGTATTAGTGGCGTAAATATTTTTCTAACGCTTCTACATCATTTGCATCGGTTAATATGCTTAAAGCCCAATTGTAAGGAGATTCGTGAAAGCCCATTGGATCAATCATTAACGAACGAACAACACCTGACTTTTTGATAAGCTCTTTTGCTTCAGTTTCACATTTTTCAAATTCGACAATAAGTTCACGAATAATATGCTGAACCATAATTTCGATTTCTTTTGGAATGGTCATAGACATGAGCCCCTTTGCACTTTTATGCATAGTCATCGCACCATACACGAAAAGCGACATCATCGATATGCTATTATTTCTCCATTTTCTTCGCCAAATCAGCAACCTCGCTAATTGTAAGCCCTGTTCGTTTTGCAATTTCGTGAATCGGTAGTACGTCTAATAAATTTTTTGCTATTTCAAGTGTTTTTTCGTGCACTTCTTTTTCTTGCTCAAACTCTTCGACAAGTAAGCGCATGACTTTGTTCATTTTCATCCACTCCTTTATTTTTTGTGCATATTGTTCGTCAATAAACTTATCGGTAGCGGTTAAAATGCCAGCAATGACGTGCAATTGTGTTTGTTCGTTGTGAATATTTTTTGCCAATTCAATCGTTTTTTCAATCATCATTTGTCGGTCAAAACGGCTATGCATAAGCGGAACGAGAATGAGCTTCATCGTTTCCTCTTCTGTTAGCGGTTCATTGTTGCAAATTTTTTCTTCGATCGTTGCAAAAATTGCATCACCGTTGTACTCAGAAAGCAACACGGCTTTGGAAGAAATACATCACCAGCGTAAAATTGTTCATATTTTCGTGTGACATCACTTGTATAAATGACCACGATACGAATGTGTCTCAGTTGTTTTTCTTGTTTATAGTATGTGTACAAAATCCGGTAAGCATAATCGAGGTATTTCAGATGATTGTCGATAAACCGTTCATTGCTTTCGTATTCGAGTAGGAGAATAGAATCGTCTTCGAGAAGAAATAATGTGTCAGAACGCTTTTCATCAGCTCGCACCGCTGGGAATTCGCTCGGCAGAAGCGCTTTAATTTTCGGAAGATCATGGAGGCCGTACACATCAAGCGCTTGATTACGATACAATTCGCTTAGCGATTTAAACAAAATATCTTTAGCGTGATACGATATTCCGTGCGCCATTTTGTTGCCCTCCGCTTTTTACTATTATTATACCTGTTGTCTCCTTTCATTGTCATCATTTGTTAGAATTTTGTCATAACAATCCGTCACCGCAGTGTTGTTAAGGAAAATGGGGTATACTGAAAAACAAATGGAACTACAATTTTTGTGTATGGAGTGAGAAGCAGTGAAAAAAGAACAAGTGTTGGACAGGAACATTTCATGGGGGCAGGAAATATGTTGAACACAAATTGGAACTTTGATAATAGCTACGCTCGTTTACCTGAGCGATTTTTTACGAGGCTTCATCCAACGCCTGTTCGTGATCCGAAGCTTGTTGTGCTCAATCGTTCGCTTGCGGAGGAGCTTGGATTAAATAGAGAGGCGTTGGCGAGTGAAGAAGGAGTGGCGGTGTTTGCGGGAAATCGTGTGCCAGAAGGGGCAGAACCTTTGGCGCAGGCGTATGCAGGGCATCAGTTTGGGTATTTTAATATGCTTGGCGACGGGCGAGCTATTTTGCTTGGGGAGCATGTGACGCCAAGTGGAGAACGGGTGGATATTCAGCTAAAAGGTTCGGGGCGGACGCCGTATTCGCGTGGTGGGGATGGTCGAGCGGCGCTTGGACCGATGCTTCGGGAGTATATCATTAGCGAGGCGATGGACGCGCTTCGGATTCCGACGACGAGAAGTTTAGCGGTCGTGACGACAGGGGAAGTGGTGATACGAGAGACGGAACTTCCAGGGGCGATTTTGACGCGCGTAGCTGCGAGCCATGTACGTGTCGGGACGTTTCAATATGCGGCACGCTTTTTATCTAAAGAGGAATTGCAAGCGTTAGCCGATTATGCGATCGAGCGGCATTATCCAAACGGAGAACAGACGTCCAATCGCTATGCTTTTTTGCTTGAAGAAGTGATGAAAAAGCAGGCGGCGCTTGTGGCAAAGTGGCAGTTAGTCGGGTTTATTCATGGGGTGATGAACACCGATAATATGACGATTAGCGGCGAGACGATTGATTACGGGCCGTG
>OGCI01000867.1_pt1 | contig 29659 bp, 28 predicted proteins | sample 1570021 | NCBI WGS metagenome assembly OGCI01 (sample SAMN06264664, study PRJEB24512) | hot springs metagenome | isolation source: Hot spring water | place: South Africa: Tshipise | collected 2015-06-21 | reverse complement strand
ATCTCGTCGCAGACGATGTCCAGGGCCTCGTCCCAGGATATGGGCTCGTAGCCGGAGATGCCGCGGTTGTGGGTGTTGCGCTCACCCTTGGGATCGAAGTCGACCCTCTTCAAGGGGGTGAGAATACGTTTGGGGGAGTAGATCATCGATTTCTGCGCCACGGCATGTGGCGAGAGAGTAGTACGACGGGGAGGCTTGAAGGTCCGCCCCCTTGCTTCTATTGTCCAGCCTTCGGGATCATCCTTACTCAGATCGATGGGGATGATCCGCACGATCTTGCCGTCTTCAACGTCGACAAAGACCGGGCCCCCCGTCGTGCTGTTCGTGAACCGTTCGACTTTTCCCATATTCTCGACCTCCGCTGTCCCGGTTGCACGCAGTCTGTCGCGAGTTGCCTGCTTTTTGATTGTATGACTGCCAGGCCTGATAATCTACGCCACCTGAGCCACGTGCAATCCCCTGACGCTGTCTTGCTGCTCCTATTCCGCTAAGTGGAACTCCTTACCGCGGCACGGTGTGCACGCCAAGCCCAAGAATACGCCCCCCGCTGGTTGACCCAGCGGGGGGCTCTTACTCGGATCGACACAAGTCAAGCCCCCATCCCGAGGGCAAGACAAAGTCGCTCAGGTTTACAGATCGGCAACTGGACCGTAGTACTGGTCGGCAACTGGACCGTAGCCCGTGCCACAGTAAGTGTAGGTCCTGTCTGGAACGTCGTTCAGCTCCGACTCCTCGATCTCCGCAACACAACGCACCATGGAACCATCGCCCATGTACCAGCGGATCGGGAAGCAGTAGAAGCGGAAGCGCTTGTTCGAGACCTTGTCCAGATCCCCGCCAAGGTTCTCCACTCCGACGATGCCATGACCCAGCATCAGCTTATGGCACGGCTCCCAAGTACCCCATTCACCGACGGCCTCGAGGTCGCCAAACTTGGCCATGTAGGCGTCCTTGCCATGAATCTTGATGTAAAGCTCTCTGTCGAACTCGGCGTAGGCCTCTTCACCGAACTGCTCGATGTATTCCTCGGTGATAGGCTTCCCCGTCCGGCCGAGCAGGTTCATCCTCGTGGGGCCATTGTTGCCCATGGCGGTGTGGAGCGGATGGTCAAGCGCCTGCATGTCCATCGCCACACACTTGGGTTTGTACTTCACAAACCAGCGACCCGCCTCGACCCCGGTACCGCAAGAATAATGGTAATAATCCTTGGAATCATCGAACAACCGATGCATGCCGGTGTTGAGGCAGACCACCATCCCCTTGAGCTCGGTCGGTTTGATGTTGGCCCTCTCGCACGCGTCTTCGAGATGCTCGGGCAGAATCAAGCCCCACTTGTGGACCTTGATTTCGAGGCACACTGCATCGCCAGTGTACGCATCGACCGGCATCTCGTGGGTGTAGCGAGCCCTTCTACCGTCGAACTCACGCTCCATGACATGACGCGGGGCGTCGGCATGAGTACCGGTATGCTGGACGCAGTCGATCCTCTGAGTGAGGACGCCGCCCTTTGCCATAGTATGCATCGAGTCGATGATCGGTTTGGCGAAGTACGGCCAGCGAGGAATCTCTGCGCTGAACGGATGTGTGAGGTCAACCCAGACTTTGCCCATAATGGTCTCTCTTCTCCTTTCGTGGTTTGCCTATTGCTAACAGCGGTTTAACCGCCCGGTCTACCCAGAGCGACGTTACTTGTCTTGCACCTCCTTCATTTGTTTTACAGCTTTTATCAGGTAGGTGAGAAGACGGCTGCGTAAGGCTTGCTGAGCCTCGGGTGTCCATGTCTGATACCCGACCCCACCAGACTTGAAACCTAGCTCGCCCTTGGCCACCTTCTCCCGCAAGAGCCGTGAGGGCTCGTGTGAATCCTCCAGGTGCTTGAGCACGTAGTCATGTATCTGGAGGGTCAAGTCAAGGCCAACCATGTCGGCATTCTCGCAGGGACCCAGTACAGGTAGGCGAAGGCCGGGGCCATACTTCAGACTTTCGTCCACAGTCGCCGGATCCGCGATGCCCCGCTCTACGATCGACAAAGCCTCCCGCCAGAGCGCATGCTGCAGCCGATTAGCAACGAAGCCGGGAACATCCTTCTTGCAGTGGACCGGGTGCTTCCCTATGGCGCGGTGCAGATCCATCGTCACATCGATCACCCACGGAGGTGTCAACTCTGTCTGGACCACTTCCACCAGCGGTATCAAAAACGGCGGGTTCCACCAATGGGTCCCGATGATCCGATCGCGCTTGCGGGCCTTGCTGCCGATCTCCGTAGGGCTCATCACTGAGGTGTTGGTGGCTAGGATGGTGTCTGGCTTGCACATCTCATCCAGGCTCTGGAACACGTCCTGTTTCAGAGCCATGTCTTCTGCAACGCACTCGAGCACGAAGTCCGCATCCGCCACAGCCTCCGCCATATCCTGTGTGGTGGTGACTCGCGCCATCGTGGGTTCGACATCTTCCAGCTTGCCAAGACCATGCTCCGCCAGGAAAGTGAGGTCCTTCCGCATGGCCTCGATTCCCTTCTGCAGGGTCTCCAGCCGGCGACTGTAAAGAGCCACCGAATATCCCGCCGCGGCAAAAACCATGGCACAACCGTGCCCCATGTTGCCGCCGCCAATGACGGCGATCTTTCTGATGTCGCCCAGCTTCATCATCCGGCCACCGCTCCGCCGTCTACGGACAGAATCACACCAGTCACGTAGTCTGAAGCCGGGGAGGCGAGGTAAACACAGGCACCCACAAAATCGTCAAGCTCAGCAGCTCGCCCCATCGGAATGCGAGCCATGAAGATCTTGACCATTTCCGGATCCCGCCGCACCTGCTCGGTAAGCGGCGTCCAGAAGATAGAAGGTGCGATGCAGTTTACGTTGATCTTGTATTTCGCCCATTCAGTGGCCAGCTGCTTAGTGAGGAGATGAACAGCTCCCTTGGACGTGCCGTAGGCAGCGTATCCTCCAGGATGTCCCAGAAAGCCGCGCACCGACCCAATGGTTATGACTTTGCCCCCGCCGCCCTGTTTAACGTACTCGGCGCCCGCGTACTTGGCACAGAGGAACGTCCCGCGAACGTTGACGTCCATGACCTTCTGCCACTCATTGATGTCGAAGGTCTCTGCGGGCTGACGATTCCCGGCCGTACCGGCCACCGTCACCATGATGTTGACCTTGCCAAAATCCTTGATGACCTGTTCCATAGCTGCCTTGACGCTCTCATCGTTTGTAACGTCGACAGCGGTAGCCGTCGCTTTGCAGCCTATGCTCTGCACCTCCGCCACCATGTCAGCCATGATGTCGGTCTTGATATCCCAACCAGCGATGTCAGCACCAAAAGCAGCCAGGCCCCGGCAAAGAGCGTGCCCCAACGTGCCGCCAGCACCAGTGACCACCGCGACTTTGCCGTGCAGATCAAAGATCTTCTTCAGTTCTTCAACTGACTTTCTCGGTGTTTCTTCAGACATTCTTCCGACCTCCAGACTGTTTCTTTCCGCCCAAACGCCACCACGGCGAACCCGGTGAAACCCGGACAAGCTACCCGATTATCACCAGCATGCTGGCCGGGAACTTGGTGTTGTTCTTGATGGCGCGCCCCTCGTTAGCACCAATGAAGATGGAGTCCATCGGCTTGAGCACGATCTCGTTGCCATCCTTGTCGGTGACAGTGATCTCACCCTGGGTGCAGAAATACACTTTCTCAGTGGGGCTAGCATCGAAGTCAGCGCCGCCCCCGGGCAGGAAGTGCGAGTAGCCGACCGTGAACTTGGTGATGCCCGTCTCGTCCTTGCCCTGCAGTCTCAGGGTTGTACAGCCGTGGTGCTTGGGGGCCACATACTCCACAGCCTCGCTCACCGATACCTTCTTCATGCTTCGCTCCCTCGTCTTGGCGACAATCGCCGCTTGGTTTGCACGACCACCGGCCCCGGGCGCCGTCCAGCTCGCTTATCTGACGTCACTCGCGAGAGTCGGTATAGCAGACCACCGGAACCTGAGCCCGGTGGACTAGCTCCTACTTCTTGGGAGGCAGACCGAGGATCTCCCTGGCTTCGGCAGGAGTAGCCACCGGCCGCCCGAACTCCTTGGCCAGACGCTGCACCTTCTCCACAAACTCGTAGTTGTGCTTCGCCAACACGCCCTTGCTCAGATAGACGTTGTCCTCCATGCCCACGCGGACATGCCCACCCATGTTGATGGCCATGGCCATGATCAGGTTGGCGGTCGGTCCGCAGCCAAAGGCCGACCAAGTGGATCCCGAAGGCAGCAGATCAACCAGGTGCACCAGGTTCTTGGCCGTCCCTTCCATACCGCCATGGACATGCATGCAGCACTGGAAATGAATGGGCGGGATGAGGATGCCGTCTTTCATCAGCCTGATGGCGTTCCACACCATGCCGGCGTCGAACACCTCTACCTCCGGCTTGATGCCGTGCTCGATGTACGCTTTACCCAGCTTCTCCAGGAAGGTGGGGCTGTTTATGAACACGCCCTTGTAGAAATTCATGGAACCGGCGTCGAAAGTGCCCATGTCGGGCTTCAGCACGGTATGAGGCAGTATGCGCTCCTCATCGGTGAAGCCCAGCCCTCCGGAGGACGTCATGTTGATGATCATGTCGGGGCACTTTTCGCGGACCAAGCCGACAGTCTCCTCGAACCGGTCGAGAGCCATGGTCGGCGCGCCCTCCGGCGTGCGTACGTGGATATGCGCAATGGACGCCCCCGCCTGGTAGGCGCCATAGACCTCCTCTGCGATCTCCTCGGGCTGGATGGGCAGATAAGGGGTGTTCTCCTTGGTCGTCATTGCTCCGGTCGTTGCCACCGTGATGATGAGTTTGTCCATCCGTAAACCTCCGCGTCCTGTTTCAAAGCCCTGGCTACAAGAGAGCGGCCGATACATCCACGGACCCTCCCGCCGGCGCAGAGACACGCACCAGGGGCGCCCGACTGCTCAGCCAAAGCCACAAGTCAGCATATGATTAACTGTACACCATGCGCGCCGAGTCCGCCGCAAACCGAGCCGGCCCTCACTAGCCGCGCTGGTCTCTTCCCGACGAGTGGAATGATATTCCATTATGCGTCCGAGGGGCTGGGCGGGCCAGTTGCCACGGCTCCCTGGTCGTCTATAATAACCGGGAGTTTCAATCCCCCGGATAGGGAAAGCCTAGCCAGGGTGTCTGGCTGCAATCGTGCCGAAGTGGCGGAATTGGCAGACGCGCTGGACTCAAACTCCAGTGAGGGTCACACCTCGTGCGGGTTCGACCCCCGCCTTCGGCACCAACCCTCTAGTTGTCGGTTACGGGCGTCCGCGCGACTGGTAGGCCCGACAATCCCTGTGGTAGCTCCGCGAACACGGCGTGTTCGGTTCTTGGGCGGTTCAGACCCTCGGTTGTTTGCAATCTGTGGATTTGTTGCCGCAATGCTGCTACACTTTCACTCATGGACGAGAACATTGCGGATCAGAGGCGTGCTGAGCGCGAGAGACGCTACGCCGAGTTGGTAGGCGAGCGTCTCCGTAGGCTCCGCCTGGACCGCAACCTCAGTCTTCAAGAAGTATGTGATCGCTCTGGCGGTTCCTTCGTCGTCTCCACTCTCAGCGCCTACGAGCGGGGTAAGCGTAGCCTCAGCCTCGAGCGACTCCACCAGCTGGCCTCCATCTACGGGGTGTCCCCGGTAACCATCCTGGATGTGGAGGACGAGCCGGAGTTCCAGCTGGCAGTGGCCGCGACGGCTCCTCTACGCATCCGGTTGAGTCAACTCGAGCGCCTCACCCCGGAGGAGCGGCGACCGCTGGAGACTTATCTGGCGTTCTTGCGAGAACTGCGAGGCGACCCCACCCGCGACCTTCTCACCATTCGCAAAGACGACCTCAACTATCTTTCCGGCCTCTATGGTGTGAAGCCACACGCGCTCCGCGATTTCCTGGAGCGCCAGGGCGTGCTGGCTTCCCACTGACGCTGTCTCTGGGCCGGCCCGGGGTCGAGCCCATCCCCACACACCAGGCGAAACCAGAAGAACGGCTCCTCGCTTGGTTCGCCTCAGGTGGCCTTTGCTATCGCGTCAAGGGCGTGAGCCAGAAACCTCCTGACGCTAGCGAGCGAGTCGTGAAAGCGGTCGTCAGCATCCACCATGTTGACAAGAGCGCTACCGACGATTACGCCGTCCGCGTAACGGGCTACGGTGGCCGCTTGCTCTGGGGTGGAGACACCGAAGCCGACGGCGAGGGGAAGCTCCGCGTACCTGCGCAACCGATTCAGGAACTGGGGCAGATCTGCCCGCAGGGAAGCGCGGGCTCCGGTCACCCCGGTCGTCGAAACACAGTAGATGAAGCCGGAGGCAGCCCCGGCGATGCGAGCCAACCGGGTGTCCGGGCTAGTGGGAGCAGCCAGCAGCACCAGGTCCACTCCCGCGGAAGCGGCCAAGGCCCGTAGCTCGTCGGCTTCTTCCACCGGAAGGTCCGGTACGACTACCCCAGCCACTCCCCGGTCAGCGCAACTAGCGAAGAACCGCTCCTTCCCGAAGGCCAATACCGTGTTCAGGTAGCAAAGGAGAACGACCTCCACTCCACGCCGCGCCGCTCTTTCCGCCAGCTCCAAGACGTCCCGAGGACGGGTTCCGGCCCGCAGAGCCATCTGCGAGGCCGCCTGGATGACCGGGCCGTCAGCTAAGGGGTCCGAGAAGGGTATTCCGATCTCCACCAGGGCTACCCCGCTTTCAATATAGGTGTCGAGGACGGCTTCGCAGGAAGCGGGATCGGGGTAGCCACCCACCGCATAGGGGATGAGTAGCGGGTGTCTTGCTTCTCGAAAAAGACGGGTGAGCACGCTCATTCTTCCCTCTCCAAAGCTCGGGCGGCGGTATAGACGTCCTTGTCGCCACGACCAGAAAGATTCACTATTAGGACCTCATCCGCGGAGAAACCGTGCCCACCACGCAGTAGATAGGCAAGGGCATGAGCGCTTTCCAAGGCGGGAATGATCCCCTCCAGACGGGCCAGAGCCTGGAATGCCTGCAAAGCTTCCGCGTCCGTGGCGCTCGTGTATTCCACCCGGCCTAGGTCCTTCAGATAGGAGTGCTCGGGCCCCACCGAAGGATAATCCAGCCCGGCCGCGATCGAATGGGCTTCCTGTATCTGGCCATCTTCATCTTGCAGAACATAGGAATAAGAACCGTGCAGGATCCCGCCCCGCCCTGTCGCTAGCGAAGCTCCATGCCGCCCGGTCTCTAAGCCCAGACCGGCTGCCTCTACCCCCACCAGTCGCACCGTGGACTCCCCCAGGAAGTCATGAAAGATCCCGATGGCGTTGCTGCCGGCCCCCACGCAGGCTACGATGCCGTCGGGCAGCCGACCCTCTTTCTCCAGTATCTGCTGCCGTGCCTCCCGACCGATGACCGACTGGAAGTCCCGCACTATGGTGGGATAGGGGGCCGGACCGACCACCGAACCTATGATGTAGTGAGTGGTCTCCACGTTGGTGACCCAGTCTCGGATCGCCTCATTGGTGGCATCCTTGAGGGTGCCGCTGCCTGAGGTCACCGGTATCACTTCCGCCCCCAGCAGCCTCATGCGGTACACGTTGAGCTCCTGCCTGCGAATGTCTTCCTCCCCCATGTAGACATGACAGGAAAGACCGAACAGCGCCGCCACTGTGGCAGTCGCCACCCCGTGCTGCCCCGCCCCGGTCTCGGCTATGATGCGCTTCTTGCCCATACGGGTGGCGAGCAGTATCTGGCCAAGGGTGTTGTTGATCTTGTGGGCCCCGGTGTGAGCCAGGTCCTCCCGTTTGAGGTAGACGCGGCAGCCGACGACTTCGGAGAGCCGTCGAGCCGCAAACAAAGGGGTGGGCCGACCGGCGTAGTCCTCCTGTAGCATGCGCAGTTCTGCGTTGAAGGCCGGATCGTCCCGATAGGTCTCGTACGCCTGCTCCAGCTCTTCTAACGCAGCCACCAACGTCTCGGGGACGTAGCGTCCCCCGTAAGGACCGAACCGCTGTGTGATGGTCACCGTATTTTTCCTTTCTTGCCTGCTAGACCTCTCTGGTCGCAAACCCCGGGACCGCCCGGGCTCGTTCGAAAAGAGCCCGCATCAGCGCGTGGTCTTTTCGGCCGGGGGCGAACTCTACGCCGCTGGAAACATCCACTCCCCAGGCCCCCGACTGTCTCAGCGCCTCTACCACATTGCCCGGTCCGATGCCGCCGGCTATCAGCACTGCCCCCGAGCGGGCCGCCTCGCGCACCGCCTGCCAGGCAAAGGCAGTGCCGGTACCGCCGAACTGGGCCTGCGCTCCGGTCCGGGCCAGGGTGTCGAAAAGGATGAAGTCGGCTCCCTGCTCTCTGACTGCAGCCGCCGCCTGCGCCAATTCGCCCGCCTGTGCCTCGCCTACCGGCACCGGGAGGGCCCGGATGATCAAGGGCGGCGCGCTGAAGGGTGGCCGGTGACTTGGCGCGCCCAGTCCGCCGCTCGGCGCCCCCGGCGCTCTCCTCTCCTGCCACTCCTTTGCCAGCGCGGTCCGGACCACCCCTATGGCGGGGGACTGCCGACCATGCAGCTGGACTGCGTCCAACCCGACTGCTGCAGCCACGGAGGCCACTTCCTCCGCCGTGACCTCGGCGAAAACGCCGACGACAAGGGGCGCGGGCCACGGTCCGCCCTGGGCCGTGGCCCGCGCCACCGCCGCTAGCTCCCTCGCTTGCTCTAAGGTCACCCGGCGGGGACTCGGGGCAAGGACCATTCCCACCGCCCAGGGCCCCAGGCTGACCGCGAGCCGGACATCTTCGACCCGGGTGAGACCGCAGATTTTTACCGCTGGTCGGTGGATCGACACGTCCCCGCCTTCCCCACCGTGGCTCACGCCTTCCCCAACGTCGCTCACGTTTTCCCTATCACTGTCTGCTAGCCGCGCTTTCTTGCCACGTCCTGCTTCCTCAGGGCACCAGCAGGACCGGCAGAGAGATGGAACGCATCAACTGCTCCGCTGTGCTCCCCAGGATCAAGCTGTGCAACACCGACTCGCCGCGCATGCCTAGGACTACCAGATCGGCTACCTGGGCTTCGACGTAACCTGCGGCTACTTTGGCCGCCCGCCCAGGGCGGACGGAGTAGTCCACGCTCAGCCCCAAGGGGTCAAGGTACGCGGCCGCCTGTCGCTGGACAGCCGCCGCGCGGGACGCGTCATCATCTACAGTCAGCACCCCCAGCTTGAGTCCAAGGGTACCCGCCAGCTCAGCGGCCAGCTTGAGAGCTCGATTGGCCGGTGGACTACCGTCGAAAAGCACCACGGCCTTCTCCAGAGACCTCGGTTCCGCTTCGACCAGGAGCACGGCCGTGGCTGAGCGCCGCGCGACCTGCTCGGCCGTCGAGCCGAGCAGGTCGCGCCCCCACTTCGCATGCTCCCCCCGCTTCCCCATGACGATAAGGTCGTGGGATCTGCCCAGTTCGGCGATCACCTGACTGGGCACCCCCTCTTCCAGGCGAGTCTCGACGGCGAGACCAGCGCTCTTTGCCGTCTCGCGGAACTCGCTCAAGATCCGCTCGCTCTTCTGCCGGAAACGCTCCATGATCTCGCTGGGCACTACGACCGGGGTGACCGCTTCCACAGCGAAGGAGTAGTCCACGTACGGCGGCATCTCCAGGTAGCGCACGTCCACCACATAGAGACCCGTCAAGCGTGCACCCAAAGACAGGGCGAGCCTGACCGCCTGCTGTGTGGCGGATCGGGAGTACCCGGAAGAGTCGAGCGGGACAAGCAGCGCCTTGATCATGACCTCCCCCTTTCCTCCCTGATCCCTCTCCCAGTCTTCGTCTCTTGACTGCTTCGGTGGTGTACCGCTACCGGTGGAAAGATGAGGTCCCGAGCAGCAGCCGCTGGATCGGGACACTTAAGCAGGGCTTCCCCTACCAAGACAGCATCCACCCCTACTTGGGCGACCCGCTCCACATCCTCGCGACTTGCGATACCACTCTCCGCCACCAACAAGCGGTCGGCGGGCACCATAGGCGCGAGTCTCAAAGTGGTCTCCAGGGAGACTGTAAAAGTTGCCAAATCCCGGTTGTTGATGCCGATTACCACCCCGGGCACCGGAAGTGCCCGCTCCATCTCGGACGCATCGTGCACCTCCAAGAGTACGTCTAACCCGAGCTCACTGGCCACCCAAACCAGCTCCTGCAGAGCCTCCTGAGGAAGCAGACGAGCTATCAAGAGCACCGCCGCCGCTCCATAGACGCGCGCCTCCCACACCTGATAGGGCTCCACAATGAAATCCTTGCGCAGCACCGGCAATGGGACCCGGCAGACCGCCGTCTCCAGGTCACGGAGAGAACCTCCGAAGTGGTCTTCCTCGGTCAGCACCGATAGAGCTGAAGCTCCCGCCGACCTGTACCCGTCCACTAGGAAGCCCACGTCCAGGTCAGGCCGGATGGGGCCCCGGCTCGGAGACCTCCGCTTGACTTCCGCTATCAAGGCGACCTGGGACCCGCGTAAAGACCTGGCGAACGACCGCGTCCCAGAGGTGGTCGGTACTGGGGGCCTTGGCCTCTCCTCCCGCTGGCAAAGCGACGCGTCCCCACCCCCAGGTGATACGCCCTCTGGGGACGAGAGCGGGCTCGCCGGACCGGCTCCGAACTCCTCCCGCACTCTTGCCTCCAGGAGTGGCAAGGGCAGTCTGCGCTTACGCTCGGCCAGACGCTCGCGCACATCGGCCACAATACGGTCCAGAAAGGTTCCTGACGACCCACTCGTCATCAGTGCGAGGCCTCCTCGCCAGCTCCCGTGCCGCCCGGCTCGTCCACCGCAGATTGTTGAGGGCCGCCGGCTGCAGATTGTTGCGACCCGTCGGGCACAGATTGTTGCCACCCGGCCATCGCCGGTCGCTGCGCGTCAGGTGGTGCTGACCGTCTCCGTCCACACCTCCGCGTAAAGGCCACCAGCCGCTCCAGCACGGCAAGGGCTCGCCCGCTGTCCAGCACCTCGGCTGCTTGTTCCACGCCGGCTCTGATCGAGTCACACACTCCCGCCACGTAGAGGGCAGCGCCCGCGTTGAGAAGTACCGCATCCCGGGGAGCGCCACTCGCCCCCTCGAGAATGGCCCGAGTGATGGTCGCGTTCCGCTCGGCGTCATTGCCAGCAATAGCGCAGAGGGGATGTCGAGGCAACCCGTAGTCGCAGGGCTCCACAGTGAACGCAGCGCTTGTCTGTCCTTCTCGGACCTCCATGAGGGTACTGGGTCCGGTGACCGCGAGCTCATCCATACCGTCGTGCCCACTCACCACCAGCGCTTTCTCGCAGCCTAGACGGGCCAGGGCTTCAGCGATCACAGGCAGGTACCCGGGCACACTCACCCCCAATAAGAACCGCCGGACTCCGGCCGGGTTGGTCAGGGGACCGAGGAAATTGAAGACCGTGCGCACACCCAAAGACCGGCGCACCCCCGCCACCCGACCGGCAGCGGGGTGGTGACAAGGAGCCAGCATGAACCCCATCCCCACCTGCTCGATACACTCAGCTATCTCCTCCGGCTCCAACGTGAGGTCTACACCGAGCGCTTCGAGCACATCGGCCGAGCCACAGCGCGAGCTGGCTCCCCGGTTACCGTGTTTGGCCACCTTGACCCCTGCCCCAGCGACCACAAAGGCGGCCGTGGTAGAGATGTTGAACGTACCCAGGCCGTCGCCCCCGGTGCCGACCACATCAACCAGCGTTGCTACGCCACCTACCGGGACGGCGATGACCCTACTCCGCATAGCGTCTACAAGACCGGCTATCTCTTCAGCCGTCTCCCCCTTGGTCCGCAGGGCGATGAGGAAGGCCGCGATCTCGTTCTCGCCGACCAGGCCTTCGGCAATGAGCTCCAGGGCACGCGCGGCCTCTTCTCGCGCCAGGTCCTGCCGTCGAGCCAGCTTCTCCAACAGAACGGTGAACGGCCGTTCGCCGCCTCCCGCCCCGGGCAAGCCCGAATCCAGCCCTGGTGCGCCCGCTGCCCTCGCGTTTTGTCGAGCTTCAACCTGCCCGGCCGCAGTCATCGCAGGCCTTTCCGATTGCTGAGGAAATTGCGCAGAAGGTCCTTACCGACGATGGTCAGCAAGCTCTCCGGGTGAAACTGGACCCCTTCGACGTTGAAACGTCGGTGGCGCACGCCCATGATCACCCCGTCCTCAGTCCACGCTGAGACCTCCAGCTCGGGCGGTAGATCCCGATCCAGCACGAGCGAGTGATACCGCGTAGCTACAAAGGGTTGGGGCAGGCCCGCGAAGATGGTGCGGCAGTCATGGTGGATGAGGGAAGTCTTGCCGTGCACGGGCTGGGCTGCCCGTATCACTTTCCCCCCGTAGACTTGACCTATAGCCTGGTGACCCAGGCAGACCCCAAGCACCGGGCAGACTCCTGCGAAGGCTGCAATGACCTCCATGCTCACCCCGGCTTCGTTCGGTGTACAGGGGCCGGGTGAGATCACCACATGGGTGGCGCCATGCTCACGTAGCTCCTCCACAGTCACCTGGTCGTTACGGAATACGTGGATCCTGGTCCCCGATATCTCGCTCAGGTACTGGACAAGGTTGTAAGTGAAGGAATCGTAGTTATCGATCATGACGATGCGTAGGTCGCTCAGTCCGGGGGCCGGGAACTTCTGCCGCCCGGCCGGCTCCAACCCCTGCCGCACCTCCAGAACTGCTCCATTCGCCGCTCTCATGGCTCACCCCCACCCCTCTTGACCGGTTGCCAGCTCGATCGCTTTGAACACGGCCCGGGCCTTGTTCTCGGTCTCCGCGAATTCTCGCTGCGGATCCGAGTCCGCCACTATCCCCGCCCCGGCTTGTACGTAGGCCCGCCCCTCCTTCAAGAGCACGGTGCGGATGTAGATGCAGGAATCCAGGTCTCCCGAGAAACTGAGATAACCGATGGCTCCCGCGTAGGGTCCTCGACGTGTAGGCTCGAGCTCGTCGATGATCTCCATGGCCCTGACTTTGGGGGCTCCCGAGACCGTCCCTGCTGGGAAGACCGCCCGTAGAGCGTCGGTGGCACCCACCCCCTCCTCTAGCTCCCCGGTCACCGAGGAGACCATGTGCATCACGTGGCTATAGCGCTCCACCTGCATGAAGCCTTCCACCTGCAGTGAGCCTGACCTGCAGACCCGGCCCAGGTCGTTGCGCCCGAGGTCCACCAGCATGAGGTGTTCGGCTCGCTCCTTTTCGTCCTTCAGCATCTCCTCGGCCAGACGCAGATCCTCAGCCGCTGTGGCTCCCCGCGGCCGGGTCCCTGCTATCGGACGCGTCTCCACCCGTCTTCCCGTCACCGTCACCAGGGGTTCGGGGCTGGACCCCACCACTTCGAAATCTCGAAAGGACAGGTAGTACATGTAGGGGCTGGGGTTGACGGCCCGCAGTCCCCGGTAGATGGAGAAGCCGTTGACGGTTACAGGAAGCTCGAACCGTTGGGACAAGACCACCTGGAAGGCATCCCCAGCGTGGATGTACTCGCGGATGCGTCTCACCGAAGAAACGAAGCGTTCACGGGTGAAGTTCGAGCGCGAACGGGCCTCCCCGGCCGGTCCCGCTGTCCGCGGGGCCGGCCGGGGGACAGGCCCCTGTAGCCGATACTTGATCTCGGCCAGACGCTCAACAGCGTCGGCATAGGCCTCTTCAAAGCCTGCGGACCCGTCGCAGAAGACATTGGTCAGCAACGTGATCGAGTGCTGCAGATGATCGAACACCACGATGACGTCGGTGACCAAGAAGGCCATCTCCGGCAGCCCTAGATCGTCCGGCGGCGCGGCGGGCAACCGCTCCACGTAACGCACGCAGTCATAGCCGAAGTAGCCGACGGCTCCCCCCACGAAGGGAGGAAGCCCTTCCAGCTCCGGGGCACGGTAGCTGGCAAGGTGAGAGGCCATGAAGGCGAAGGGATCGCCTCCGTTCGCGTCCAGCCGGAACTGCTCGTCTCGGCCCTGGCGCCGGACCGTGACCGTCCCCTGCGACAAGCGGAGGCTTTCCCAGGCTTTGAGGCCGAGAAAGGAGTAGCGCCCTAAGCGTTGTCCCTGCTCGGCGCTCTCGAGAAGGAAGCACCCCGCTGGTTGCCGTAGTTTGAGAAACGCGGAGACGGGGGTCTCGGTGTCGTCCAGATATTGGTGGAAGACTGGGATGACGTTATAGCTGTAGCTGAGCCTCCGCGCCTCTTCCAACGAGGGCGTGGCCGCGAGCGGTCCGGATGTCATCGCCGCCTACCTTTGCCGACGGGCCAGGAACGGCGGCGTCTCTCCGGTGGGAGGCGTAAGCCATCGACCGTCGAAACAGGTGAAATCGCCGGTATGACAGGCAACGCCGGTCTGCTCCACTAGGGCCAGCAGGGTGTCGCCGTCACAGTCATAGCGCAGCTCCCGGACTTTCTGGATGTGACCGGAGGTAGCGCCCTTATTCCAATACTCGTTCCGCGACCGACTGAAGAACCAGGTAGTGCCCGTCTCCAAGGTGCGCCGAATCGACTCGGCGTTCATGTAAGCCAGCATGAGCACTTCCCCGGTATTCCATTCCTGGACGACGCAGGGTACCAAGCCCCGGGAGTCATACTTGATGGCCTCCAGCCCTACGGCCGGTTGAGCTTCCGGCTGAGGGGGGGCTTCCTGGCTCCGGGCCTCGGCCCCGGGGAAGTCGACACCTGAGTTCTCGGCGCCTAGCCCGCTAGAAGCCGGCTCACCGGCGACTGTATTCTCGACTGTATTCTCGAAACTCTGGGAGTTGCAGGACTGCTCTGGCATCTCGTTCCTCTCCTTGCTCACCTTTCGCCCGGTTGGCGCGTCACCGCGCTACATGCCGGTCGGCCCAGTCGGGCGACTGTCCGACCGCTGGAGGCGCCCCTCGCCAAAAGCGAGGGGCTAGGACCACGAGAAATGCCAGCAGAAGAGCGGGGACAGACGCGACGCGCGCAGGGACAGCAGCCAGCCGCCGACCCGAATCGGCTCACCCGCCAGATGCTCCACAGCCTCGCGCACCATCATCTTTGCCCCACCATCCTCGCTCGTTCCGAGCAGGTCATGCCGACAACGAAGACCGGGGACATGAGAAGCTGCCCCAGTCACCCGGTATGATACATCGGTGAGACAGGGTTGTTAAGTAGGCGCGGGGGCCGGGAAGCACGAGACGACAAGAGGTGCAGTGGTGGAAAGGTCGGCCGAGCTCATCTTCACAGGCGATGAGCTCCTTCGCGGGGACATAGTAAACACCAACCAGGCCTATCTGGGCCAATGTCTTCTCGATCTGGGCGTATTCGCGCGCCGGTCGGTCTGCGTGGAAGATGACCTCGAAGCTATCGCCCGAGCCATTGCGGACAGTCTGTCTCGCCACCCGGAAGTGCTCGTGCTTTCCGGGGGGCTAGGACCGACAGAGGATGACCTGACCCGCGAAGCCACCGCGGCCGCCTTGGCCTTGCCGCTGGAACACCATGAGGAGTTGCTTGCCCAAATCCGGGAGCGGTTCGAAGCGCGTGGTTACCGCATGAGCGACAGCAATCGCAAGCAAGCTACCATCCCCCAAGGGGCGGTGCCCATACCTCTGGCCGGCACGGCTCCGGGTTTCTATGTGGACATGGGTGAGACCCTCCTCGTTGCTCTCCCGGGGGTGCCCTGGGAACTCAAGGAGATGTGGGAGAGCACAGTCGAGCCCCTGCTACGCAGCCGGGCAGGCCGAGGAAGCAGCCACCTCGTCAAGCGCATCCTCACTTTTGGCATCGGCGAGTCGTTGATCGCGGAGAAACTGGCGGAGCTCGCTTGGCAGGGACCGACAGTCCATATCGGCACTAGAGCCAGTTTGGACGGGGTGACTGTCATCCTCCGTGGTCCGGACTCCTCAGCAGGGCAGCAAGCCCTCCAAGAAGCGGCCGAACGGGTCTGCGCACTGCTCGGAGACCACGTCGTGTCGGTGGACGGGCCGGGACTACCGGAGATAGTGGGCGAGCTTCTACGAGCACATAGCTTGACCCTAGCTGTGGCGGAGTCCTGTACCGGGGGACTGCTCGGCAAACGGGTCACCGACGTCCCTGGCAGCAGTGACTACTTCTTAGGTGGGGTCACGGCCTATTCGAATGAGGTCAAGAAGACCTTGCTTGCCGTTCCGGGAGAGGTGCTCACCCGCTACGGAGCGGTGAGCGAGGAAGCGGCCAGGGCCATGGCCCTGGGCGTTTGTCGCCTGCTGGGAAGCGATTGCGCCCTGTCCACCACCGGGATTGCAGGACCGGGGGGCGGATCAGAGGACAAACCGATAGGCCTGGTCTACATCGGAAGTGTGGTCGGCGCCAAGGTCACGGTAGAGAGACTCCGCCTGTTCGGGGGTCGCGAGCAGATCCGGGAGCGTGCAGCCCTTTCGGCACTCGACCTGCTGCGCAGGCGGCTCTCGACGGAGAGCAAGGGGTCCTGAAGAGCCGGGCCCGCTGCTGACAAGCACGACCCCTTGTTCCCCACAGGCGGAATAATCTTTCCGGCCACGGGGTAAGAGTATCGCTGGACAAACGGCCGGATTGGCTACGTCGGTCGACCGCCGGATGAAAGTCGCCGGATGAAAGGTGAGGAGATGGAGCAACCCAAGGTCTTTCTTTACGCGCTGAGCACGTGCGGTCACTGCAGAAACACCAAGAAGCTGCTCGACGAGCACAACGTCAAGTACGAGTTTGTGGACGTGGACCTGCTCCCCCGCGAAGAGATGCAGAAAGTGGTGGAAGAGGTCCGCAAGATCAATCCTCAGGTAGCTTTCCCCACCCTGGTCATCGGCGACAAAGTTATCGTCGGCTATCGGGAACTCGAGATCTTGGAGGCATTGGGACTGTGAGCGACGTGGACGAGCTCTACGAGAGACTCAAGAGGGTCAACGAGCCCAAGGGCTACTACTTCAACCGCGATGAAGACCTGGTCAGGCAGCTGCTGGCCGGTCTGCTCAAGAACAAGGAACGCTACGGATACATGAGCTGTCCCTGCCGGCTCGCCTCAGGAGACAGAGAGGCCGACAGGGACATCATCTGCCCCTGTGATTACCGCGGGGCAGATGTGGAGGAGTACGGCAGCTGCTACTGCAGCCTCTACGTGTCCAAAGAGTGGAATGAGGGGGCCCGACCCCACGTACCGGTCCCGGAAAGGAGGCCGGCAGAAAAGTCCCCTTTTAGCCGCTGGCCGGGAATGGACGCCTGAATTACCTCCCTCGAGCCCAGGGTACGCGGGTCACGCCGGGGCGGTGGGCCGTCACCCACCGCCCCGGCGCCTTTTCCCCACCGGTTACCTGCCTCTAGCCAGCGCCTCCCCAGACCCCCAGTGGCTGGAACAGTGCGCGAGATGCGGCTAGAATGGCGTTTCAGGAAGCACTCGGCACGCTTTCCTTGCATCCTGAGAGGAGGAAAGGAGGTCTGCGGCGCTTAGCTAATAGGAGGGACTGGAGCCGACCAGGTCCGTCAGACTTGGTATGTCTTCGATCAGTTTGGAATGTGAGGTGTACTCCCCTATGTCTGTAGCCCGTAAGCGTAGTTTCTTTGTGTTCGGCGCACTTGTGGCCTTGCTCACAGTGGGACTGGTCTTCGTCGCCGCCTGCGGTGGAGGCGAGACCACCACAACCACGGCCGGCCCCACCACTGCGGCTCCCTCTACGGAGACCACCGTCCCCGAGACCAGCAGTACTACTCCGCCCGAGGCCCAGGAGTTCACCTTTGGTATGCTCCTCGTCGGTCCCTACAACGACCGCGGCTGGAGCCAAGCCAACTACGAAGGCGGCCTCTACGTAGAGGAGAAGCTCCCGGGCGCCAAGATGATCTATGTCGACAAGGTCAACTCTGCCGACCGGCCTGGCACCACTCCGGAGCAACTGGCCGAGGACCTGTTGAGTAAGGGCGCCAAGATGATCTTCTTCACCTCCGACGACATGAAGGATGGAGCTGTGGCTTTCGCCAAGGCGCATCCTGACATCCCCGTAGTCCATACCTCGGGTGACGGAGCTTGGAAGGAGGGCAAGGATTACAAAGACTTGCCCAATCTCAGCAACATAATGGGGCAGATGGAGTATGGCAAGATGATCGCCGGAGCGGCGGCCGCCCTCACCACGCAGACCGGCAAGATCGGCTACCTGGGGCCCCTGATCAATGATGAGACTCGCCGGTTGACCGCCTCAGCCTACCTGGGGGCCAAGTACGTTTGGACCGAGTACCTCAAGAGGGACCCAGCTCAGTTGAAGTTCAGCGTCAACTGGATCGGTTTCTGGTTCAACATCCCCGGGGTCACCTCTGACCCCACCCAGGTGGCAGACAACTTCTTCAATCAAGGTTTCGACGTAGTCATTTCTGGTATCGATACCACGGAGGCCTTGGTCGAAGCCGGGAAACTGGCTGCGGCTGGCAAGAAAGTATGGGCTATCCCGTATGACTACGTGGGTTCGCTGGACGAGGCTCCCAATGTGGCTCTGGGCGTGCCCTACTTCAACTGGGGGCCCGCTTACCTGAAGGCTGTCATGGCAGCCCGCGACGGTAAGTGGAGCAGTTACTGGGAGTGGAACCCACCCGATTGGACCGACATCAACAACCCGGACACCTCTGCAGTCGGCTACATCAAGGGCGAAGGCTTGTCGGCTGAAGCTTCTGCAAAGCTCGACGAGTTCATCGCCGCCTTGGCCGGCGGTCTTAACCTGTGGAAAGGTCCCCTCTCCCTCCAGGACGGCACGCCTTACCTTGCAGACGGTGTAGAAGCTACCCCGCAGCAGATATGGTACCTTCCGCAGCTGCTGCAGGGCATGGAAGGCCAAAGCGTCTCCGAGTAGAACTGATGCGGGCGCTCACGACCGAGTCGAAAGGGGAGACCGTGGCGGTCTCCCCTTTCTGGTTGTCGAAGGTTACGGCGGTATCTTGAGCGAGTGGAAGTCGAGCTAGTCGACATCTATAAACACTTCGGTCCCGTCAAGGCGAACGACGGGATCAGCTTGCGCGTACCCGCGGGTACCATCCAAGGGGTGCTTGGCGAGAACGGGGCCGGCAAGAGTACGCTCATGAAGATACTGTCCGGCTTCCAGCCGGCAGACAAGGGCTCTATACTGCTGGACGGCCGCCCGGTCAACTTCCGCAATCCGGCCGATGCCATCGCCCACGGGGTGGGGATGCTGCACCAAGACCCTCTAGACTTCCCGCCCTTGCGTGTAGTGGACGACCTACTGATAGGAGCACCTGGCCGCCTGCTTCCCCACCGCAAGGAAGCCGCCGCCCAGGTGGCCGACTTAGCGGCGTCCTTGGGCTTCGCGGTGGACCTAGAGGCTGACGTCGGGTCGCTTACCCTGGGTGAGCGACAACAACTCGAGTTGTTGCGCCTCTTGTGGTTGGGAGCTCGGGTCCTCATCCTCGACGAACCTACCACTGGGATCAGCGCGCAGCAAAGGAACCAACTCTTTGCTACCTTGCGGCGCCTCGCAGCCGAGGGCAGGACTGTCCTGTTCGTTTCCCATAAGCTGGAAGAGGTGCAGGAATTGTGCACCCGGGTGGCTGTCTTACGGCAGGGGAAGCTCGTAGGCGTGACAGAGTCTCCTTTTCAAGTCGACCGACTGGTCTCCATGATGTTTGGCCGCGAGGTCAGTCCAGGTCCCCATAGTGCTTGTAGACCAGGACCCCTAGTTCTACGACTAAGGGGTTTGAGAGCAGAGCAGGGCCGTCTCGACCTGTCGGCCATAGACCTCGACGTCTGCCGGGGAGAGACCATCGGACTGGCGGGCATGGAGGGTAGCGGTCAGAGTCTCTTACTTCAAGCCTGCGCGGGATTGGTGCCGGCCACGGCGGGCACCATCGAGCTCGACGGTAAGAAGTTGACCGGGCGCTCTTATCATCAGTTTCGAAACCAGGGGGTGGCCTACGTTCCTGCCACTCGCTTAGAAGAAGGTCTTGTCTCCGGGCTCAGCCTGAGTGAGCACTTCCTTCTTTGCGACAACACGAGGACCTTCTTGCTGAACCGTAGTGCAGGCAGACGGCTGGCACAGGCGCGCGTCGAAGAATTTAACATAAAGGGGACCCCCGACACGAAGGTGGAAGCTCTCTCTGGCGGAAACCAGCAACGAGCGCTGCTCGCTCTCATACCGCCCGATGCCCGTCTGCTGCTCCTCGAGCAACCCACCCGGGGTCTCGACCTCGAGTCGGTCATCTATCTCTGGGAGAAGCTCAAGGACCGATGTGAGCGAGGCGCGGCTATCATCTTCGCGTCTAGCGATCTGGACGAACTGCTGCGTTACAGTGACCGCATACTGGTGTTCTTCGCAGGGCGGGTCTCCAGGCCTCTCGAGGCCAGCTCGACTACGGTAGAGCAGCTGGGCGAACTCATAGGTGGTGCCGATGTCTCGCTCTGCACCAGTGAGGAGTAGGGCTCTGTTGCGCGGCAGACAACTTTCTCGAGAGGCCTGGTTGAACGCCAGCCTGCAAGTCGGTGCGCTGGTCCTAGCCTTGGCGCTGACCTCAGTCATCCTGCTCGCTGCAGGCGCACCGCCCCTGAGCGCCTACAAGGAGATCATCACCGGTGCGGTCGGCAGTCTGAACAGTTTTTCCAACGTGTTAGTGGCTTGGGTGCCCCTTCTCTTGGCCGCCTCCGGGGTCTTGGTCACCTTTGCCGCTGGTCTTTGGAACATCGGGGTAGAGGGCCAGATAGTCCTGGGGGCGGTCTTCACAACCTGGGTCCTGCGGCTACTGCAGGACGCCCATGTGCCCCCTGCGCCAGCCCTGGTACTAGCTATCCTCGCCGGCATGGTCGGAGGGGCTCTCTGGGCGGCGCTCGCTGGCGGGCTCAAGACCTTTGGGGGAGTGAACGAGATCTTCGGCGGTCTGGGTTTGAACTTCGTAGCTACCGCCCTCACCCTGTGGCTCATCTTCGGGCCCTGGAAACGCCCGGGGATCGGCTCCATGAGTGGCACCGAGCCCTTCCCGGAAGAACTCTGGTTACCCACGGTAGGAGGCTTGCGGCTGAGCGTATGGTCGCTTGCTCTGGGGCTGGTGGCCGTGATCGCCGTATACGTGTTGTTGGAGAGGACCTATTTCGGACTTAGGCTGAAGGCCACGGGTCTCAACCGGCGGGCAGCGTTCTTGCTCGGGGTTCCTACCTGGCAATACGGACTCCTGGCCTTCTTGGTCTGCGGCGGCCTGGCTGGTCTGGCTGGGGCTGTGCAGGTCACAGGGGTGTATCACCGCCTCATACCCTCGATCTCGAGCGGATATGGGTTCCTCGGGCTCATGATCGGGATGCTCATACTGTATCGGGCAGTGTGGGTGGCCCCCGTCGCTCTATTCTTTGCGGCTCTCAACATAGGTAGCATCCAGCTACCGATCGTGCTCAAACTCGACTCCACCTTGTCCGGCGTCTTGCAGGGGTCCTTAGTGTTGTTCGTAGTCCTGGTAGAGGGCGGGCGGCAACGCTGGCTGCGTCGGCGCCGCCTCAGGCAGGTAGGGACCTGATGGATGCGCAAGGCGTCCTCATAGGGTTGGCCGGAGTAGTAGCGGGGACCGCCCCCCTCGTGGTAGCCGCCATCGGCGAGACCCTGACCGAGCGCTCCGGGGTCATCAACCTGTCGGTCAATGGGACCATCTTGCTTTCGGCCATGGGCAGTTTCGTGGTGGCGATCGCCACCGACAGTGTCCTGGTCGGTTTCGTCTGTGGGGCCCTCATAGGCGCAGTCGTCGCCTTGCTGCTTTCCCTCGGCAGTATCACTCTGCGCCAGTCACAGGTGGCAGTAGGCTTCGTATTGGCTCTGTTCTGCCGGGACCTGTCCTACTTCCTTGGAAACCCCTTCATGGGTGAGAAAGGACCGAGACTGGCGGTACATCCCATCCCTGGGCTGGAGAGGATCCCTATTTTGGGGACTTTGCTTTTCGAGCATGACGTGATGACCTACTTCAGTCTGTTACTCATCCCGCTCAGTTGGTGGTGGGTGTTCAGGACGCGGCCCGGGCTGACCCTGCGCGCCGTCGGGGAGCGTCCTGATGCTGCCTTCGCGCGTGGGGCCAGAGTCGGTCTCACCCGCTACGCCTACACCGTCGTAGGCGGCGCTCTCGTCGGCCTAGCCGGGCCGATGTTCTCGCTCAGTGTCAAGGCAGGCTGGAAGGGTACGATCTCTGGGCTCGACGGTCTCGGCTGGATCGTGCTGGCGATTGTCATATTCGGAGCGTGGAACCCGGTGAGAGTCGCCTTAGGGGCCTACCTTTTTGGCGTCCTTCAGTGGCTCAGTGTCGTGCTTCAGCCTCATCTACAGGGGATACCCTCCCAGGTGCTTCAGGTCGCTCCCTTCCCTTTGATGATCTTGACCCTTCTCTTTGTGAACATGGGGAACGCAGAATGGGTCGAGCGCGTCCTCGCTGCCCTGCCCGAACCCTCTCGGCGCTTGGTGGCTAGAGTGCTACGCGCCATGAGGGTGACACAGCCCCGTAGCCTGGGCGTGCCCTTCGAAAGAGATTGAGCAGGGGCAACATCCACCCAGCTGCCAACCAGGCCTGACCAGTTGGCCCCGTGTACACAAGAACAGCAATAATCTAGGCCATCTGGACAGACAAACCACCCAAAGCGATTGTTATGCTTCGACCACAGGGTGCATCGCGCGATGACCCTGGGTCCCAGATCACAGCGACAGGGGTGGCGCAGACTGATGAGACGCATGGCAGTCTTTTGGGGATGTACGATCCCCCTCCGATTCCCGTTCCTTGAGCAGTCGACCAGGCTAGTGCTGCCCGCATTGGGCATAGAACCGGTCGACGTTCCGGGCTTCACCTGTTGCCCAGAACCTACGTTGGTCAAGAGCGTAGACGAGGACGTCTTTTACCTCACGGCTGCTCGAAATCTGGCCGTGGTCGAACAGACCGGACTCCCTCTCCTCACCCCTTGTAACGGGTGCTACTCGACCTTCAAGTCAGTACTGGCCGATCTAACGAGAGACTGGCGCCTGCGCCGGGCCCTTAATCTACGTCTTTCGGCTGCTGGGCTCGAAGTCAGAGGCGACGCAGACGTCTGGCATCTTGTGGAGTGGCTGAGCGAAGACCTGGGGCCCGTCGCTCTTGGCAAACGCATCAGCAAGCCCTTCTGGGGCATGCGGCTGGCGGTGCATTACGGATGCCATCTGCTACGTCCTAGCCCTGCTGTGAGGTGGGATAGCCCTACCGCTCCCAGCAAGTTCGAGCAACTGGTCAGGGCACTCGGCGGCACCGTGGTCGATTATGAGACCAAGATGCAGTGTTGCGGCAACGCCTTGGATCGCATGGGTGACAGGTCGGCTTCTCTCGACCTGCTAAGGAGCAAGCTGGCCGACTTAGCCGCTCAGGCAGTCGATGCTCTTGTGGTGTCCTGCCCTTCCTGTTTCTTGCAGTTCGATCTGAACCAAGCCACCATCCTGCGTGAGGCGATGAACGCCGGGATCCCCGTGATGTACATCACTGAGCTTATCGCCCTCGGTTTCGGCCTGGAGCCCCGAACGCTCGGCCTCGGTATGCATAGAGTGAGCGTAGAGCCCTTCCTCCATAAGTGGGAGAGTAAGCTGTCCCAGCGAGCGGCGCTTTCCGAATACTTCGATCTTGGCAGCCTACAAGTCTGTGCCGCTTGCCGCGCCTGTGACAGTGACTGTCCCGTGGCTCGCGCCCGGCCAGATTTCGTCCCCTCCCGCGTCCTGGCTAGTCTGCTGAGTGGTGACCTCGATGAGATCCTGGCTGGGCCTGAACCTTGGCACTGCCTGGACTGCATGACTTGTCTTGAGCGGTGCCACAGCCGGTTAGGCATGGCCAAGGTCTTCGAGAAGCTTCGGCGCCTGGCTCACGAGAGACAGACCGCCCCAGCAGTCGTCCGCTCGAGTTTCGAGAACTTCCTTTCCACGGGGACACTAGGAGCAGGACGCACCACGGCCCGCCTGAAGCTGGGCCTGCCCGAGCTGCCCCCAAACGGCCTCGACTCCCTCCGCCGGATCTTGACTCAGGAGAAGGAGCGGCCATGAGAAGTGTGCGACCTGCCTATCGGGAAGAATCTGAGCCACGTATATTGGGTGGTTGCGGCCTCATGGGCGTGTGCGACCAGTCGGGCAAGCGTATGAGTGGTGAGCTGGCTGTCCGGGCCATGGCTTCGATGCACGACCGCGGTAACGGCTTGGGCGGCGGGTTCGCCGGCTACGGGATCTATCCGGAATTGCCAGACTTCTTCTGCTTTCATCTCCTCTACAACGACGAAGTCGCCAAGGATGACACCGAGTTCTATCTGAAAAAGCACTTCAAAGTGGTGATCGAGGAGCCGATCCCCACGAAGCCTGTACGAGGAATCGAGAACGAGCCCATCCTATGGCGCTATTTCCTCGACATCCCCGAAGAACGGCTCGTCGAGACCCAACTCAGCGCCGAGGATTACGTCGTTCACACGGTGATGGATATCAATACCTATCTGGATGGAGCTTTTGTGGCTTCTTCGGGTAAGAACATGGGCGCTTTCAAGGGCGTCGGCTTCCCCGAAGAGATCGGTGAGTTCTTCCGCATCGACGAGTACAAAGGCTGGACCTGGACAGGGCACGGGCGTTTTCCGACTAACACGCCCGGCTGGTGGGGTGGCGCTCACCCCTTTGCCCTGCTCGACTACTCCATCGTGCACAACGGTGAGATCAGCTCCTACGGCATCAATCGGCGTTACCTCGAGATGTTCGGTTACAAGTGCTCTCTGCAGACCGACACCGAGGTGGTGACCTACCTGTTCGACCTCATGTTGCGGCGGCACGGCCTCCCAGTGGAGATCGCTTGCAAGGCGCTCGCCAGTCCCTTTTGGAAAGACATCGACTTGATGCCTAAGGAACAGCGGAGACTGTACACCGCTCTGCGCCTGGTCTACGGTTCCGCCTTGCTCAACGGTCCTTTTGCGATCGTGCTCGGTATGGCCGACGGTATGGTGGCCCTCAACGACCGCATAAAGCTCCGGCCTCTGGTGGCGGCACGGCACGGTGACGTGGTCTACGTGGCAAGCGAGGAATCGGCGATCCGGGAGATCTGCCCTCACCCAGAGGAGAGCTGGATGCCCCAAGCCGGGGAGCCGGTCATAGCTAGAGTCAGCGAGAAAGGACGGCGTAAGGCCCTGACGCAGGCTAAGCAAAGCGCTGGGCAGCGTCGCATCGCGCAGATCCACACCACAGCGGGGGTGACCTGATGGCCTACACGACCTTCCTACCCCCCGAGTTCAGAGTGGTCATCGACAAAGAAGCCTGCCTGCAATGCGGTCGTTGTGTGCAGCAATGCGGGTGGAACGTCTACACCTGGGACGAGACGGAGCAAAGACCCCGCCCCGACCACAGCAAGTGTTCGGCTTGCCACCGCTGTGTGACTTTCTGTCCCGGCGGTGCCATCACCGTAAAGCGGAACGATCTAACCTTCAAAGGGTCCGACAGCATGTCCCCCGAGCTGGTGAAGGCCATCTGGAAACAGGCCGAGACCGGGGGAGTGCTTCTGACAGGCATGGGTAACGACAAGCCCTATCTTCGCATTTTCGATCACCTCTTGCTCGACGCCTGTCAAGTGACCAACCCATCCATCGACCCCTTGCGCGAACCCATGGAGATGCGGACCTTCTTGGGCCGCAAACCCGACTACCTAGAGGTGGTACCAGCAGCAGCGGGGAGCCGGGCGGCCGGGCCCAAGAGCAAGTATCGTCTGGTTACCGAACTCGATCGCCAACTTCAACTTGAGACCCCCATCATGTTCGGGGGGATGAGTTATGGCTCGGTCTCATTGAACGTCCACCGGGCTCTGGCCATGGCCGCAGTCGAATTGGGCACCTTCATGAACACCGGCGAGGGTGGCCTACATGCTGACCTGGAGCCCTACCAGGACCACATCATCGTCCAATGCGCCTCGGGTCGTTTCGGGGTGGATACTTCATACCTTCAAGCTGGTGCCGCGGTCGAGATTAAGATAGGCCAGGGCGCCAAGCCCGGGATCGGCGGCCATCTCCCAGGCGAGAAGATCGACTACCAGGTATCCATCACGCGGATGATCCCCCAGGGTACGGACGCTCTCTCCCCCGCGCCCCATCATGACATCTACTCGATCGAGGACCTGCGTCAACTGATATACGCGTTGAAAGAAGCCACGGGTTATAAGCCAATCTCAGTGAAGATAGCCGCCGTACACAACGTAGCGGCTATCGCGTCCGGAGTGGTGCGAGCGGGGGCCGACATCATCTACCTGGACGGTTTCCGAGGCGGCACAGGAGCCTCCCCTACGATAATCCGCGATCACGTAGGGCTCCCCATCGAAATAGCTGTGGCCACCGTCGACCAGCGACTCCGCGACGAAGGCATCCGCAACCGGGCCTCCATCGTCGCAGCCGGTGGGATTCGCAGCTCGGCCGACGTAGTGAAAGCCATCGCTCTCGGCGCCGATGCGTGTGCCATAGGTACCGCCGCGCTCGTCGCCCTTGGTTGCCATGTGTGTCAGAAGTGCCACACAGGCTGCTGCTCCTGGGGTATCTGTACCCAGCGGCCAGAGTTGACCCGGCGACTAGACCCTGAGTGGGGCGCCGCCCAGCTCATCAACCTAGTACATGCTTGGACCCACGAGATCGCGGAGGTCCTGGGCGCATTGGGTGTCAATGCTATCGAGAGTCTCCGCGGGAGCCGTGAACGCCTGCGCGGCCTCGGCCTTGACCAGACAGTGCTGGATATCCTTGGCGTAAAGGCGGCTGGGCTATGAACGCACGTGAACATCTGAATCTCTCCCCTGACTCAGCAGCCGTGCGCAGGGTACCCACCGGTCCCGCTCGCAGAGGGCCTTCCGGCATCGAACCGGCCCGCCTGACAGCAGGGCAGCCCGGCACTGCCAGAGGCGAAGTGCACCGGCAACAGGGCCGAGTGGTCATCGACGCCCGAGGGGTGTACTACAAGACGCTCAACGAACAGATCCGCGAAGAGATCGAGCAGGGGGCCCGTGAAATAGTGCTGGAAAACGTCATCGGCCAGCGCTACATCGGTACTGGTCTGGCCTATAGGGGGGTGACGGTGATCGTGAACGGTGTACCTGGTAACGACCTCGCCGCCTTCATGAACGGCCCCACTCTGATTGTCAACGACAACGCCCAAGATGGGGTGGCCAACACGATGAACTCCGGCTTGGTCATCATCAATGGGGATGCCGGCGACGTGCTTGGATATGGCATGCGCGGCGGTTCGGTTTACGTGCGGGGAAGCGTTGGTTATCGTGTCGGCATTCACATGAAAGCGTTTGGTGACAGCCGCCCGCTTATTGTGATCGGTGGTCACGCCCGCGACTTCTTGGGCGAGTACATGGCCGGCGGGGAAGTGATGGTCCTGGGACTCGGGCCGAACGATGATCCCATCGTTGGCTCTTACATCGGCACGGGGATGCACGCGGGGGTTATGTATATCCGAGGCACCGTGGCGCCGCACCAGCTGGGCAAGGAAGTGCGCCACCAGGAGCCAGGACCAGAGGACCAAGCCCGCATCCGCGAGATCATCCATGACTACTGCCAAGTGATGAACATTTCTGAAGCCGAGGTGCTTGCAAGACCGTTCGTCAAAATCTATCCCTATACTTCACGGCCATACGGCAGGCTTTATGCCTACTAGAAGAAGCAATTCCCACAAGCGAAACGAAAGGAGCCGCTCATGGGGGAAAGACTGACCAAGGAGGACGTGCTACGGATCGTCGAGGACAAGCAGATCAGGTTCATCCGTCTCTGGTTCACCGACGTCTTGGGCTTCCTCAAGAGCTTCGCCATCACACCAGCCGAGCTTGAGGGAGCCTTCGAGGAAGGGATGGGCTTCGACGGTTCCTCGATCGAGGGTTTCGCCCGTATCCAAGAGTCCGACATGGTGGCCTGGCCCGATCCCGGCACCTTCACCTTGTTGCCTTGGCGAGCAGGCGCGGGGGGAACCGCGCGCATGTTCTGCGACATCAAGTTGCCGGACGGGACGCCTTTCTCCGGGGACCCGCGTTACGTGCTGCGTAAGGTAGTCGAGAAGGCTCAGGGCATGGGATACACCATGTACGTGGGCCCCGAGCTCGAGTTCTTCTACTTCCGTGACAGTTGCGGAACCGAGGTCCTGGACCACGGCGGGTACTTTGACTTGACTACCCTCGACGCCGGCAGCGATCTCCGACGCGATACGATCAACGCCCTGCAGGCCATGGGGATACAGGTGGAGTATTCACACCATGAGGTGGCTCCTTCGCAGCACGAGATCGACCTGCGCTACAAAGACGTCCTCACCATGGCCGACCAGGTCATGACCTATCGCCTGACGGTCAAGGAGATCGCGGCAGCCCACGGAGTCTACGCGACCTTCATGCCCAAGCCCATGTTCGGGGTGAACGGTTCAGGCATGCATGTGCATCAGTCTCTGTTCAAAGGCGACCGTAACGCCTTCTTTGACCCGAACGATGAATGTCACCTGTCAGCCGTTGGCAAGTCATACGTCGCTGGTCTGCTTGCGCACATCAAGGAGATAGCCCTGGTCACAAACCAGTGGGTCAATTCCTATAAGCGCCTCGTGCCAGGATATGAGGCCCCGGTGTACATCTGCTGGTCGCGTCGTAACCGCTCAGCGATGGTGCGGGTCCCCCTCTACAAACCAGGCAAGGAAGCGGCCACTCGGGTAGAGCTGCGCAACCCTGACCCTGCTTGCAACCCCTATTTGGCGTTCGCAGCCATGCTGGCTGCTGGACTCGACGGCATCGAGAAAGGCCTGGAATTGCCACCCGAAGCCGCGAACAACATCTACGAGATGACTGCCGCCGAGCGAGCCGAGGCGGGTATCGACTCGCTCCCCGAAGACCTCTACCAGGCGCTCCAGGAGTTCGAGAAGTCCACGTTTGTCCGGGAAGCCCTGGGTGACCACGTGTGCGACTACTTGATCCGCAACAAGCGGCAGGAGTGGAACGATTACAAGGCCCTGGTCACCCCGTACGAGGTCGATCGCTACCTTTCCATCCTCTAGACAGCCACCCCGCTGTAGGCCCGGCGGCCGCAAGGCCGCCGGGCTTTTTCATTGCCGCGGGCTGGCTGGCCACCACTGTATTTGGCTCAGGCAAGAGTCTTGTTCGTGGTCAGGTCTCTTCATCCGCAGCTAGATTTACAATAGACATGCAAGTTTCGCAGTTGCGACTTCTGCCCACGTTGCCCCAGGTGCGGCCCCCGCGTTACTCAGGTCTGGCGGGTTTCTCCGGGTCAACGATCAGTGCACATGAATGACAACACGCCTCTAGAGTGGAATTCAGCGAACCGGTTCACCCCCACACGCGTGGGGACAACGGTACGTGGCGGCATTACATACCACAAAGAGCGGGTTCACCCCCACACGCGTGGGGACAACGGGCTCCAGTCGGTGTTGTAGCTGATCTGGTACGGTTCACCCCCACACGCGTGGGGACAACGTCCGCCTCTAGCAGACGGACCGGCCGCTTTACGGTTCACCCCCACACGCGTGGGGACAACATACTGCGTAGGTCGTCATGTGTCTCGCCCTCCGGTTCACCCCCACACGCGTGGGGACAACACAGTATGCCATCAGCAAATCCAAGCTCAACCGCGGTTCACCCCCACACGCGTGGGGACAACGCCCACTACCTGGTTGCGGGTGAGGGTAATCACGGTTCACCCCCACACGCGTGGGGACAACGCCTCCAGTTTGGCATGCTCTGGGCAAAATTGCGGTTCACCCCCACACGCGTGGG
>OGCI01000866.1_pt1 | contig 29673 bp, 27 predicted proteins | sample 1570021 | NCBI WGS metagenome assembly OGCI01 (sample SAMN06264664, study PRJEB24512) | hot springs metagenome | isolation source: Hot spring water | place: South Africa: Tshipise | collected 2015-06-21 | reverse complement strand
GAAGGGCTGGGCAGCCTGGTGGTCAAAAAGGTGCTGGGCCAGACCAAGCGGGGCAATGTGAAGCTGGAGCTCGAGGTGCACCGATAAGTTTTACACCAGCTTTTCTTTCAGCCAGGCCGCGATATCGTCGGAGATCTGCTGGGCCAGCGGATCCAGGAGCATATCGTGCTGGCTCTGGTAGACCCGGTACCCCTTGTGGGGGCCCCCTATCAGGGCAAAATAGCGCCGCACCGCGGCTTCCGGCACGGTGTCGTCGTGGGCGGCCTCGAGCACCAGCGCCGGGGCCCGCACCCTGGGCAAAAGCTCGGGCACCCGTCGCTGGAGCGCAATTAACTGCACCAGGGCCACGGTAGGAAAGTTGGGGTAGTTGGGGCTCCGCGCCCGCCGCCGGGCCTCTTCGGCGGGGTCGGTGCTGTGGGCCCAGGGTTTGACGTGGTGCAGCAGCGGGGCCAGGTAGGCCAGGCGGTTCTTGAAGCCCAGCGCCGGGGCCAGGGCCACCAGGGCGGCGGTCTTGTGCTCGGCGGCCAGCCAGCCGGCCAGCAGCCCCCCCATCGAGAGGCCCACCACCGCCCTGGGCTCGGGGAGCGCCTGATAGGCCTCGCGGGCGGTCTGGAGCCAGTCCAGCCAGCGCACACCGCGCAGATCCTCGGGCCGGGTGCCGTGGCCGGGCAGGGTGGGCTGGGCCACGGTAAACCCAGCCTTGCGCAGGGTTTCGGGGAGCGGCCCCATGGTCAGGGTGGGGTGGGAGGTAAAGCCGTGCAAAACCAGAACGTTCGACATGGGCCGGCCCTAGCTTACCGCAGTGCGGCTTACTCCACCACCAGCACCCGAAAATCGTTGAGGTTGTGGGCGGTCTCGCCGGTGATGAGCAACCCCCCCAGGGCCTGGAAGAACCCGTGCGCGTTGTTGTCGTGCAGCAGGGCCTTGAGGTCGAGGCCCAGCCGCTGGGCCTGGCTCCAGGTATCGGGCTCCAGGATGGCGCCCGCCGCGGAGGTGTTGCCGTCGATGCCGTCGGAGTCGGCGGCCAGGGCCCAGACCCCATCCTGGCCCAGGTAAAAGCCCAGCCAGCCCAGAAACTCCTGGTTGCGCCCCCCCTGGCCCGACCCGCGCACCGTGACGCTAGCCTCGCCGCCGGAGAGCAGCACCACCGGGGGGCGGAAGGGTTGCCCGTGGGCGCGGATGCTCTGCACCAGGTTGGCGTGAAAGCGGGCCAGCTCGCGGGCCTCGCCCTGGAAGCGGTCGGAGAGGATGACCGCCGGGTAGCCCTGGGCCTGCCAGAAGCGCTGGGCGGCCTCGAGCAGAATCTGGTTGCTGCCAATCAGCCGGTTTTCCACCCGCTGGAAGAGGGCCTCGCCCGGCTTGGGCGACTCGGGCAGGGCACCCTTTGCGCCTTGCTCCAGGTGGGAGCGCACCTCGAGGAAGTCCAGGCCGTACTTGTCGAGCACCGCCAGGGCCTGGGCGAAGGTGGTCTCGTCGGGTACGGTGGGGCCCGAGGCAATCACCGAGAGGTCGTCGCCCGGAACATCCGATAGATACAGGGCCTGGATGCGGGCGGGGGTGGCCGCGGCCAGCCGCCCCCCCTTGATGGCGGAGAGGTGCTTTCGCACCGCATTAATCTCCTGAATATCGGCCCCCGAGCGCAAAAGGGCCTGGGTCAGGGCTTGTTTGGTGGGGAGGTCAATACCCCAGGGTGCACACAACAGCGCGCTGCCGCCCCCGGAGACCAGAACCAGCAGAAGATCGCTGGCTTGCAAACGCGAGACGGCCTGGAGAATGATTTGCGCGGCCCGCACGCTCTGCTCGTCGGGCACGGGGTGGCGGGCCGGTATGATCTGACCGCGTTCCGCTTGCGGCCAGGCCCGGCCCGCCTCGGCCTTGGGCACGGCTATAAAGGGCGCCTCTGGAAACCGCTCCCGGGCCGCGGCCAGCATGCTCATGGCCGCTTTCCCCACCGAAACGATCAGCGCCGGGGCTTCCTGGGGGAGGTGCTGGGCGGTGAGATGGGCCGGGTGGGTTTGTTCTAAAGCCTGCCGAAAACTGGCGGTGAGCAGCGCGCGCATAGGCCTCTATCCGGGCTGGGCTTTAGCGACCTGGAAGGATGGGGCTTTGGGTATAGGCCCGGTCCAGCAGCTCGAGGGTGTGCAGCACCGGAATCTCCCGGCCCAGCTTGCGCAGGTGGGTTTGGATCTGGGTAAAGCAGCCGATGTTGCCGGTGACCACCAGCTCGGCCCCGGTGGCCAGGATGTGGCGGGCTTTGCGCTCGCCCAGGGCGGCGGCGATCTCGGGCTGCTCGAGGTTGTAGGTACCCGCCGATCCGCAGCACAGCTCGCCTTCGGGAATTTCCACAAGCTCGAGGCCCGGAATGCTTTTGAGCAGTTGGCGCGGTTCGGCCCGCACCTGCTGGGCGTGGGCCAGGTGGCAGGCGTCGTGGTAGGCCACCTTGAGGGGCCGCTCCAGCGGGGGTACGGCTTTCAGGCCCAGCTCGACCAGGAAAACCGAGACATCCTTGACCTTGGCGGCCAGTTGGTGGGCCTGGGCCTGCTCGGGCTCCCCGTGGAAGAGCAGGGGGTACTCTTTGAGGCCCGAGCCACAGCCAGCGGCGTTGGTGAGGATGGCGTCGTACTCACCGGCAAAGGCGCTGAGGTTGGTGCGGGCGAAGTGCAGGGCCCGCGCACGCTCGCCGGTGTGCATGGCCAGTGCACCGCAGCAGCCCTGGCCTTTGGGGATCACCACCTCCACCCCGTTGCGGGCCAGCACCCGCAGGGTGGCGTGGTTGAAGTTGGGCTGCAACACCTGCTGGGCGCAGCCGGCCAGAAAGGCCACTCGAGCCCGCCGTTCCCCCTCGGCGGGAACCAGCTCGGGCAGGGGCTCGAGCCTGGGCAGCGCCGCGGGCAGCAGCTCGAGCGGGGCTTGCAGCAGGGGGGGCAGCAACGGCTTGACCGGCTTGCCCAGCTGGCCCAGCGCGGCGGCAGCGCGGAAGCGCGTGGGGTAGGGGAGGGTCTCCTGAATACCCATGCGGAAGAGCTTCTGGAAAGGGGAGCGGTGGCGCTGGGGCTCGCTCCAGCCCCGGTAGGTGGTGATGAGCTCGCCGTAGGGCACCCCGCTGGGGCAGGCCGTCACGCAGCCCTGGCAGCCCAGGCACTTATCCAGGTAGGGCTGGGCTTCCTCCATGCTCAGGTTGCCCTCCAGCACCTCTTTCATCAGAAAAATCCGCCCCCTGGGCGAGTCCATCTCCTCGCCCAGCACCTGGTAGGTGGGGCAGGGCGGCAGACAGAAGCCGCAGTGCACACAGGCCTCGATGGCGTGGGCCATGATTTCACCCTGGGGGCCGAGCTTTTCAAGGTCAATTTTGTGCTGCATAGGGTTTCCTGGGGTTACTGGGGTGGAGCAGGGCTGAACCGGCCTTGAGGATCGAGGGCGGCGGCCACCCGCTGACCAAAGACCTGTTCCAAGTCTATTCCAATCTGGGGGCGAGCGGTGTGGCCCCTCAGAACCAGACCAGATAAGTTCTGAGACCGTAGCAGGGTATCCAACTGGGCCAGCTCGTGGTTCCAGGCCAGGTACAGCAGATGCCCCGCGCTCATGTACCGGCGGGGGGCGCTGCCCAGGGCCTGTTCCAGGGTGGGGATGCGCCGGGCGGTGAGGGCTACCTTAACCAGGTAACCCGCGCCCAGCTCGAGCCGGTTCAGGTCGCGCCAGTATTGGGTCTCGGCCTCGCCTTGCAGGAGGTCGCCAGCCCTGCCCACAAAGGCTATGAGCCGCTCCAGCCGGGCCGGGAGGGCTTCGGGCAGGCCCCCCAGGCGCAGGGTCAGGGTGGCGGGGGGCTCGAGGTCGAGGGCATAAAGTTCGATGGGCGAGCCCGCCAGCCGGTAGAGGATCTCGAGCGCCTCTTCCAGCTTGGGGAAGGCCAGCCGCAGGGTGGCGGTGGCTTTGGGGTAGGGGAACACCTTGAAGGCCAGCTCGGTGAGGAGGCCCAGCCGCCCCAGGCTGCCCACCATCAGCTTGGGCAGGTCGAAGCCGGCAGCGTTCTTGACCACCTTGCCACCTGCCCGCACCAGTTGGCCCGTGCCGTCCACGAACTGCACCCCCAGGATGAAGTCGCGCACCCCCCCATAGCGCTGCCGCATGGGGCCGGAAAGCCCCGCCGCCACCGTGCCCCCCAGGGTGGCCCCCTGTTCCACCAGGGGCGGGTCGAAGGGCAGGTACTGCCCGTGCTGGGCTAAAAGCCGCTCCACCTCGGCCAGGGGGGTTCCGGCCTGGGCTACCAGCACGTACTCGCCGGGGTCGTACTCGAGCACCCCCGAGAGGCCGCGCATCTCCAGAACGATCTGGTCTTCGGTTGGCGTGGAAAGCGCCGGTTTGCTGCCGCCGCCCCTGGCCCGCACCCGGCTGTGGGCCCGGACGGCTTCCTGCACCTCGGCGGGGCTGGTGGGGTGGAGCACGGTCATGGCGGCCTACTCCCTGGAAATAACCCCGGCCCGCTCCAGGGGATGGGGCCCGGCCTGGTGCAGCGCAGGGGCTTCGCCGCCGGGGAACATCTTGCCACGGTTGGAAAGCTCGAGGGGATCCAGGGCCAGGCGGATGCGCCGCATGGCGGCCAGGTCGGCCTCGGAGAACATCTCGGGCATGTAGGCTTTTTTCTCCATACCCACCCCGTGCTCGCCGGTGATGGAGCCGCCCAGGGCCACGCACAGGCGCAGGATCTCCCCCGCCAGCGCCTCGGCCCGCTCGAGCTCCCCGGCCTCCCGCCCGTTGTAGAGAATCAGGGGGTGCAGGTTGCCATCGCCTGCATGGAAAACATTGGCCACCCGCAGGCCATAGCGTGCGGAGAGCCGCTCGATCTCGGCTAAGGCCTGGCCCAGCTTAGAGCGGGGCACCACCCCGTCTTGCACAAGGTAGTCGGGCGAGAGCCGCCCCACTGCCGAGAAGGCGGCCTTGCGCCCTTTCCAGATTTTCAGGCGCTCCTCGGCGCTCTGGGCCACCTGCACCTCGTAGGCCCCCGATTGCCGGATGACCTCGTCCAGATAGCGGGCCTCGGCCTCCACCTGGGGGGGTTCGCCCTCGAGCTCCACAATCAACAGGGCCCGGGCCTCCCTTGGATAACCAGCCTTGACCGCGGCCTCGGCGGCTTCAATCGCCAGCGAGTCCATGATCTCCATCGCGCCGGGCAAAAGGCCAGAAGCCACCACCGCGGCCACCGCGTCACCGGCTTTCTCCAGCGTGTCGTAGGCGGCCAGCACGGTGTGATAGGCCTCGGGTTTGGGCAAAAGGCGCAGGGTGATCTCGGTGGCGATGCCCAGCAGCCCCTCGCTGCCCACGAACAGGCCCAGCCAGTCGGGGCCGGCATTCTCTAGGCTCTCGCTGCCCAGCACCACGCTCTCGCCGTCGGGCAGTACCACCCTGGCCGCCAGCACGTGGTTGGAGGTCATGCCGTACTTGAGGCAGTGGGCCCCGCCCGAGTTAAAGGCCAGGTTCCCCCCAATGGTCGAGACCGGCTGGGAAGAGGGGTCAGGGGCGTAGTAGAGGCCATAGGGGGCGGCGGCATTCGAGACCTGTAAGTTGATAAAGCCGGGCTGCACCACGGCAATGCGCTCCTGGGGCTCGAGCCGCAGGAGTTTGTTCATGCGGTTGAGCCCAATGACCAGGCCCCCCTCAATGGGCAGCGAGCCCCCCGAAAGGCTGGTGCCGGAGCCGCGGGCCACATAGGGCACCTGATGCTTGGCACACCAGCGCACCGCGGCCACCACCTCTTCATGGGTTTCGGGTAGCACTACCGCCAGCGGTCGGGCCCGGAAGGCCGTGAGCGCATCGGATTCGTATGGCGCCAACTCGCCGGGTTTGTGCAGCAGGCGCGTAGGGGGAAAGAGTCTGGCCAACTCGTCTAGAGGAATCATGGTTTCAATCCTCACTCGAGCTATTGCCGAGTGCAACCCCCAGGGAGAGGCCTGGTTTAAGACCAAGCCAGGTCGTTTCAGTCCTCACTCGAGCTTTTGCCCGAGTGCAACGGGATTTTCGACATTGCTGTAGTGAGCGCCTCTGTGTTTCAATCCTCACTCGAGCTTTTGCCCGAGTGCAACGGATGCTGATGCGGTCGATAAATTTCTGAAGTCCAGGTTTCAATCCTCACTCGAGCTTTTGCCCGAGTGCAACCGGTGGTGGCCGGGGTGCGCAGCGCAAAAGACCATGTTTCAATCCTCACTCGAGCTTTTGCCCGAGTGCAACGACTTTTCCCACGTGCACAACACAGGCCTCATTGAGTTTCAATCCTCACTCGAGCTTTTGCCCGAGTGCAACGGCACTACCACGGCCATTAGCCGTGTAGAAGGCAGGTTTCAATCCTCACTCGAGCTTTTGCCCGAGTGCAACGAAATGATTCGCAAAGAGGCTCTCTTGATTCTTTGGTTTCAATCCTCACTCGAGCTTTTGCCCGAGTGCAACCTCGAGGCCCTGGCGGGGGCCCTGCAGGCCGCAGTGGTTTCAATCCTCACTCGAGCTTTTGCCCGAGTGCAACGGTGGCCCGTTGGGCCAACCACCAGTGGGGGGGCGCCGTTTCAATCCTCACTCGAGCTTTTGCCCGAGTGCAACCCTGGAGGAGGTTGAAAGGGAGGTCCTGTATAGGTTTCAATCCTCACTCGAGCTTTTGCCCGAGTGCAACCCGCCCGCAGCGCATGGCGACCCCAGGGATTGCCGGTTTCAATCCTCACTCGAGCTTTTGCCCGAGTGCAACCTGATGGAGGAAGAGGAGTCAGATGCCTCCACGCTCGTTTCAATCCTCACTCGAGCTTTTGCCCGAGTGCAACCCTCCCAGGGCCAGTCCTCCCGGCCTGTTTTGCGGTTTCAATCCTCACTCGAGCTTTTGCCCGAGTGCAACATTCCAAAAATATTGTGCTTGGTATGCACAACAAGTTTCAATCCTCACTCGAGCTTTTGCCCGAGTGCAACATTAAACATAATCTCTATAATTTCCCCATCAGTGTTTCAATCCTCACTCGAGCTTTTGCCCGAGTGCAACGGCCGCGCCTACCGGGAGCGCTTGAAAATCAACGGCGTTTCAATCCTCACTCGAGCTTTTGCCCGAGTGCAACATTCAATGGTTAGAGGATGTAACCCTTGCGCTAGAAGTTTCAATCCTCACTCGAGCTTTTGCCCGAGTGCAACATGGGTAAATGCAAAAGAAAATAGCGCCTAGCTTTTGTTTCAATCCTCACTCGAGCTTTTGCCCGAGTGCAACGTCCTCGAGGTGAACGGCAACGCCGTCACCGTGGTTTCAATCCTCACTCGAGCTTTTGCCCGAGTGCAACGAAGATTGGCTACGCATGGTCATCACCCGCAAGGTTTCAATCCTCACTCGAGCTTTTGCCCGAGTGCAACTCGGCGTCAACGAAGAAGCCCAGCCTGGCTAGTTCAGTTTCAATCCTCACTCGAGCTTTTGCCCGAGTGCAACACCCCATCCCCGGTGTTCAGGGCCTCGTCCAGGTAAGTTTCAATCCTCACTCGAGCTTTTGCCCGAGTGCAACGCCCTCATTCTAGCGTGCGTGCAGGACGGGGCTCAAGAGGCCGTTTGCGCGAACCCCCCAAAAAAAGCTTCCGACGCAGGGTGGGGGAAGGTGGAGGGAAAGCGGGTTTTCAATGTCCCCTAGCCAGTTTCTCGGCTTGCGCGAACCCCCCTGGGTTTTGGCACCTGCTTGGGGTTCGCGCATTTTACCAGATATGCGAGACTAATTTGTTAGCGCAGCGCAAACGGATTGAAGCGGGTATTGCGGTCGTAATAATCCTCGTTTTCAGCGCGCTTCAAGAAGCCCACCACGGCATAGGTAATGGGCGTGAACAGTACCTCTATACCAACTTTAAAGATGTAGTTCGAAACGAACACTGTCCAAAGCAGGTTGTTGTCCCAGATGCCATAGAAGGCTATCAGCAGGAAAATAGCGGTATCCAGGCCCTGCCCTACCAGGGTAGACCCGATGGTGCGCAGGGCTAAAAAGCGTCCCTGGGTAGCCACCTTGAGCCGGGCCAGAATGTAGCTGTTGGCAAACTCACCCACCCAGTAGGCCACCAGACTAGCCAGCACGATGCGGGGTACCAGGCCCAGGATGGTAGAGAAGGCTTCCGCCGATTTTTGACTGAACTCGTCGGTGGGTGCGGGTAATGCGCTAACCAGGCCAAAGGTGAGGGCGGAGAGTAGTAATAGGAAGAAACCAGTCCAGATCACCCGGCGGCTTCTTTTGTAGCCGTAAACTTCGGTGAGCACATCGCCAAAGATGTAGGCCAGGGGGAACAACAGGGTACCGCCGTCAAAGGTAAAAGGGCCAAAAAGCACCACTTTGGTCGAGGCGATGTTGGAGACCACCAACACCACCACAAACAGCGCGGTAATTAAGTCGAGGTAGCGGTAAGTTTTCATAGCAGGATGGTGTGCGCTACAGCAGCGCGTCAGATTGGGCCAATGCAGAGCTGGCCCCGCAACGACCTATTTTAGGCCTGAGAGGTGATGAAGGGTAGGTTGCGGTCGAACTGGCTTCGGTCGAGGCCGTAGCCGTATACGAAAGCATCTTCGATCTCAAAGCCCAGGTAGTGGATGGGTACCTCAATCTGGCGTCGGGAGGGTTTGGAGAGCAGGGCGGCAATTTTGAGCGAGGCGGGCTGGCGGGCTTCCAGCATCCGCAGCAGGTAGTTAATGGTGATGCCGGTATCCACAATGTCCTCAACCACAATTACGTGCCGCCCCGCAATCGGAAGGCGCAGGTCTTTTATGAGCTCCACCTCGCCGCTGGTTTTCTGGCTGTTGCCATACGAAGAAACCGCCAGGAAGTCCATGGTTAGGGGCATATCAATAGCCCGCACCAGATCGGCCATAAAGATAAAAGCGCCGTTTAGAACGCAAATTAGGTGGGGTTCTTGGCCCTGGTAGTCAAGTCTTATTTGTTCGCCCAGCTCGCGTATGCGCTTGGCGATCTGTGCTTCCCCGATTTGTACCTTGCCGTTGCCGGGTCGAAAGACGTTCACTGCTAGATTCTACGGTACTCTTTTGAGGCCGTGTACCGGTTTTGGCCTTGGGTGTGGGGGTGGGCTTCTGGGCCTGGGTTTTGGGCCTGGGTAGCTGGGCGCTGGTGTACAGCAGCTTGATTTCATCTGGGGTGAGGTAGCGCCACTCGCCCGCCTCGAGCTCACCCAGCTCTATGGGGCCCACGGCCAGCCGCACCAACCTTTCCACTGGATACCCCACCTTGTTCAGCATCCGGCGCACCTCGCGCTTGCGCCCTTCAGTTAGTACCAGCTTGACCCCATTCCTGGTCGGATGAGCCTCGAGGGCCTGGGCCAGCCCATCCCCCAGCACGACCCCCTGCACCAATTGCTGACAGGCTTTCTCACTGACCCGGCCGTTTTTGCACCAGGCCCGGTAGAGCTTGGGCACCTGGTTGCGGGGATGGGTAAGATGCTGGGTCAGATGGCCGTCGTTGGTTAGCAGCAACAGGCCCTCGGTGTCCTTGTCCAGCCGTCCCACCGCATGCAGGCCAGGGTGCTTGGGAACCAGCTCGTAGACGATTTTTTCGGCGTGTTCGTCCTCGTGGGTGGTGGTGTAGCCCTTGGGTTTGTGCAGGGCAATCACCACCTTTTTTTGCGGCATTCGCACCCGCTCACCATCCAGCCGTACGATGTCGCCGGGTTGAACGACCGCTCCAATGCTGGCGACCTGCTCGTTGATGGTGACCCTTCCTGCACGGATCAGGTCTTCGGCTTTGCGGCGGCTGGCAATGCCGGCGCGGGCTAAAAATTGCTGTAGGCGCATACCCACCATAGTATTACTGGCCGGGCTAGAGTGTGCTGGTTTTTATATGGGAGACTTCTTCTGGAAGCGTGGAGGGCGTTTTTCGCGCAGCGAGCGCAGCCCTTCCTGGGCATCGGGGCCCAGAAAACCCATAAACTCGAGGGCCAGCGAGGTGTCGAAGTTGGGGCCCATCATGCGTAGCCAGTTGTTGAGGGCGTACTTGGTGAAGCGGATGGCTGAAGGGGCCCCCTGGGTAAGCCGGGTTGCAATTCTGAGCGCCTCGCTATAGACCTGGCTATCCTCCACGCAGCGCGAGACCAGCCCAATGCGCTCGGCCTCCTCCCCGGTGAGCGGTTCGTTCAACAGCAGGTGGTACTTGGCCTTGCTCATACCGCACAGCAAAGGCCAGACCATCACCGAGTGATCGCCGGCTGCCACCCCCAGCCGCACATGCCCGTCCACGATGCGGGCGGTTTTCCCGGCCACGCTGATATCGGCCAGCAGCGCCACGGCCAGCCCGGCCCCCACCGCCGGCCCCTCGATGGCCGACACGATGGGCTTGGCGCAGTTCACCACCCCGTACACCAGATCGCGGGCTTCCTTCCAGACCCGCAGCAAGGTTTCGTAATCCCGGATCATCTCTTCGATCATCTCGAAGTCGCCGCCGCTGCTGAAGGCCCCGCCCTCGCCGCGCACCAGCACCGCTGCAATTTCGGGGTCGGCGTCGATATCCCGCCAGACATAGGCCAGCTCACGGTGCATCTGACTATCGGCCGCGTTGAGGCGGCCTGGGTTTGAAAGAACGACCTCGAGCACGCCTTCGCTGGGCTCAGCAAACTTCAGACGCTGGTAGCGGGCTTGCCAGTTCATGCTAAAAGTTTACGCAAAGCCCCGACTAGCCGCACCGGCTTATTTATGGGTACAATCCGCTGGCATGGCCCTATTTGCCGTGAACAAACCGCTGGGGCGCACCTCGCACGACGTGGTGGATATGGCCCGTAAGCTGCTTGGCACGCGCCGGGTGGGTCACACCGGAACCCTCGACCCCCTGGCTACGGGCGTCCTGATCCTCGCCACGGAGGCCTCCACCAAGCTGGTGCCTTTTTTGTCCGCAGAAGAAAAAGAGTACATCGCCTGGGTTTCTTTTGGCGTCACCACCGCAACCCTCGATGCCGAAGGGCCGGTGATGGGCCCCAATACGGGCTATCCAAGCCAGCGCGAGATTGAAGCGGCCCTGCCCTGGTTTTTGCAGTTGACCGAGCAGACCCCACCGGCCTACTCGGCGGTGAAGGTGGGGGGGGTCAAGGCCTATGAGGCCGCCCGCAGGGGGCAGGCCCTCGAGCTGGCCCCCCGCCCGGTGGCCTACCACGAGGTGAGCCTGCTGGCCTACGAGCCCGCGCCCATACCCCATCGCATTGCCCCCTCGGCCACCGGCTGGCAACTGGCCCCACGGGGTCGCCCGGTCGAGCTGCCCAGGCCGCTGGGCGACTACCCCACCGCGGTGATTCGCCTGGTGGTGGGGCCGGGTACTTATGTGCGCTCCTTCGCTCGCGACCTGGGACAGCGTCTCGGCACCCAGGCTTTTCTATCGGGGCTGGTGCGCACCCGGGTGGGGAGGATTGGCCTCGAGCAGGCCCAGGAGATCGAACGCCTGGATGTGCACAGAACCCTGGACGAGCTCGAGGCCCTTTCCTGCCCCAGCGTTGAGCTTACGCACGCCGAGGCCAAGCGGGTAATGGAGGGCGTTCCGCTGGCCATTCCGGCCAAAGGCCTGGTGGCCCTGGTGGGCCCCAAGCGCCGCCTGGTGGCCATCGCCGAAGGCGACGGCTTCAAGCTACGCATCAAGCGGGTTTTCAAGGTCTAGCGGTCAGCCCATCTCAAAGATTTCCTTGATGATGGGCTGTGAAAGCACCACCGAGGTGCGGGTGCTGCCATAAAAACCGAGCTGCTGGATGAGCTCCTGTAGCTGCTCCACCGAGGCGGTCATCACCTTGGCTACAAACGACGACTCGCCGGTGACAAAGTAGCACTCCCGTACTGCCGGGGTGGCCTGGGCAAACTCGAGCATCTGCTGGTAGCGGTGCGGCGGGGTGGCTACCTCAATCAGGGCGGTGATGGTGTAGCCGAGGGCCCCTGGGTTAATCCGGGCCCCGTAGCCCGCGATAACGCCGGCATCCTCGAGGCGGCGCACCCGCTCGGTGACCGCCGGGGTCGAGAGCCCCACCCGGCGGCCCAGCTCGCTGTAGGAGAGCCGCCCATCGCGCTGTAGCTCGTTCAGAATGGCGATGTTGAATTTGTCTAAAAGTTTGGAAAGCATAAAGCCTATTATGCCTTAAGAACTTCAAGCAAATCTGATATTTATCCTTAACTTATGGCTTTCTTTTGCGCGGCGGGCGTTCTAGGCTTGGGGAAAACAGGAGGTTGTTATGGTGATTGGTGTTCCCAAGGAGATCAAGACGCTCGAGAACCGCGTGGCCCTCACGCCGGGCGGGGTGACCAGCCTGGTGCGGCGGGGGCATCGGGTGCTGGTGCAGCAGGGGGCCGGGGTGGGTTCGGGCCTTTCCGACGCCGAATACCAGAAAGCCGGGGCCGAGATCGTGAGCGCCCAGGAGGCCTGGGCCGCCGATCTGGTGGTCAAGGTCAAGGAGCCCATTGCCGAGGAGTACAAGTACCTGCGCCGGGGCCTGATCCTGTTCACCTACCTGCACCTGGCCGCCGATGAGCCGCTCACCAAAGCTTTGCTGGCTGGGGGTACGACCGCCATCGCCTACGAAACGGTGCAGCTCGAGGACGGCTCCCTGCCCCTGCTCACCCCCATGAGCGAGGTGGCCGGGCGGATGGCCCCGCAGGTGGGGGCAGCGGCCCTGGAGAAGCCCCACGGCGGACGCGGGGTGCTGCTGGGGGGCGTGCCAGGGGTGGCCCCGGCCAGTGTGGTGATCATCGGCGGCGGCATTGTGGGCACCAACGCGGCCAAAATCGCCCTGGGTATGGGCGCGCAGGTGACCATCCTGGAGGTTAGCAAGGCCCGCATGCAGTACCTCGACGATGTGTTTGGCGGGCGGGTAATCACCCTGGCCTCCACCGAGGCCAATGTGGCGGCCTCCATCCGCCACGCCGACCTGTTGATTGGGGCGGTGCTGATTCCGGGGGCTAAAGCGCCCAAGCTGGTTACCCGCGAGATGCTCTCCACCATGAAAGAAGGGGCGGTGATTGTAGACGTGGCGGTGGATCAGGGGGGTTGTGTGGAAACCATCCACCCCACCACCCACGCCGAGCCCACCTATGTAGTAGACGGAGTGGTGCACTACGGGGTGGCTAATATGCCGGGGGCGGTTCCGCGCACCTCCACCTTCGCCCTCACCAACCAGACCCTGCCCTACCTGCTCAAGCTGGCCGAGAAGGGCCTGGACGCGCTGCAAGAGGATGCAGCCTTGCTACAGGGCCTCAACACCCACCAGGGTCAACTAACCTGCCGGGGGGTGGCCGAGGCCTTTGGCCTGCCCTATGTCGAGCCTAAAGCGGTTTTGTAGCGCTGCGCTCGAGGGAAGCCAGCAACTCGAGGAATTCCTGGTAGCAGCCTACCAGCACCTCTTCTGGTACGGGCCGGATCTCCAGCCGGCCCATCCCCATGGGGATGACCCAGTGAAGGGCCTGGCTCACCTTCTTCTTGTCGCGGCTGAGGAACGGGGTCAGGTCTTCCCAGCTCAGGCCTGGGGGTGGGGCAGGGGAGAGCCACTGCAAGAGCTTTAGCACCGTGGGTACCAGGTCTGCCCCCCCGTGGGCCCGACCCAGCAGGGCTGCATAGAGCAGCCCGTAGGCCACCGCCACCCCGTGGGATATGGCCCCGTGGGTGGCGCCCTCGAGGGCATGGCCCAGGGTGTGCCCCAGGTTGAGCTTGCGGCGCTCGTTCTGCTCGGTTGGGTCGGCCTCCACCACCCTTACCTTGACCATTACGGCGCGGGCCAGGTAGGGCTCGAGGCCTTCCCAGTCGGGCGAGATCGGCGCTACATCAACCAGCAGCTCATCACCGGCAATGAGGCCGTGTTTGAAGGCTTCTACCAGCCCCTCCTTGAAGGTTTGGGGCGGAAGGGTGCGGAGGGTGCTGAGCTCGGCGTACACCCCCGCTGGGGCGTGGAAGGCCCCAACCAGGTTTTTGCCCTCGGGGAGGTTGAGGCCGGTTTTGTTGCCCACCGAGGCATCCACCATAGCCAGGGTGGTGGTGGGTAGGCTGATGTACCGTATCCCGCGCAGGTAGGTGGCGGCCACAAACCCACCCAGGTCGGTAAGACAGCCTCCGCCCACCACATACAGCGTGGTGTTGCGGGGAAGGGCCTGCTGGGCCAGCCAGGATAGCACCCGGCTGTAGCTATGGAGGCTTTTGGCCTCTTCACCGCCGGGCAGCCCTAGACTGAATGGAATCTCCAGGCGGGCGGCCACCTGCTGGGCGTAGTCCTGTACAGCTAAATCGTAAAGGAGGGCCCGGGGGCCCGGGGCCTGGGGGAGCTCGAGCGCGAATCCCAGGTGAATCGGGTAGGGAACGGGGTGCTTAATCTCTAGTTTTTGCATAGTTCCACAGCCGCTGGATAATTTCGTCTACCACCTCAGGGATGCGGCGGTTGTCCGTAGAGACGTGGAGGGTGGCCTGGCGATAAACCGTCTCTCGCTCGGCCAGGAGCTGCTGGATGCGTTTAAAGGGGTCGGGGTTATCCAACATGGGACGCTGGCCGGGGCGGCGGCTGATGCGCTCGAAAATGGTGCTGGGGCTGGCCCAGAGCGCCACCACCGGCCCACGCTGCAACAGCTTCCACCGGTTTTCAGGGTTGACAAAGGTGCCACCCCCCAGCGAAAGCACCAAGTAATCTTTCTGGGTGAGCTCGCTAACGGCCTCGGCCTCGAGCTGCCGGAAGGTGGCTTCCCCCAGGTGACGGAAAATATCAGCCACCGAGAGCCCCATCTGCCGCTCGATGTAGCGGTCGAGGTCAATGAAGTGCAGCATCAGCTCGCGGGCCAGCTCCCGCCCGATGCGGCTCTTGCCCACACCCATAAAGCCGGTCAGGGCTACCCAGGTAACGGGGCGTTCAATCTCAATCATAAAAGAGGGTTGGGAAATGGGCCTTGGGGTGTGGTATAGATATCCCTCATCTGCTGGGGGCTGTCGGCTTTCGGGGTCGAAGGGGCTAATAGGCCAGTACCCGTTGCTTGTACCGCTCGACCCGTTCAATCAGCTCGTCCAGGGTGTCGCCGCCAAATTTCTCCAGGTAGGCCTGGGCCAGCACGATGCCCACCAGGGCCTCCAGAATTACGCTGGCCGCTGGCACCGCGGTCACGTCGGAGCGCTCCCGGGCGGCATCGGCGGGCTGGTGCGTCACCACATCAACCGTGGGTAGGGGCTTCATCAGGGTGGCGATGGGCTTAAGAGCAGCCCGCACCACCAGCTCTTCTCCGGTGGTCATACCGGCCTCGGTGCCCCCCGAACGGTTGCTCCGGCGGTAGTAGCCCCGGCTGGCCTCCCAGTAGATGGGGTCGTGAACCTGCGAGCCCGGCTTCATGGCGTTGCTAAAACCGGGGCCAATCTCCACGCCCTTAATGGCCGGAATGCTCATCACCATCTGGGCGATGCGCCCGTCGAGCTTGCGATCCCAGTGCATCTGGGAGCCGAGCCCCATGACCAGTCCTTTGAAACGGGCCTCGATGATGCCGCCCAGGGTGTCGCCGGCGGCCTTGGCCTCGTCTATGCGGCGGATCACCTCGGCTTCGGCCTGGGGGTCGGTCATCCGTACCGGACTGGCCTCGATGCGCTCCTTGAGGCCCCAGTCGAAGGGAACCTCGCTCCAGACCCCGGCCATCCCATCCACGAACGAGGCGCTTTCCACCCCAAAAAACGAGAGCAGCTTATGGGCGATGGCCCCTATCGCTACCCGCATGGCGGTTTCGCGGGCCGAGGCCCGCTCGAGCACATCGCGTAAGTCTTTATGCCCGTATTTGACACCCCCCGCAAGGTCGGCGTGGCCGGGCCGGGCTGCTGTAAGGGCCTTTTTGCGCGGCTCGTTGCCGGGGGCTGGATCCATGATCTCGACCCAGTTGCGGTAGTCGGTGTTTTTGATGACCAGGGTCACCGGTGCGCCGGTGGTACGCCCGGCCCGCACACCGCTCATAAACTCCACTGTGTCGGTCTCGATGACCATCCGCCGCCCGCGCCCGTACCCGCCCTGGCGCTTCTTGAGCCAGGGGTTGATGTCCTCCACCGTAAGGGGGAGCTGGCTGGGCAGGCCTTCCACAATGCCTGTGAGCTGTGGCCCGTGGGATTCTCCAGCAGTCAGAAAACGCATGAACAGAATCTAGCATAACCGCGGCCAAGTCCAAAACCGCGTAGGGGCCCATATGAAAAAAGCCGGGACAGGGCCCGGCTGTTGGGGATACGGGGCTTAGCGCTGGGCGGAGTCCTTAACGATGTTACCGGTGATGATCACAATCAGCTCATCGTCCTTGATCGAGGAGGTGCGTTGTTTGAAAAGCTCGCCCAGCAAGGGAATATCGCCGAGGAGGGGAATTTTGGTCTCGGAGGTGTCGGTCACCTTCTGAATCAGGCCCCCCAGCACCACGGTCTGGCCGTCGCGGATGCGCAGTTTGGATAGGGTGGATTGTTGCGGAATGCGGATGCTGCCGGCTGGGCCATCAGCCGGGTCGCCGCCGGTCTGGGTGAAGACCTCGAGCAGGATGTTGCCGTCGGTTGAGATTTGCGGGCGTACCCGCACCAGCAGGCCATAATCGAACTCACGCACTGTGATCTGATCGCCGATGGTAATGGGGATGAGCAGCCGACCCCCCACCTTGATCTCCGCGCCCTTGGCCCCGGTGGCCCGCAGGTCGGAGGTGTCGGCGCCGTAGTTGTCCTCCACCAGCACATTGGCGTCGCTCAGGCGGCGCGAAAGCTGCTGTTTTTCCAGGGCGTCCAGCACCGCCCGGATGTTAAGGGAGGCCAGGCTGCGGGTGGCATCGAAGATCAGGTTGAGCCCGGTGGACAGGAAGCTGGCGATCAGGTTGCCCCCTGAGACGGTCTCCCACTTGATACCCAGGTTGCGAATGACCTCACCTGAAACCGCCTGCACCCGGATTTGCAGTTGCACCTGCTGCACAGGCCGATCCAGGTTGGGAATCAGGCGCTCGGCCAGGGCAATCTGCTCGGCTGTGCCGGTAACGATCAGGGTATTGGTGCGGGGTTCGGCCACCACCGTTACCTGCGGGGCAGGCTGGGCCTGCCCTTGCCCTTGCCCTTGAGCCGGGGTGGTCTGGCCCTGGGCTTGGGCTGTGATGGCCTTGCCCAGCACATCGGCCAGTTCGGTGGCGCGGGCATGCGAGAGGGCAAACGACTTTTGCACCACCGGTATGGTCGCTGTGGTGGCCCTGGGTACATCGATGCGCTGCAAGAAGTTGAGAGCGTCGTTTACAGCCCGGGAGGGGCCGCTGATGGAGAGCACATTTTGTCCGGGTACAGCCCGCACAGTAACCCCCGGCACCTCCTGCTGAACAAAGGTGGCCAGGGCGGCTGGGTCGCCCGAGCGCACCTGGTAGAACTCACGTGCTACCGGCTCGCTGGTTTGGGCGGGCTGGGCGGTCTGCCCGCGGGCCCGATCCACCACTTCCTTGGGCCCTACCACAATTACGTTGTTATCGAGCAAGGCGTAGGTGATGCGGCCATCGCCGTAGGTGTTGATGAGCAAGTCCCAGACCTGCCGGAAGGGTTTCTGGTCGATGTCGGCTGTAACGTTGACGTTGGGGATGTCACGCAGGATGGGGGAGAGCCCCACGCTACGGGCCAGCGCGTCCAGCAGGGCTGGTAGGGGTAGGTTGGTGCCGATGTTGCTTACCGGTTGGTCGAAGCGGGCATCCCTGGGCAAAGTACCCTGGGCCAGCGCCAGACTCAACACCACCAAAAGAGCAATCAAACGCTTCATATTCACCGCCTAGGGATTGTCCATCGTCAGGTTCAGGCTTTCCGAACCTTGTACCAAGAGGGCTTCTTTTGCACTCAAGCTTTTAAGCAGCACATCGCTACCAGGGAGGGTGCGGCCGACCGGCAGTACCGTAAAGCCGTCCTTGCTCTGGAAGATGGCTACGCTGGTTGGGCCCAGCACCACCCCCGAGAGCTTGAGGTTTTGCTCGCGCACGAAGCGGGCCAGGCTGCTTTCCTGGGTGGTTTCCTGCGTGCGGCTAAGGCTGCTTTTGGGCTCGAGCACCTGGGCGAGCCGGGCATCGATCTCGGCTCGTGCGAAGTCGAGGCTGCTGCCACTGGCGGCGGTGGGCTGGACATCCAGGGCCGCTGCGGCCGTGGTGGAAGCACCCACGCTGCTCAGTTCGCGTTCTAGAGGGGTGAGGCGGATGGGAAGCGCACCCGAACCCAGGCTGACTGCAGGGGGTAGGCTGGTGCGAGTGGTGCCCTGGGCCAGGCGGGGTGGGGCGGAAGGGGTAGAAGGTGCAGCTACGCTGGGCGTGGGTCGGGTGCCAGGTAGGCTGGGTTGTGGTAGCGGGGTGGTGGGTTGCCGCACCTGTACCTGGGTGGTCTGGCTTGGGATGGGCTGCGGGGTTACCGGCGCGGTGGCTGGGCGGCTGGTGAGGGCCGGGGCTGGCGGGTTGGGCTGGGCCACAGCGGTTGGCGCCGTTTCGATGATCAGGGGTACAAAGGGGTTAGGCGGCACCGTTACCCGTGGCTGGGTGGTTGCAACAGCGACGGGGCTTTGACCCTGCTCCTGTGCTTGCTCTGAGCGGGGCGCCTCGGTGACCAGAAAAGGCACCGGCAGCACCTCGAGGGGCCGGGCAGTGGTCAGCGGGGCGCTGGGCTCAGGTGCGGGTGTTGGGGTGGGGGCCGCAGGCTGCTGGGCTGCCTGGTTTGGACGGAAGAAGCCGATGTACCAAGCGGCCACGGCCGCTACCAGGAGGACTGCAACCAGCGCTACTTTGGCTCCCTGGGGCATGCGCTGGAGGAAATTCATGGCTGACCTCCAGGTTGGTTGGGCTGGGCCTGACCGGTATAGGTGTAGACCGTCATGGTCAGGCTGGTGTTGATGATGGGGTTGGTGGCCTGGGCCTCCGTAGCGGCGGGCCCGCTGCCGCCAAGGGTGAGGTTGAGGCCCGAGACGGTGGCGAAGCGCTGCAGACCCTCGAGGTTGCGCAAGAACACGTACAGTTCGGGGAAGGGCGACTCAACCTGCAAGGCCAGGTTGGTGGCCCGCACATTGGCAACCCCCTGGTTGTCCCCAGGGCTGCGGCTCAGGGCGCGCAGCACCACCCCACTTTCCCGGGCGGTTTGCGCCAGGGAGCTCAACACCCGACCAAGCTGCTCGGTGGGGGGCAGTTCGCGCAAGAACTGCTGCCGCTCGGCGTCTAGGCGCGCAATGGTCTCACGAAGCTGGGGCAAGGCGCGCTGGGCCGCACGGCCCCGATCGCGCTCGACGGTAAGGCGATCCACCTCGGCCTGTAATTCGGGGATGCGCCCTTGGAGGGGCTGGGTTACAAAGAAGTACCACATCATGCCCAGCAACAAGGCGGCCACTATAGCGACGATGGCCCACTCACGCTGGCCCATTCTAGCGAGAAGGGCTACCACTATTTTCACCTCCCGATGTGTTGCTGGTGGTTTGCGAGGTCGGCCGAACCAGGCCGATGGTGGCCCCAAAGGTGTAAAGCTGCCGCTGCTGATCCAGGCTGGCACTTTGGAAGTTAATGCCGAAGCGCGGCGAGGTTTCGAAGGCCTCAACGAAGCGAATCAGGGCGTTCTGGCCGATGGCTTCGCCTTGGAGGTTGAATTCCACGTTGACCGGCTTACCGTCGTATAGACCGTTCTGTACGTTGCTTTGGACTTCTTGGGGCGTGAGGACTTTGGTGCCGATGCTGCGCAGGGCCACCCCAAACCGGCGGCCTTCCCGTGGAATCTGATTGATGACCAGGGCCAGGTTGTCCGACCAGGGCACGAAACGTTCGCGTAGCTGGTTGCGCACGGCTAGGAGCTGCTCGAGTTCGCGCTGTTGTTGGTTGAGGCGGTTTTGCTCGGCGATGAAGGGGCGTAGCACATCCACCTCTACCTGGAGCTGGTCGCGCTGGTTCTCCAGTGCCTGAACCCTTGAGAGCGTAGAGAGATGGAGGAAGGCCACCGTCCCCAGCACCGCGAGCACCACCGCCACAGCGGCCAGGCGCCACCAGCCGGGCTCAACCCGACGGCGCAGGTTCTTGGGCAGGAGGTTGAGTTTAATCAAGCGGATTCACCCCCCGTAGGGCCAGGCCCACCGGTACCGTAAACTCGGGCGCCAGACTGCGCAGGTACTCCAGATCGAAGCGGCTTTTATCGATTTGAAGACCCTGCCAGGGGTCGGCGGTTTCCAGTGGGATGCCCAGTGTATCAGACAAAAGCGGCACCAAGCTTCTTAGCTTGCTGCCCCCTCCGGCCACAAAGCCCTGATCGACCCCCAGGTCGCCCACCTGAACCCGGAAGAACTCCAGGCTTCGGCGCAGCTCGGTGGTCAGCTCGACCAGCACCGGGCGGATGGCGTCGTACATACGGGCCGGATTGAAGCGCTCGCGCTCGGCGTCGAAGTCGAGCAGCAGGTCTTCATCTTCGGTGGGGATGGTAGCCAGGCCGTAGTTTTTCTTGGCGTCTTCGGCGGCCACCACATCGAGGTTGAACGCTTTCGAAATCGCAGCGGTGAAGTCCTTACCGGATAGGTTGATGACGCGGTTCAGGAGCAACCGCTCACCACGGGTCAGAACCAGGGCCGAGGATTCAGCCCCGATCTCGAGGAAGAGGGTGATGGGCTCACGGTCGGTGGCCGCCAGGCGGGCGCCCAGGGTGCGCAGACCGGCAAATGGCTTAACGTCGATCACCAATGGCTCCAGACCGGCGGCTTTGAGGGCCTCGACCAGGCTGGCCACGGTCTCCTGCCGGGCCGCCCCTACCACCACGTCCATCTGCTCCCCATCTGGAATGGCCTCAAGGGAGTCGAGGGGGGCGTAATCCAGCACCACCTCGTCAATTGGGAAAGGGATGTAGCGTTCAGCTTCCCAGCGTACAGCTTCCTCCATCTGTTTGATGGGCATCTTGGGCACCTGCAAGGTGCGGGTAATGACCGCCAGGTTGCTGGCCGCCGTTACCACGTAGCGCTTGCGGGTGCGCATCTCAGCCAGCATCTCTTTGATGACCTCGGTCAGGGCGCCCGGCTCGATGATCGAACCCTCCTGAACCACCCCTGGCGGGGTGGGCCTGATGCTCAGGTTTTTCAGGCTGGGGGGAGTTCCGGACAGCTCGACCATTTTGATATTGGCCGATCCAATCTCGAGGCCGAGCGCCTCGATTCTGGGTCTCAGCAACCCGCCAAAGAAATCACGCACGCTGCCCCCTTTCCCACATGAATCTCAAACTAGGTGTCAGTATAGCACGATAAATCTGCGCTGCAGCGGTCATATTGACCACTCTAGCCTAGGTTTTAACCTTTAGACAGTTCATTTGCACATCCAATCTTAATGCTCCATCGCCTAGACGGCTGTGGGAGCGTCATTTGCACAGGGCCGCGCACCGCTTATCGCTCATAGAGACCGGGCCACGGCCTCGGCAAACTGGAGGGTGGTGGCGTTGCCGCCAAGGTCGGGGGTGCGGGGGCCCTCTTGGAGCACCTTATCCACGGCGGCTTCTACCCGGCGGGCGGCTTCGTGTTCGCCTAAATGATCCAACATCATCACGCCTGAGAGGATGGTGGCTGCTGGGTTGGCAATGCCCTTCCCGGCGATATCCGGTGCGCTGCCGTGCACCGGCTCAAACACAGCGTGCTTGATGCCAATATTGCCGCTGGCCGCGATGCCCAGGCCGCCCACCAGCCCGGCGGTGAGATCGGAGATGATATCGCCGAACAGGTTGGTGGTCACGATCACGTCGAAGCGCTCGGGGTTGCGCACGAGCTGCATGGCGCAGTTATCGATGATGATGTCTTGGGTTTTGACCTCCGGGAAGCGGGCCGCTTCGGCCAGCACGGTGTTCATGAACAGGCCCTGGGTCATGGGTAGCACGTTGGCTTTGTGCGCCACATGGAGCTGCTTGCGGGGGCGGCTGGCCGCCAGCCGGGCGGCGTACTCGCCGATGCGCGCGCTGGCTTTGCGGGTAATGACCGTATCGGCAATGGCGATCTCGCCCTCGAGGTAGCTACGTTCCTGCTCTACATAAAGCCCCTCGGTATTCTCGCGCACCACGATCAGGTCGACCCCTGGCCTCGAGCCCGGCACAGGGTGGTGTTTGGCCGGGCGCACGTTGGCGAACAGATCTAGTTTGCGCCGCATGTAGCGGATGGCTCCGAAGAAGCCCGGTACTTTTTTGGTGGGGCTGGTGGCTGCACCGAAGAGGGTGGCATCGGTATGAGTAACGGCCTCGAGGGTGGCCTCGGGCACCGAGGTGCCTATTCGCTCAAAGGTCTCCCAGCCGGCCTGGGCCTCAACAAACTCAAACTTGAGTCCGGTAGCTTCCAGTACCAGCCTGGCGGCGGGAATTACTTCGTGGCCGATGCCGTCGCCTTCAATCAAACAAATCTTGTAGGTTTTGCTCACAGTATCACCCTGGTTATTTTATAACCTGGCACGGCCTGTTTTGAGTTGAAGCACCTTCGACGCCGGCTCCAGCAGACGGGTTGTCGAAACCGGGCTGTAGGATTTATCGGTAATTTTGCATCGGAGCGCTGGGCTGCTGTTTTTGGAGGATATGCCTAAATTAGGCTCTGTAGGATTGAATTGGGCTCTGCGAACGCGCCTCCCCCAACAAACTGAGAGGATCCTGGGCCAGGGTGCGCAGGGCCTTGCGGCGGCGGCTTTTGAGCTCCTTTAGCTCCAGGCGCTCGAGCTTGAGGCGGTTGAGGGCGTAGTCCAGATAGACCGCCTGGGCCTCGGGGGCGGCCCCACCCAGCACCTTGCGCCGGGCTATAAAGCGCTCGGGCTCCAGGGCCTGTAACAGCTCGGGGTCGCCAAACCCCAGGTGGCTTTGCAGGTCGTCCAGGCCCAGCTCGGCCACGGTGCGGCCCTTGCTGCTCAATTCGCGCAGCATGCCCTGTACCTTGGGGTAGGCCTCGGCCAGCGAAAGGCGCTTTCCGGCGACCAGCACATCCACCAGCTCGGAGGCCAGCACGCTGCGGTCGCGCAGGCCCTGGGCCAGCACCTCAGGCACAAAGCGGCTTTCCTGCAGGGCCACCCGCAGAAGGGCCACGGCCCCCTCGGCGGCGTAGAACAGGTTGTAGAGGGGCTCGAGCACCCCCGGCCCGTGGTCGTTGACGTCGCCAAAGGGGGTGCTGTAGTTGAGGTGGCCCAGGGTGGTGGGGCCGCCCATCAGCTCGGCCAGGAAGCCCCGCACGTGCTCCAGCACCACCGGGTTGACCTTCTGCGGCATAATCGAGGAGCCCTGGCTGATTTTTTCGGCGACCAGGAACCCCCCCTGCTCGGCCCAGAACAGCAGGTCGGCCACCAGGCGCGAGAGGCTGGTAGCCATACCTGCCAGGGCATAGGCGATCTCCAGGGCCCAGTCGCCGGCCGCGATGGCGTCGTAGGTGTGCTCGAGGGTGCCCCCAAACCCCAGCCACTGGGCCAGGGCCTTGCGATCCACCGGGTAGGGGCTGCCCGCCAGGGTCGAGGCCCCCAGCGGGCACTTGTCGGTGGTCTGGAAGGCCGAGCGTAGCCGCTGGTAGTCGCGCGAGAGCAGGTTTTCCACCCCGGTCAGGTAGTGCCCCAGGGTGGTGGGCTGGGCTGGGCGGTGGTGGGTATAGGCGGTGAGGAGGGTCTGGCGGTGGTTCTGGCCCAGGCCCAGCAGTTCCCGCCTTAAGTCCGATAGCGAGGTCAAAACCCGCAGCAGCCGCTCGCAGGCATAGGCGCGGAACACCGTCAGGTCGAGGTCGTTGCGGGAGAGGCCCCGGCGCAGCGCGCTGGCCACCTCGGAACCAAAGCGCTCGCGCAGGTAGAAATCTATGGTAAAAAACACATCCTCGAGCTGCCCGCTAAAGCCCGGAATGGGATCCTTGCGGAGCTGGCTGAGGGCCCAGGCCGCCTCCTTGGCCTCCACAATACCAAGCTTGCCTAAGCCCAGGGCATAGGCCGTGAGGGCATCGAAAAAGTGATCGCCCAGGTGCTCTTTGGCGAAGCGAAAATGTCTTTGTAATACCCAGCGGCGGTACAGGTTATGCCAACGCATGCTGTTCACCCTGTTTCAAGCCTACACCCCGGCCCGGCTTTAGGGGGTGTTAAACTCAGGGTATCGCCAAACTCAGAGTTTTGTATGAAATTGAGCTGTTCTGGCTCAGAATGCTGACGCGCTGGGCTTTGGCGGCGTACATCCGCTGATCGGCCAACCGCAGGAGGTCTTCTTTGCTAGAACCATCCTGTGGATAGACCGCCAGGCCGATGTTCACCCCCAAAGGCACACCCTCGATGCGGATGGCCTGAACGGCTTTAGCATAGCGCTGGGCCACATGCATGGCGCGATCGGCGGTGGTGCGGGGCAGAATGGCCGCAAACTCATCCCCGCCCAGGCGGAACAGGCCATCGCTCTTACGGCTGGTTTTCTGCAGGGCCTGGGCCACCCGAACCAGGGCTTCGTCTCCAAAGGCATGCCCCAGCCGGTCGTTGATGGCTTTGAAGCCCTGCAAATCCAGCACAAGCAGCGCAAAGGATTGCTGGTACCGCCTCGAGCGGGCCAGTTCCTCATCGAAAAACTTGTTGAAAGCCCGCCGGTTGGCCAGGCCGGTGAGCGGATCGCTCAAGGCGGCCTCCGCAAGGCTCTGGCGGGTGTGTGCCTGATGAAGCAGGGCTGCAACCGGGGTTGCGAAGAAGCGGGCGACCTCCAGGGAATCCGAACCGAACGCCTGGGGGTCGTGAAAGTTGTCCAGGTTGAGCAAAGCCAGCACGCTGCCCTGATAAAGCACCGGGACGGCCAGGTTGGACTGAATGCGCCTGGTATGGGCGACCGTCTGCCCTGCAGAGCTGCTGGCGCTGCGCTCCTGGATGGAGGCTTGCTCGCTGGAGAGGATGCGCGGCTCACCGGCATACCACCCCGCGGGGTGATGACCGTACCACTTGAGGTGGTCTTGCTCGCTAAAACTAAGGCCTTGCAGGCTTTCCAGGTCGTATCCAACCGCAGCCTGGAAGTGGAAGCGTTCGCCCTTGCGCACCAACAGACTGCCGGCCTCGGCGCCCGGTATCAGCTCGACGGCCGAGGTTAGCACCTGCTGATAGAGGCTCTCGGAGTCTTCCAGTGTGGCTTTGTGTGAGAGCTCGAGCACGCGCTCCAGGCGCTGCCGGGCGATGGCCCCTTCCAGCGCCAGACCTATTGATCGGCACGCCATAGCCAGCAAATCCTGTGTGCAGGGCAGCCAGGGATATGGCTGTGGGTGGGCCAGACCCAGCAGCACGCGGGCTCGAGGCCGATTAGAAAGGCCAATGGGGTGAACAGCGATGCTCTGTATCGAGGTTTTTTGCTCTAGCTGGTCGATAAAGATGGGCTGTCCAGTGCGGTAAACTGTCCAAAAAAGCCCCTGGCTATCGGAGATGTGGGCCTGCCAGCAGTCGTCTGGGGGCTGCTTTACATCAAGCCGGGCCAGGATGCGCATCCGGCTGCCCTGTTGTTGCAGGATAATGCCGTGCTGTACGCCCAGCGCCGAGGTCAGCAGGGCCAGGGCCCGTTCAGCCAGCACCGTCACCGAATCAGCCGCGACCAGAGCCGTGGAGAGCTGGTGCATCAGATGGGCTTCGGCCTGCTCTGCGATGGAGGTCAGGCGGCTGCTTGCGGCTTGAGCTAGCTGCTCGAGGTAGCCTTGTGTTTGAGGCCCAAAAGCCCGGCGGCGTTTTAGACTGACCACGGCCGTTATCTTGTTGCGCTCGTACAGGGGAATTGCCACGCAATGGTGAAGGGGCTGCCCACACTGCGTGTACACCGCTGCACCCTGGGTGCGGGCCTGCATGGCTACCTGCTCGAGGGCCTCGGCTTCCCGCGGGTGGCTGGTGTGGTGCAGCCGCAGTTCCCCGTGCTGAAGCCACCATACCCCGACCTGTGCGCCCAGTGGCTCGAGCAGGCTGGGTATGGCCGTGAGCAGTTGCTCGCGGCGGTTGGCGGCCAGCAGGGCCTGCAGGGCGTAGGATAGCCAGGCAAGCTGATTGGAGGTTTCCTGCTGTTGTTGCAGCGCTTTTCTAACCCCCCCAGATATCAGGGCTGTGGCCCCCAGCGCCGATAAAACCCACAGGCTCGAGGCCGGGGGGTTGCTGAGCCATGCGCTGAGCGCGGCGAGGGCCAGCGCTGTGTAAAGGCCGGGCATCAGGCCATAGCCGGCGCTTAGAGCGGCCACCAGGAGCATGAACCCGGGGAGCTGAAAGGCCTTCCCGAGGCTGAGCAGAAGTATTCCTGCTGATATCAACAAACATACGACCAGCAGGCCCAGGGGGGGCCGTCTGACCGCAGGGGTTTTGGGGGCGTTGGTGTGTAAAAAATTTTTAGGCTTCATAGCAACCTCACACCAGGTGGGTCAGGTACACGCTGGGTATGGCCTCGAGGTGGCCTGGCGGCGGGGTGGTTATGGTGTAGTCGTCGAACCGGGTGGCCTGGGATTGCAGGGCTGGGGTTTGCACCAGGCCAAACAGCGCTTTGGCTGGAATGGGCGCGGCCTGCTGGGCTTCGTGGGTAAAGATCCACAAACCCCGCGTGGAGGCCTGTATGGGCCGGCTCGAGGCCTCCGAAACAAACACCTGGGAGAGCCCTTGCCAGAGCCACTGCAGATCGGACGCGCTTACGCCGTTGTGCAGCCCAGCGCCGGGGTGGTAGTACCCGTGCATGCGGTAGAGCCCATAAGCGGTGTTGCGACCCGAAGTAAGGGGAAGGACGGGGTCGATCGAACGCGCTGGCGAGAAGCGAACCGGGCTTGGTATCAGAACATGCCCGGCTGGGTGCGTGAGGCCAAACATCCGCAGGTTGTAATAGCGTTCGCACAGGGCTTTGACCCCCACCTGTTCGATGTTGGGCCATTTATCGAGTATTGGCAGCAGCGCGTCGCGTTCGAAGTAGAGGTTGAGCGCTTTCTTGATCGCCTCATCCAGCACCAGTCCGTAACGCACCTCTTGTAAGAGCTGTTGGGGGCCGTTCAGAAAAGATAGATCCTGGGGACTGGCGTTCTTTATATCGAACAAAACAACAAACTTGTGGTGCAGATCGGGGCGATGAATCATGGCTACCCCCTGGGGAAGCAGGCTGGGTTGCTGGGCTCTACCACCTTGGCCACATCGACCAGGCCGTAGCCGGTCTGGCTGTCCCAGGCGGGGGCGTTTTGCGCGGCGCTTTTGAGACAGGTGCGCACCTGATCCAGCCGGGCGCCGGGGTTGCTGGGAGGGGTCTGGCCCAGCAGTTGCTGTTGCAACAGATACAGGCCGATGGCCCCGCTGATAAAAGGTGCCGAGGCCGAGGTGCCATAGGCCAGGGCGTATGCCCCCTGGTTGGGCCCGTGGGCTACCGGCACACCGGTGCCCGGGGCTACAAACTCGAGCCCCTCACCATAGTTGGAGGCGTAGCCGCTCAGCCAGCGGGCCCGGGCCTGGCCGGCATCGGTGGCCCCTACCGCGATGACGAAAGGCGAGGAGGCGGGGTAACCCACCGCGGGCAAGTCGGCATTGCCGCTCGAGGCCACCACCACCAGGCCTTGCTGGGTCACCTGCTCCAGGACGTGCTCGAGGTAAGGGTCGCGAAAGCCTGGCGCGGAGAGGGAAAGGGAAAGGTTGACGACCTGGGCCGGCGTGGGGTTGACAAAGAGCTGACCGGCAATTTGGGTTGCTCCGGCTGCGTATTCCAGGGCCTGGGCTATTTGCAGCGTACCAGCCTGCTGGTTGGCATCAAATACCTTGATGGGCAGTACGCGCAGCAGGTTGTAGGCCACACCAGCCAGGGCCGTTCCATTGTTGGTGGTGGCAGCGATGATGCTGGTCACCTGCGTCCCGTGGCTGGCACCGGTGCCGGGCTCGGGCTCTACTGTGCCCCGGGCGGGCTGAGGATTGCTGAGATCCTCGCCCACCACATCCAACCAGCTATCCGGGGGGGTTAGGTTGGGGGCCAGATCGTTCCGCTGGGTGTACACCCCGGTATCAACCACGGCGATGATCGGCGTTTGGCATCCGACCTCTCCTCTTAGCTTTTGCCAGGCCTGCTCGATGTTCATCTGCTGGAACACGGGCGCCTGCTCCGTCGGGTAGCTGGGGTTATTGGGGGGCACCACCAGGCTGGCGGGCTGGTAGAGATACTCGGGCTGCACGTACTGTCCCAGACCCTGCTGATACAGTTTTTGGGCCACTTGGGCTTCCTGCCCCGGCTGGGTGCGGTACAGGCCCCAGCCCCCGCCCAGATCCTGCACCCGCTGGGCCCCCAGGCTTTGCGCGCTGGCGGTGTGGCTTTGCAGGCTGAGCCCTTTTTTGTGATACACCAGCAGCCGCCCTGCCACGTGGGGTACATCGAAGCGGCCCAGCCCCACCTCGTTGAAGGCCCTGACCGCTATCCGCTGGCTTTGCGCACCGATACTGCTGCAAGGCGGCCTGCCCTCGAGGCGAAGCTCTGCCACCACCTGCTTGAGGCCCTCAGGGCCGTCGGATTCCACGATTAACCGGTAGCGCTTGGGTTCCGGGCTGCTGTTGGCCGCCACCCAGATGCTGACTGAGGAGCCGGTGGTGCTCAGGGGCAGGCCCGGTAGCGGGGGTTCGCTGCGAAGGGTATAGGCCCGGGCTCCTTCTACGCGCCAGCGCAGATTAACTTCCCCTCCCAGATGGGGAACGGTTTGGGGGGTAACCTCGAGGCCCGCCCAGCCCTGGGTGGTTGTGCAGGAGGTTAGGGCCAGACCGATCCAGCCCGCAATAGCCAGGCTAATAAAGCTCTTTACTGTGGGGACTCTCCAGCAAGCAACGGCAGTACTTTTGGGTTCGGCCGGTTGCACCACTGGCTCCCCGTTTCCCTTGGTGCCCAGATTGGGAATCACGGATCATCACCTCCGAACTTGGTTTTTGGGTTGGGATACCGATACTGGCAGCTACTGCCAGGACGCACGCCAGGCTCCGACTGTTCTCAATATCCCGCAAAACAGCCTTCAACGCCGCCAAGGTCAGCTCTGAACAAGCCGCCGCTCCGGGTTCGGTTGTGATATTTCCCACAAGCGTCTGCATGGCTGACCACCCAACAGCAGCATAGAGGGGTGGGGGTGCGGGTTAAGTTCAGAAAGCACACCCCAAAAGCAGAGCCGACTGAAGGTCTTAAAATCCCTATGCAAACGGCACAAATCCTATAGATCCCCCCGCCCGCGAGGCCTGGGCCCTGGGGTGGGTGATAAGCCAAAAATCCGGTGTGGGAGGCCTTTAGCTTTGTGATTGCGATCTGCATGTGCAAATAAACCACCAGGCTTTCTAGAATGCAATAAAATGCTAGGTTTAGATTTGCAGCGACGTGTTTGGGTTGAATGCGCCAACTCAACCGCTGATAGGCGCTAAGGTTGTGTTGTTGTGAAGGGTGGACTTTCCGTGCAACTGGAAGACATGACCGTTTTTATCGTGGACGACGAGCCATCCAGCGTGGCATTATTGCAGAGAACCCTCGAGCGCGTAGGATTTTCCCGCATATACGCAACCACCGACCCAACCCGTTTCGAGGAGTTTTTGCACCGGCTCAATCCCGATGTAATCCTGCTGGATATGCACATGCCGCAGCGGAGCGGCCTGGAGATACTCAGGTTTTTGCAAGGGCGTCGGGAGAACGACGGATATTTGCCGGTTTTGGTGCTCACATCCGACACCACCGCTGAGGCTAGAGCCTGCTAACTAGCTGTTCGTAAAAGCTCCACAGTTTTCGCTGTCATCAGAATCGAAAAAGCCAACCA
>OGCI01000864.1_pt1 | contig 29707 bp, 21 predicted proteins | sample 1570021 | NCBI WGS metagenome assembly OGCI01 (sample SAMN06264664, study PRJEB24512) | hot springs metagenome | isolation source: Hot spring water | place: South Africa: Tshipise | collected 2015-06-21 | reverse complement strand
TACGAGCCGTCCTTCTACGGCATCGGGATGGCAACACTGGCAGCGATGTGTATCACTCTGCTGCCAGTGATTCGTGAGAAGAGACTCGCTAATGCGTTGCGGGGGGCCCTATTGTTCTCGCTGTTAGGTACTATGGTGTCACTATCATTGACCGCTTGGGGTATCTTGACGCTCGTGCTCATGGTGTGGTTATTATGGCCGACCCACCTCACCCGACAGCGCCTATTGTACGGTGTCCTCCTGACCACGACCTTTGTCAGCTCGTTGGCCGCTCTGGCTCCGATTGTAGAACCACGTCTCCATAGGTATGCCATGGAGATCGACAGGTCTGCCAGTTACCGGCTGAGACAGACTGAGCTGATCCTTGCGCCAGGGGATGAATTGTCCTTATCGCTATTCGGAACGGGGATTGGGCTCGAGCAGACCAGCCCGACATTAGCACGGATAGTTAGTGAAACGCAGGGGCTCGGCGGAAATATAACTATAGTCAACGGCATGGCGTATGTAGCTGTCGCTATGGGTTGGGTGGGACTGTGTTTGAATATATCTCTGATCATGGTAGCCACATTCGCTCACTCACCGGGGCGACCGATCCCCCGGCGCGTTGTCTTGGTACTAACAGCGGCTTACTGGTTCGCTATGGGGCGCTATTTGTTGCCTGAATGGTGGGCGTTGTTAGGATACATTGTTGTGTTGCAGCGGGTCGCTTCTCCGCTCTCGGGGCCCCCGTTGCAACGAGAACCTATACGCGATGTCATGTTGATGTAGTGTAGTTGTCTAAGGATTTAAAGCTTACTACTCAATGCGTGTCTTGTACCTGCACCAATACTTCAATGTGTTGAGAGATGTCGGCGGCACGCGATCCTATGAAATGGCGCGCCGCTTAGTGGCCTGGGGACATGAGGTGCATATGGTAACCTCAGTCCGTGATCGAGGTGTTAAGAACCGTGGCTGGTGGGTCACTCAGGAAGAGGGTATTAATGTACATTGGTTGCCTGTACCTTATTCGAATGCTATGCCATATGGTGCCCGCATACGCGCCTTTCTGAGATTTGCCTGGGGTGCGGCACATCGCGCTGCTTCAATCCCCGCGGACGTGGTGTTTGCCACCAGTACTCCGCTAACCATTGCCTTGCCAGCAGTATACGCCGCACGCCGCCAACATATTCCTATGGTGTTCGAAGTGCGTGACCTGTGGCCTGAGATCCCCATTGCACTGGGTGCAATCCGCGGCCCCATCCTAATTGGCTTAGCACGTTGGTTGGAAAGATTCGCCTACCGTAATTCGGCGCGCATAGTGACACTCTCGCCGGGTATGAGAGAGGGGGTCATAAAAGCTGGCTACCCACCTGAACGAGTGACAATTATCCCTAACGGAGCTGACTTGGACCTCTTCGGCCTTCCAGCGACGGCGGGACAGTCATTCCGCGAGCAGTTTGAGTGGCTGGGCAGTCGACCATTAGTAGTTTACACCGGTACCGTAGGGCGCGTCAACGGTGTCGGCTATCTGGCGCACTTGGCGCATTATGCCGCCCACCTCGACCCTTCAGTTCGGTTCCTGGTTGTCGGCGATGGCACCGAGTGGGACTTGGTGAAGACAACAGCCGAACGCCTGAATGTGCTCAATTGCAATTTCCACATGATGCATGGGCTTCCCAAGCGCGAGATCCCATGCATACTGTCTGCCGCTCAGCTGGCTACCTCGCTTGTCATTAATATACCACAGTTATGGTCTAATTCGGCAAACAAATTCTTTGATGCGTTGGCGTCTGGAACCCCGGTTGCCATTAACTACTGTGGCTGGCAGGCCGATCTTCTGGCAGACGCAGGCGCCGGGATCGTACTGGATCCAATCGATATACAAGGCTCGGCCGAATTGCTTATCGGGAAGCTGCAAGATACGGAGTGGTTGAAAAGAGCCAGCCATGCCGCGCGGGAATTGGCTGAGAAACGTTTCGCCAGGGACCTTCTGGCCAAGCAGTTGGAAGAAGTGCTCCTCGAAGCGATTGCAGAGGGTGTCAAGCACATCATGTGAGGTTTTGCAGGCCGTGGCTGCCCGGAATACAATGTTTCATATATCAGGCTACCTATGTCATAGTGTTGTCAATGACATCCCATCTAGGTTATGACACAGCTCTGCGGTTAGCTCAGCAGATTGCGAAGCGAGGGTAATGGTATGTACAAGAGAACGTTCAAGCGTGTGTTTGACTTGGTGGTCACTATTCCGGCATTAATTGCGCTTTCGCCATTAATGGCTCTGATCGCTCTGATCGTGCGTGTGTGTCTGGGGTCCCCTGTACTATTTCGGCAACAGCGGCCCGGCCTGCATGGCCGTCCGTTCACACTGTACAAGTTTCGCACTATGACTGATAAGCGCGATGCGGAAGGCCAGCTGTTGCCCGATGCGGAGCGGCTGACGCCGCTGGGTCGCCTGCTGCGCAGCACTAGCCTCGATGAATTGCCGGAGCTGTTTAACGTTGTGAAAGGTGACATGAGTCTGGTAGGTCCACGGCCATTGTTGATGAAGTACCTCGAGCGTTATTCGCCCGAGCAGATGCGCCGTCACGAAGTGAGACCAGGCATCACTGGTTGGGCACAGATCAATGGCCGCAATACCATCGCCTGGCCGGAGCGACTGGCAATGGATGTATGTTATGTAGACCATCTGTCGTTTTGGCTGGATCTCAAAATCTTGATAATCACTTTCTGGAAGGCATTAAGACGTGAGGGAATCAGCCAGCCGGGCCAGGCGACGATGCAAGAGTTCACAGGGTAAACAATATAGATAGTAAGATAAGCCGAGTATATCCAGCACTTTGGTCTCTCACTTCATCCTAACTGTATAGCGTTGTCTCGAGGTTTTCGTAGGTGATCGCCAGAAATGATTAATGTACTTTTCACTAGCGTGGGGCGTCGCGTTGAGCTTATCCGAGCTTTTAGACGCGCATATAAGGTGCTAGACCTGAAGGGGAGGATTGTTGCACTGGATGTCGATCCTCTCGCGCCTGCCCTTCAGGAGGCTGACCACGCCTATGTTGTACCGCGGGTAGATGCGCTGGACTACATCACTTGCTTGACGCGGATATGCTGTGCTGAGCAGGTCGACCTAATCTTCCCGCTCATTGATCCCGATGTACCAATACTGAGCCGGCACAGAGAGGAGATTGAGGCTACGGGAGCGCGCTTGGCGGTCGTTTCATCAGTGGCAGCCGATATTATTACCGATAAGTGGCTTACGGCACAGTTTTTTAGTGAGCTCGGGATACGCACGCCGCAATGTTGGCTGCCAGAGAGTCTCGAAGCCGACAACATCGAGTATCCTGTTTTTATAAAACCGCGGAGAGGCAGCGCCGGAAAGCACGCCGTGAAGATAACCGGTCCTCGAGACTTGTCCTTCTTTTGTGGTTGCATTGATGCTCCAATCATCCAAGAATTTCTGCCTGGTCCAGAGATCACAAATGATGTAGTTTGCGACCTCGAAGGGGAAGTCTTAGGGGTCGTGTCCCGTCAACGCATTGAGGTTCGATGGGGCGAGGTCGCTAAAGGGGTTACTGTCCTCTATCCAGGTATCATTGAAGCGTGTGTGAGGATCGCGAGAGAACTGCGGGCTATTGGGCCGATTACTGTCCAGTGCATTTTCAAGCATGGCGTTCCTCATTTTACTGAGATCAATGGTAGGTTTGGTGGAGGGGTTCCGCTGGCTATAGCTGCTGGCGTAGACGCACCACTTTGGTTGCTCTCGAGAGCTGCAGGGTTACCAATCGAGATCCCACCTCTGGGGACATACAAGGTGGGTCTCTACTTGACACGTTTTGATGAATCATTTTTCCTTTCTGAAGCTGATGTCGAACAGATTCGAAGCCGTTATATTTGATCTTGATGATACACTCTACCCTGAGAGAGACTTTGTGCTGAGCGGTTTGATGGCAGCTGCCGTGTGGGCCGAAACACGCTTGGATATCCCTTCTTCCCAGGGCTTTGATGAGTTACAAGAGCTCTATGAAAGGGGTGTCCGAGGTAATATTTTCGATCAGTGGCTCAGCACACACATGTTGCACTCCACGCAATTAGTCTCTGAACTTGTGGCTGTATATCGAGAGCACTCACCTGTGCTTAAGCCCTTCGAAGATGTATTGCCTACTCTTAACGTGCTAAAGGGACAGTGTCGCTTGGGCCTCGTCACTGACGGTTATCTTGCCGTGCAACTGCGCAAGTGGAGGTCCCTCGGCCTCTCAGACTATTTTGAGGCTGTTGTATTCTCCGACGAGTTGGGTAGAAGGCATTGGAAGCCGAGCAGCAAGCCATTCTCGACGATATTGGAGCGTATGCGACTAAATCCTGCAGCTGCGGTTTATGTGGGAGACAACCCTGAAAAAGACTTCATTGGAGCACGACGTGTGGGTATTTACACAGTATGGATTAGAAGGCATAGTGGCGAATACATTCACTTGGAGCCCCCGACCAAAGAATATGCAGCTGATGTTGTAATAAGAACTCTCTTGGAGCTACCATTTCACTTAGGCTGTGGGTGTGGTCAGAAGTAGGTTTTTTGCCTCCCATAGGGACTACGGTTGCTAGCTCGATCGTGCGTGAGTTATCCATGCGCTTGTGGGTGAACGCAGATGGATAAGGTGCGCATAGGGCCATAGAGTCCTCGATGAGTTCGCTTGGGTCTCGAGATGCAACTTGCTCACAAACCTGTGTCCCGTGGGCGCTTGTTGGGGTAAGTTCTGGTGACAATTCGGCGCATTTTGATTCTCGGTGCTAGCGACCACGCGTGTATGGTAGCTGGCTATCTGCTAGAGATGATCCGGCAGGGACAGACGCTGGAGCTGGCCGGTTTCTTGGATGACAACCCCACACTTATAGGTCAGCATCTCTTAGGATTGCCTGTGTTGGGTGCGATCCGAGACTGGAAGACGGTACAGCATGATGCTGCGATCGTGGGCATCGGCAACAACCGCACCCGAGCACGCATCTTCCACGAACTAACGTGTCAGGGGGAGCGGTTCACTAACGCGGTTCATCCCACTGCAATATTAGGACCGGAAGTGAGATTGGGGACAGGAGTGGTAGTGGGTGCAGGGGTGGTGATCAGCTTTGGTGCACATGTAGGAGACAATGTGATTTTGAGTGCCAATTGCGTTGTGGGCCATCATGCCCAAATTGGGACACACGCCCACGTTGGACCATGTGCTGCCCTCGCTGGACGGGTTGTTGTTGGCGAGGGGACACTGATAGGCGCCGGGGCTTCGGTGATTCCAGGCTGTCATATTGGCGATTGGTGTTGTATCGGCGCTGGTGCAGCGGTGGTTTCGCCGATCCCCGATGGTGCAGTGGCTGTCGGCGTGCCAGCGCGTATACGGGACAACAATCGCTGAAGAAGGGTTATACGCCTATGATGTACATCCCAATGTCCGCGCCGGATATCGGCTGGGCTGAAATCGAAGCGGTTCGTCAGGTCGGTCTGATGCATACCGTGTCCCTTGCAGGTGGAGAAGAAACCGAGTGGCATTATCGTTTTTGGAGACGGGGCTGGCGGGTAGTGTTCTACCCCGAAGCGGAGGTCATTCATTATGGACAACAGACTACAGGCAAACTGAGATCATTGAGAAACGAAAGGCTCAAATCACTGTTGTACTTCTTTAGGCAGCATAGCTCGAGGGTCAACTTTTACGCTTTTTCTACCCTCGCTTGGCTCGCGTTCTGGATTCGATGGGCGTACTATAGTCTAAGAGGCCTAAGGGAGGAAGCTGAAATTGAGCTTGAGGGATGTCGAATAGTGTGTACATGGATCAAGGGGGCAGCATGAATTCTCCAGGCCCTAACATTAAGTATTGGCCTGGGTGCTTGCACTGGGGTAAGAGTCCGTCTCCTTGAGTGATGCGATATGGCACAAACTGCTGTTTGGATTGTCAACCATTATGCTATCACTCCTGACCTACCCGGTCGCACGCGTCACTATGAACTGGCGCGTGAGCTGGTCAGGCAGGGTTATCATGTGGTCATCCTCGCCTCCGCCTTCAACGAGCGTACCCACGCACTGGTGCGCTTGCAAGCAGGAGAATCGTGGACACTTGAGGTAGTAGACGGTGTCAACTTCGTTTGGCTACCGTCATTCTCGTACCAGGGCAATGACTGGCGACGGCTCGTTAACATGCTGGATTTCAGCTGGCGCGTATATTGGTTGGGTCGACGCTTGCCCTCCTTGGACAAGCGTATCCTTCGCCCAGACATCGTTGTTGGCAGTGCCACCCACCTCTTTGCTGTGCTGGCTGCTTACCATTTGAGCCGAGTCTACCAGGCACACTTTGTCACGGAGGTGCGCGATCTCTGGCCACAAAGCTTTCTGGACACTGGACAGTGGCGCGAAGGTCAGCTTCAAGTACGCTTCTTCCGGTGGCTCGAGCAGTACCTTTATGCACGGGCAGAGAGAATTATCGCCCTCTCGCCGCTCACGCGCGACTATCTGGCGCGTTACTCGCAGGCGTGGGCAGACAAGACAGTCTACATTCCGAACGGAACTCGTGTCGACCGCTTTAGTCCAGAGGATCAGGTAGACCACCTTGGCGACGGTCCGTTGACAGCCATGTACCTAGGTGCTATGGGGCCGACTAACGGACTGGAAGTGGTGCTTGAGGCTCTGCAGATCGTCAATCACGTTAATCCCGACCTCTTACAGGTTGTGTTTGTTGGGGACGGACCCGAGAAGCCTCGGTTGAAAGACAAGGCGCTTCAGATGGGCCTGCACAATGTGATTTTTAAGGAACCTGTTCCTAATATCGAGGTACCCAACGTGGTCAGGCAGGCAGACATATTTCTACTGGTACAGCGTAGAGTTTTATATGGTAGTCTGACCAAATTATATGACTATATGGCTGCTGCCAGGCCCATCGTATGCGCGGTGTATGCCGAACATAACAGCCCTGTCGAGAAGGTGGGCTGTGGACTAGCTGCATGCCCCGACAATGCACACGACTTGGCTGACAAGCTGCTGTGTTTGGCGCGCCTTCCAAGAGAAGAACGTCGTGCTATGGGGGAACGCGGGCGTGCGTTTGTGCAGCAACATTTCGACTACGGGGCATTGGCCCAGAAACTTAAGATGACTTTAGATCAACTCGTCGAGAGATCTCCTGGCGCCAAACTTCTCTAACATAATAAACATATTAAAGTAGTGAAAATGCCCAAGGTCACGCTTGGGGAGACCACAACGACGCGCAATGGAGGAACGAGTTTTATGCCCGAGATATCACCACGATTTGCCGGCTTGTTTGTCCTGAGCATAACCGTTCTCTCGCTATTACTTCATCTTCACGGTATCCGTCGCGATCTGCCGTATACGCCTGAGGTGGATGAGCCGTCTCACGTTGAACCGGCTCTTAGAATGGCAACCTCTGGCGATTTGAACCCTCGAAGATTCGGCAATCCTGGCTTCACAGTGATATATCCTCTGGCAACCGTTTATCGCATGCGGTGCGCTCTGACCACGTTCCCGTTTCCATGGGAGCCTTGTCCTGAGCTTCAGGAGCTCTACCAGACACGGCCTGGTGAATTCTACCTCCTGGGCAGATTGCTAACAGTTCTGTATGGCGTTCTGACCGTGCCGTTGGTGTACCTGATTGGTCGTAGGGTGTTCAACGAGGCGGTCGGGATCGTTGGCGCGTGGTTGTTCGTATCTTATCCATTAGCTGTATCGCATGCCCAGATGGTGCGTACCGACAGCGCAGCCACATTCTTCGGCGCTCTATCGGTATGGCTCATCCTAAGGCTTTATTGGCAACCTTCACAATCTAACCATATCTTCGCAGGTGTAGCGATTGGACTTGCGATAATCAGCCGATACTTTATGGTCGTTCTGATATTGGTATTATTGACCGTCGATGCCCTCGTGGCTGCTCGTAAAGATCAACGTTGCAATCTGTCCGGTAGGAGGCTTTTAGTTGCTGTATCTTCCGGCTTGGCTGCAACAGCCGGTGTTTTACTAGTCTATGCACCGTTCTACGTAGCGGCTTTTTCAACAGTCCTAAAAGACTTGCGCCATGAGGCCAGGGACACCCTGCCGGGTGCCGATGGTCTTTCGAGGATTGGTAACTTCCTCTATTACCTCGAGGTGGCTATTCCGAAAACCCTTACATTACCACAGACGCTTTTGGCCTTGGCTGGTGGGTTCGCTGTGCTGGTGAAGCGAAAAATACCCCAAGCAGCATTGCTGTTTTTTTTATCATTTTTTCTCGCAGTTATCAGCATACCAGCTTTGCATTGGCAGCGTTGGATCATACCTATCCTGCCTGTCCTAGCAGTGATTGTGGCCAGTGCGATCGAACTTGTGGCCAGGGGCATCTGGCAGTGTTTTTGTAGAAGAAGTGTCTGGGTCTACAGCACAATCATACTGGCGAGTACAGTAGCGGTGTCAGCGGGGCCAATGTACGAATTGTTTCGTTCCAATATAAGGCAATCAAACTATAGCACTCGCGTCGTCGCACGACATTGGTTGCTTGCCAACTTATCACCGGAAAGCCGTGTAGCAAAGGAATACTATACAGCGCCATTGAAGCCGGGCGATTTTGCGGTGTTGAGGGAGTGGTTCTCGCTCGCAGCAGGGCGTCGTCTTGAAGACTACTTCATCGACGGTTATGAATACTTGATCGTCAGCAGCGGGATTTATAATCGATTTCTATCTGCACCGGAAAAGTACCCGAACGAGGTAAGCTTTTATCGGGAGCTGTTTGCGCGTGGTCATCTTCTGCACCGCATCGAGCCGTCTGGCGACTATCTACCGGGGCCAACTATTATTGTCTATGACATACGCGACGCAGCTGAGGCATATATGAAGACGTTGGACTGGGCTGCGCAGCCTACTGATATTCTGATTCGTGCCAATGCTTTTGCTGACCCCGAGGTGGCCCAGACTATCCGCGGTCATCTTCTTTTTCGATTACCAATCAATCTTGATATTGTCTTGGTTGACGCGGCGAATGTACCCCGCATCCGTGTTCTAGGTTACGCACTAGGACCGTTCGAGCCATCGCAGGGAAGCACTGAGTTGCGCCTCTACTTCGAGGCGCTCAATCGGCTGGAGATAGATTATCGCATCTTCTTACATGGTGTGGTCAAGGATGTGTCCATTCTGCCCCCTGAACGGCGACAATATGGATTCGCCAATTGGGGAAGCCTGCCGCCGCAGATCGCAACTTCTCTGTGGCGATCGAGACACATCTACATGCATGGGCATCGCATCCAAGCTCAGCCGGGGGAGTACCGGTTGCGTTTCGGCCTCTGGGAGCCTTCCTCAAAGACAAGGCTGTTCGTGCAGGGAAGTGGTGCTGAGAACATTGACTTGGGTTGGCATGTAATACCCTAGGTAGAGCTGCAGAAAGCCAACCACTGTTTGGTGCCCGTATGAGCTATAGTTACCCGTTGGGAGCGCGAGACGTTCTCGCAATAGTAGTCTCTATAGTATATTCATTAAGCATATTCATTAAAAGACACGTATGAGGGGCACTTATCGCCGCGATGCAAGATGTCCATTCATTGGAACCGCAACAGCATTGGGGTTGAACAGGGTGGGCACCTGGTGCAGACGTCCACGCCACTACGTCTGACGCGTCGTGAACGTCGCGCCTTGTTCTGGCTGGGCGACGTAGCAATGTGTGCGCTGGCCGGGGTGGCAGCACTGTGGCTGTGGACCTTCACGCGCAAGGAGCCTTTGCTCACCGTGCTTGGAGAAAACGGCCACCTGATCGCCTTGATGGCGCTGGCATGGCTGGTGCTGGCCTGGGCCTTCGATCTGCATAGCAGCTATGCCGGCGCGCGCATGGCAACACTTTGGCCGCGTTTGCTTGCTATTGCCGGGGTGCTGCTGATCGCTTATCTGGTGTACTTCTTCGTGGTAGGTCAGCGCAATGCCCTGATCCGCCTGCCACTGGTCTACTTTCTGGTGCTGGTCACCCTGCTTGAGGGCGCGTGGCACGGGTTGTTGCTTTCTCTTCATGCGCGGGGCACCTTCCGTCAAAAGACGTTGGTGGTGGGCGCCGGTTGGGCAGGGCAGACAATTGCGCGTCTGTTGCGCCAGCATGCCCCTGCCGAGTTTGATGTCGTCGGCTTCATCGATGACGATCCAGCAAAACGCGGTATAAGCATAGAGGGCATTCCAGTGCTGGGCAACCGGACAGAGCTGGTGCAGGTGGCACGCAATGTCGGTTGTGATACCATTGTCTACGCTATCACTCACAGCCTCGACGGTGACATGTTTCAGACACTCCTCGAATGTCGCGTTGCCGGCCTCTCGGTTGTCCGGATGGCAACTCTCTACGAGATATTCACCGGTCGCGTGCCGGTAGAACACGTGCGCAACGAGTGGATGTTGCCTGATGCTACGGAGGCCGGTCAGGATGCGCTGTTCTATCAGCTTTTCGTGCGCCTGCTGGATTGGAGCTTTGGGCTGCTGGGCATCTTGTGCCTGGCGCTGGTGGGTCTGCCCATTGCGTTGCTCATCAAGCTGGATTCGCCCGGGCCCGTTTTCTTTCGGCAAACCCGTTCCGGGCTTGGTGGCGTGCCATTTCAGCTGATCAAGTTCCGTTCGATGGTTGCGGATGCAGAAGCGGAGAGCGGTGCCCGGTGGGCGGCAGAGGGTGATCCACGCATCACCCGCGTGGGCCGTATTCTGCGGCGTATGCGCCTAGACGAGCTACCGCAGGTGTTGAATATCCTCCATGGCGACATGCACTTGATCGGTCCGCGTCCTGAGCGTCCGGAGTTCATCGCTCAGCTGGAGAAGCAGATCCCCTTCTATCGCGCCCGGCTGGCGGTCAAGCCCGGGTTGACCGGCTGGGCACAGGTGAAATATCGCTATGGCAACTCGGTTGAGGATGCACGGGTGAAGCTGGAATATGACCTGCACTATATCAAGCATCGTTCCATCACGTTAGACCTGTACATTCTGCTGCAGACCGTTGGGGTGATGCTAGCGCTGAAGGGAACGTGAAGCATATCACAAATGTAAACCGCAGAGCAATACACGTTTTCAAGTAAAATACTCTTGGTATTGGTGATGGAGCACAGTTCCATAGCTGGGCCCTTCCCTCCCCTCTCTATGTCAAGACCATCCGCCAGATTCTAACAAAGATCATGCACTGCCGTTAACGCGAGATTAACCATCGTGTGCCAAGCTAGAATGGAGGACGATCCGGCTATCAGCAGATGAATGGCTTGCACGATTATGACGGTTGCAGCTGAACGCATAATCTATGGTATAATAGGAAATGAAAGTGTTCATCGGTTTGTGGGAGCAGAGGTGAAGTAACGAATGATGCGTTTTGATCGTTTTACCGAGCGCGCTCAGGATGCTGCGATGCGCGCTTATGAGATATTGCGCCGTTTCCAGCACAATCAGGCGGATACGGAGCATATGTTGCTGGCAATGCTGGAGCAGCCTGAGGGGTTGGTCTCAGAAATCATCCGCGCACTGGGGGGCGAACCCGACCAGGTGCGCAGCCGGGTTGAGAGTGTCCTGCAAAGCAGCCCCCGAGCGCGCGTGCCGGAGATCGCTTCGATGGCGGTGGGACAGGTCTTTATCACGCCGCGGTTGAAACGTGTGCTCGATCTCTCAGGGGAAGAAGCTAACCAGCTGAGTGATGAGTACATCTCTACCGAACACATCTTTCTCGCAATGTGCGCCGAACGTGGCACGCCAACGGCGCGCATCTTGCAGGAAGCGGGCATCGATCGAGAGCGGGTGCTGGAAGCAATCAAGCGTGTGCGTGGCGGGCAACGAGTCAACAGTCCTCATGCCGAGAGTCACTATCGCACGCTGGAAAAGTATGGGCGTGACCTGACCCGGATGGCCCTGGAGGGCAAGCTGGATCCGGTGATCGGGCGCGACGAAGAGATCCTGCGTGTCATCCAGGTCTTGTGCCGACGCACTAAGAACAATCCAGTGCTTATCGGCGAGGCAGGTGTGGGCAAAACAGCAATTGTGGAAGGCCTGGCGCAGAAGATCGCTAACGGCGATGTCCCCGAGTTGCTGATGGGCAAACGTGTCATCAGCCTCGACCTGGGTGCGATGATCGCAGGGACGCGCTTCCGCGGCGAATTCGAGGAGAGACTCAAGTCTGCCCTAGAAGAGATCCAGCGCTCTAAGGGAGAGATCATCCTGTTCATCGATGAGCTCCATACGGTGGTGGGTGCGGGTGCCGCCCAAGGTGCGGTGGATGCCAGCAACATGATGAAACCAGCACTGGCGCGCGGCGAGCTCCAGTGTGTCGGAGCAACCACACTCGACGAGTACCGACAGTACATCGAGCGCGACGCCGCCCTAGAACGGCGCTTTGCCCCAGTGTTCGTGGACGAACCAACCGTTGAGGAAGCGATCGAAATGCTGAAAGGGTTGCGCGACCGGTATGAGGCGCACCATCGCGTGAAATTCACTGATGACGCACTGGTGGCCGCGGTGCGCTTGACCCACCGTTACGTCACCGACCGGCGGCTTCCCGACAAGGCTATCGATGCAATGGATGAAGCAGCCAGCAAATTGCGCGTCGCCATCTACTCAATGCCAGAAGAGCTGCGGGCGAAGAAAAAGCGAGTGGGCCAATTGCAGACCGAAGAGGAGGCTGCGTGGCAACAGCGCGACTACGAACGTGCCGCTCAGATCAGAGCAGAGCGCTTGAGGCTGGAATCAGAGTTTCAGGCCGAACGCGACCTCTGGTGGCGCGAGAAGAACCTGGACGAAGTGGTGGAGGCAAATGACATCGCGCAAATTGTCTCCAGCTGGACCGGTATCCCCCTGCACGAGATGATGGAGACCGAGTCTGAGAAATTACTCCGCATGGAGGAGAAGCTACACGAGCGTATCGTCGGGCAAGACGAGGCCATCAAGGTGGTTTCAGATGCCATCCGACGTGCTCGTTCTGGTCTGAAGGACCCGAAGCGTCCGATGGGGAGCTTCCTCTTTTTGGGTTCCAGCGGCGTGGGTAAGACCGAGCTGGCCAAGGCACTCGCTTGGTTCCTATTTGATGACGAAGATGCCCTGCTGCGCATCGATATGAGCGAATATCACGAGAGTCACACCGTCAGCCGCCTCTTTGGCGCTCCGCCCGGTTACATAGGCTACGACCAGGGTGGCCAGCTCACGGAAGCGGTGCGGCGCCGACCCTATCAGGTGATCCTTTTCGACGAGGTAGAAAAGGCTCATCCCGATGTGTGGAACGCATTGCTTCAGATCCTGGAGGACGGACGGCTCACCGATGGGCAAGGGCGCGTGGTCGATTTCCGCAACACAGTCATCATCATGACCAGCAATGTCGGTACCCAATTCGGTGCGAAGGGTGGTACCATCGGGTTCACTCGCGGCGACGCATCGGGCGAGGTAGACCAGCGCAAGATACGCAGCGAAATCCAGGATGCTTTGCGGCGCACATTTCGACCCGAGTTCCTGAATCGCATTGATGAGATTGTGATCTTCCACAACCTGACCCGTGACCAAGTCAAGCAGATTGTGGATTTGCAGATGAAGGAGATCGCCGCACGGCTGAGTGAACACGGGATCACCATCGAGTTGACCGAAGCAGCTCGCGAGTGGCTCTCGAACGAAGGTTACGACCCACAGTTTGGCGCGCGTCCGCTGCGTCGCACGCTGCAAAAGCATGTAGAGAGCCCGCTTTCGGTGCGGCTGTTGCGGGGCGAGTTTCGCAGCGGTGACACCGTATTGGTGGATGCAGCAGGCAGCGAAGGGCTTTCATTCCACAGGAAAGAAACACCTGCCGCTGTCGTTGAGATCCCGCTATCCAACGCCAGCTCCGAAGTAGCCTGAAGTGCTATGTAGGCATCCGGAGCTGATACAAAGGGCCAACTCAGGTTAGGACACGTGCCACTCTTGACCTCAAGATGGGGCACGTGTTCTTGTTTTGCAGGTCAAGGGTGAGTAAAGCATATGAAGATATCATACTTCCATGTTGATGCGTTTACGCGCAGACCTTTCGCGGGCAATCCAGCTGGTGTCTGCATGCTGAAGGATACGTGGCCACCAGACGAGTTGTTGCAAGGGATCGCCAGCGAGAATAATCTCTCTGAGACTGCTTTTGTCCTTCCCTATACGGGTGGATACCATCTTCGTTGGTTCACTCCCAAAGTAGAAGTAGACCTATGCGGCCATGCCACTCTGGCTGCAGCTTTTGTTCTGTTTAATTATTTCGATCATGCCGGCGAGGTGATACAGTTTGCATCGCGCAGCGGACCACTCGCCGTGGAACGTCAGGGCGACATGCTGGTGTTGGATTTCCCGTCCCGACCGCTGCAGCCGTGTGTAGCACCCGACACTCTGATACACGGCTTGGGCCGCATGCCGATTGAGGTGCTACGTGCTCGCGACTGCTGCGCTGTCTTTGCCACACCAGAGGAGGTTGCCAACCTGCAACCGGACCTGGCACAGTTGAATGATCTGGATTGTCTGGGAGTCATTGTGACCGCGCCGGGTAGAGATGTGGACTTCGTCTCTCGTTTCTTTGCGCCGCGCGTCGGCATCGCCGAGGACCCTGTCACTGGCTCGGCACATTGTTCGCTTGTGCCCTATTGGTCCCAGCGACTGGGCAAGCGCTACCTTACTGCGCGCCAGCTCTCAGCACGTGGTGGTGAGCTTTTTTGTGAGGACCTTGGTGAACGTGTGAAGATAGGGGGCTATGCAGTCGCCTACTTGCGTGGAGAGATTGAGGTGTAATGATCAGCTGCGCCTCAGCATTCGTATGACACGCGAAACCATACAGACTATGTCTGATTGTCAACGAGCTAATTGAGTCTCGATTCCAGCGCTAGAACCAACAAAATAGAGAAAAAAACCAGTCAACTTGTCGGGATACCCGTCTCAACCTTAAGTAGGATCTCACGAGATTGCTATTGAATCAACCCCTTCGCCTGCAGCACTGGCCGGGGATCCACCAAGTTGCGCTCGAGAGCAGCTTCCCGCGGACCCAGACCGAAGGCGAGCACGGCAAGCTGGGTCGCATATAGCGCAGGCAACCGAAACTCCAGGCCGATCTGTGGTTGGCGTGCGTCAAGATTGACCTGACACAACGGACATACGGTAGCCACCACGTCTGCGCCACAATCGCGCGCGTTGCGCAGAATTTTGGCCGTAAGCTCCCAAGCCAGCTGAGTCTGGGTCAGGCTGAGCGCGCCGCCGCAGCAATCGGTTTTGTACGACCAATCGACTGTTTCGGCACCTAGCGCCCGCATCAAATAGTCCATCTGCATTGGATATTCCACGTGTTCCGCACCAGTGATCTTTGCTGGTCGCGTGACCAAACATCCGTAATAACAAGCTACCTTCAATCCTGCCAGCGACCGTTGCACTTTGGCACGGATGGTATCCAAACCAACCTGCTCTACCAATGTATCCACAAGATGCTGTACCTGAACCTGCCCCTGATAGGCATAGCCCAGCTGGGCTGCAACCTGGGCAGCTAAATCACTGTTATCTGCGATAGCGTGAGCTGCCGCCTTTAGGCGCGAGAAACACGAGCTGCACGGAGCAGTCAGTGTTTTAAGACCCATACGCTCTACAGTGGTCAGTGTGCGCAACGGTAGCACGGTCGCCAGCAAGTGATCGCTCGAGTGCGCTGGTGTGGAGCCGCAACACACCCATCCTGGCGGCTCGATCAGCTCGAGACCCAACACACGGGCACAAGCCTGCGTCGTGTGACCATATTCCACCGCGCTGGAGTGAAGCGAACATCCCGGATAATAAGCCACTGTGTTGCCAGACGCCTCGATGCGCTGCACTTGCTTGGGTGGCCGAACGAAGCTGGGGATAAGATTGAGCTTCCCTCGCTTCATCATCTCCAGGCCCATGTCCATGTCCTTGGTCAGTCGTCCCGTGACCAGATTCAGGCCTGCCATCAGACCAACTTCATATAACCGTCCGAATAGACTGATGTCGCGTATGAACAGTGTGCTGAACCTGTCCACCTCTGGCACCGCCGGTGGCAGACCGCGCCGTCTCGCTTCGATGCGCAATGCGTCCATGATGCCAGCGATATCCAGTCCCTGCGGGCAACGAGTAGTGCACGTCTGGCATGAAGCACACAGCCAGATCGTCTTGCTATGCAGTGGGCGTTCGTCGTTGAATTGCAGGCAGCGCATGATCTGGTTGGGCCACAGATCGAAGTGCTCTGCCAAGGGGCATCCACTAGTGCACTTGACGCACTGATAGCATAGATAGACATTCTGGCCGATCTCACGTTGCACCATTTGAGCCAAGGTCTCAGTTGTCGCTATTTGTCCTCGTGGCATATCCGAACTCATCCTTTGCTTTCTAAGGCGAGTTGACACAGCAAGCCTACTGAATTGCTGGCCTGGGAAGCAATCCTGCTCCCTCGACAATGGGTCGGATTGCTTCCTCCCATTCAATCGCCATAATGTGGATTCCAGCTATCCCTTCAATCTCTCTAATCTGCTGAATCTGCTCGATACAAATACGGATGCCCTCCTGTTGCCATGCTTCGGCGCGCGCTTTTTTGTCTGCCTTGTCAATATGTTTGACCGCTGCCTCCATACGCTCAATGTACTCGTCAGCGACGATCATCCCCGGGACCTGGTCGCGCATGTACTTTGCCATCCCAACGCTTTTCAGTGGACCCACACCTGCCAGGATAAACACCTTCTCATGGAGGCCCATGTCTACCACACGCTTCATAAATTCTCGGAAGCGTGGGATGTCGTAAATAAGCTGTGTCTGAATGAAGTCGGCGCCAGCTGTCACCTTCTTTGCTAGGCGGTAGGGTCGAAACTCAAAGGGATCTCCGAATGGATTAGCTGCGGCGCCGATGAAGAAACGCGGTCCACCTCCTGGGATCTCCTCACCACATTGGAAACGATTGTCGTCGCGCATATCCTTAACCATGCGTATCAGCTGGATCGAGTCTAGATCGTGCACATTCTTGGCTGTAGGATGGTTGCCAAAAGACTGGTGATCACCCGTCAGACAGAGCACATTCTTAACTCCCAAAGCTGCCGCGCCGAGCAAGTCGCTTTGCATGCTCAGACGATTGCGATCGCGGCAAGTCATCTGTATCACGGGATCCATCCCCTCTTGAATCAGCAGCACTCCGGCAGCAATGCTGCTCATGCGCACGATCGCTGTTTGATTGTCAGTGATATTGACTGCATCAACACATCCTTTTAGCAACCCTGCCTTGCGCCGGATGACGCCGGCATCATGGCTCTTGGGTGGTCCCAGTTCCCCTGTGACTGCAAAATGTCCTGCGGCGAGAACGCGTTCCAGATTGCTGCCAGACTTATAGCTGTTGTGCGCGACCTCATTCATAGTTCTCTCCTCGTCAGCTGTTACGCGGTCCGGTAATCCTCCGGCAGGCGCAGATCCTCGCGTATGATACGCCTTGGTCCACCGTGACGAGCTGTAGACCAATTCTTAGGCGGCTGTATCTCCAAGAGTTTCTCCAGCTTACCCATAGCGGTCATGCGTTCATAGATCAGTTGCCAGGCGCATGGTGTTTCAGGGTTGACTTCGCAGACGCCATTTTGCGATCCGCCGCATGGTCCATTCAATAGCTGCTTAGAACAACGTGCAATGGGGCAAATGCCCCCTGTCTGATCGAGGATACACTCTCCGCACGCCTGGCAACGTTCCTCCCATACTCCTTGTTCGGGTGGCATTCCCAAGAAAGTGGTATTCAGGCCAGGCACCACCCAGACATTTGGAAAACGCTGTACGAGCGTCTGCACCCCTATACCACACGCCAATGACAGCACTGCATCATAATTTGCCAATCGGGCACCTAGAGGATCGATATATTCCCATTCGCATTGTCGTTGGACAACCTCTTCATCGCAATCAATCGGGGCCCCGTCCAGTCGTGTGCTCATACGCAATGCTGAGGCAAGAATCCCCACTTCTTTTTCTCCACCTGCCATGCACACTGTCACGCATGTACCACATCCCACAATCAGCACCTTGCTGAAGCCTGCCAACATTCGTTTGATCTCAGCTAAAGGTTTCTGTTCCCCGACAATCATTGCTGCTACCCTCCCCTTTCGTTCGAAACGTTCACTTCTTACAAGCTCCCGGTAGCTCTGATTACTTCAGCTCAACCATCCGATCCGCTTCGCATCCTGATTTATGGGCCTTTACACCAGCAAGGGGGTTGGGACCCAATGCCCTGACCTTCTCTGTCATTTGGGTGGCCACTTCGGCCAGACGAGTGCCCATTACGGCTGACAGATTAACCATTGCCAGTCGTTCGCCTTGCAATCCGATTTCATCTAACAGGGCGCGCATCCGCGCGACCCTTTGTTGTGCCCTCAGATTACCTTCCAGGTAATGGCATTCTCCGGGCAGTCAACCCGCGACGATCACGCCGTCGGCGCCATCCTCAAAACTGCGTAGTATGTGCAACATATCCACTCGCCCTGTGCATGGCACTTCGATTATTTTTATGGCGGGCGGATATGTCAGGCGCAGGCCACCGGCCAGATCTGCTGCAGCATAGGCGCAATGTCGGCAGCAGAAAGCGAGAATCTGAGGTTGCCATGCTTCTGCATTGGTTATGTCCACTTTAGATCCCCTCCTGTCAGACTGCAATTGGTTCGGTAGCTGTCGTTACCCTGAACAAAGCGTCCACCTTCGCTGCAATTTGAGGGTCAGTGTAGTGTGAAAGCTGGATAGCCATGGCTGGACAAGCCACAACGCACGATCCGCATCCGTGGCAGGCAGCTGCTTCTATCTGGGCTGCTCCCTTTATACCTCCCACTCCAACTAAATCTGGCACAATATGCGGCGCGTGGTAGGGACATGTGCGCACACAAGTCAAGCATCCCACACATCGGCTGGCATCCACTACTGCCACACTGCCACCTATCTGGATAGCATCCTGTGACAGCACAGTCGCGGCGCGCGCCGAAGCCGCCAGAGCTTCCGCAATTGCCTCCTCTAACAACTTGGGATAGCTGGCCATGCCGGCCATGAAGAACCCATCACTCGAAAACTCGACTGGGCGCAACTTGACGTGAGCTTCCACGAAAAACCCATTGCCGTCCACGGGTATCTTGAGTCTCTTGCTGAGCTCGCGAACTCCCTCGGCCGGAACAATTGGACTGCTCAACACCAGCAGATCAGGTTCGAGCCGGAGCACTCGCCCTAATGTTTCCTCCCAGACCTCGACCTCCAGCTGGCCATCGTCGCAATTCACCTTTGGCCTGCGGTCAAAGTCATAACGAATGAAGCGCACCCCTACTTGGCGCGCACGTGTGTATAAACGTTCCTTGAAACCGCAGGTGCGAATGTCTCGATAGATGATGGTGACTTCAGCGTTGGGTTTCAGGCGTTTGAGCACCAGCGCGTTCTTCAGAGCAGTGTTGCAACATAACCGGCTGCAGTATTCCTCTGCTGGTCCAACACACAAGATCATCACCGTAGCGTCGGGTAAATCAACTTTCTGAACTCGTCCGGAACTTGCAATTCCTTCTGCGGTAGCCAGCAAAGTTTCAAACTCTTGCTGGGAGACTACGCGTGGGTGTTGCCCGTACATGTACTCCGGTCCACGATACTCGACGCCACCTGTAGCCAGGATGGTCACGCCGTGACCCACCTCAAAGGCCTCTCGATCGTGGGGCTGCAACTTGGAGGTGAACCGGCCAACGACGCCTTGAGTCTCCAGCACTTCAGTCTGTAAATGCACATGGATAAGAGGATGTGCTTGCACCTCTTGTACCAAGGAGCTCAGAAATTCCTGTGGACTGAATTGACACGCACTCGTGTGCCCATTTCCGTCGCCAGTGGCCATCATGGCTTCCACGCTGTAATAGAGGTGGCGCAGGTTGCCACCCAGGGCATCGCTCCGCTCCACCAGATGTACTGGAAATCCCTGTCTGGCAAGCGATAGAGCTGCTGTCATTCCTGCTGCTCCACCACCTACCACCAAGGCTGCTTTTTCTACTGGCATCGGTATTGTGTGAAGGGGTTCCAAGCGGATAGCACGCCCCACTGCCATGCGCACCAGTTCCTTAGCCTTCTGGGTGGCTGCGTCCCAGTCATCAGAGTGCACCCAGGAACACTGGTTGCGGATGTTGGCCATCTCAAAGAGGTATGGGTTCAGTCCAGCAGCCCGGATGCTGTTTTGAAACAGGGGCTGATGGGTCAGCGGTGTGCATGATGCCACGACCACACGATTCGCTCCCAGTTCCCTGACCTTCTCTGTGATATGGTCGATGCTATCCTGGGAACACGTGTAAAGATTATGTTCGGCGTGGATGACATACGGAAGGGTAGCTGCATACTCCGCTACTTGGGGCACATCTAGGAACCCGCCAATGTTCTTCCCACAATGGCAGACAAAGACGGCGACACGAGGTTCCTCTTGGGCCACATCTCGCTCAGGAGGATATTCAGGCTGACGTGCCAGCGTGCCGCGCGCAGAGGCCAACAGTATGCTTGCGCTGGCTGCCGCTCCATTTCCATCTGTCACCGATTGTGGAATGTCCTTTGGCTCTCGGAAGGCACCCACAACATAGATGCCCGGGCGTGTCGTTTGCAGTGGAGCGAATGGAAGGGTGCGGCAAAAGCCATATTCGTCCAGTTCTATTCCTATGCTGCGCCCCAGATACCGCACATCCTGTGCAACACTCATCCCCACCGACAACACTACCATATCGAACTCTTCTTCTTTGATCGCATTGGATGCAGCTTCCACATACTTTACGATCAAATTGTGCGTGGTGGGATTCTCCTTAACTGAGGAGACACGGCAGCGAGTGTATTGAATGTTATATCTCTCGCGTGCCCGGCGATAGTACTCCTCGTATCCCTTGCCGGCAGCGCGCATGTCCATCAAGAAGATGCGCACTGCGGTATCATGTGCATGCTCAATGGCCATTACTGCTTCTTTCGCGGCGTACATGCAACATACAGCGGAACAGTAGTCGTGTTTTTGATCGCGCGAACCAATGCACTGCAAGAAGGCAATACGGCGCGGTATCTGGCCGTCTGAGGGGCGCCGCACGTGACCTGCAGTCGGTCCTGAGGCGCTCAGCAATCGCTCAAACTGCAACGAGGTCACCACATTGGGATAACGGCCCCAGCCATACTCCTCGGCTGCCTCTGCAGGGAAGGCCATAAAACCTGGTGCCAATATGATGGAACCCACCTTGATCTCTTGCACTTGATCTGGCAAATCATGGTTGATTGCACTGACGCCGCACTGGTAGACACAGCTCAGGCACTCTGAGCAGATGCCGCATGCCAGACAACGTGCTGCTTCTGCCTGTGCCTGTTCGGGTGTGTAGCCGAGCTCCACCTCGGCGAACGTGTTTCGACGGGTGGTGACGGGAAGTTCGGGCATTAGAACACGGCGCGTAATGTGCACCTCTCCGCGTCGCATACGTTCCTGCAGCTCTGCCTCGCTCAATTTGACAACTGGCAGTTCTGGGCGAGGCTTTGGTTCTAGTGGTTCACCTCGCAAGTAACGGTGAATAACCTGGGCACAATCGTGGCCGCTGGCAACGGCCTCAATCACGAAAGCAGTGCCGCTCACACTATCCCCCGCGGCGAACACACCGGGGCGGCTAGTCGCATAGGTGTTCGGGTTGATAGCGATCGTACGGCGCGGGGTCAGACCCACCCCAGCATCCTCTGGGACGAACGCGAGACCAGCCCGTTGTCCCACCGAGAAGATCACTACATCGGCAGGCAATACGTGCTCTGATCCTTCTATTGCCTCAATAGAGAGCCTCCCTTGTTCGTCGAATTCAAAGTGTGCCACGCGCTGGCACTCCACGCCTGCTACGCGGCCATAACCGTCATCCAGGATACGCAAGAATGTGCGCTCGTTGTGGATGATGATCCCTTCCTCTAATGCGGCACTCACCTCCCAAGGATGAGCTGGCATGTTGTCACGTGCCTCGAGGCAAGCCATATGCACTTCACGCGCCCCCAGTCGCAGTGCGGTACGAGCCACATCAATCGCAACATTGCCGCCTCCTAACACTAGCACGAGCTTGCCTTGTATCTGGGGCAGTTTAGCAGGGTTGCCGGTTGGATTGCCAGCGTCCAGACTCGCCAGGCGCACATCCCGCAAGAACTGGGTGTTGATCAACACACCTTCCAAGTCGTTGCCCGGTATCGGCAAACGAATGCCTTCATGGGCTCCTACAGCGATCAAGATGGCCTCGAACCCTTCTCGGAAAAGGTCATCCAGGTTGGTAATGGTCGTGTTCAGACGCAGCTCAACCCCTAAATCAAGGATGTCTTGTACCTCACGATCCACAATCCAGCTCGGCAGCCGGTATTCTGGAACTCCCACTCGCAGCATACCACCTGCCACTGGTAACGACTCGAATACAGTGACTGGGTAGCCTAGCTTACACAGATCCTGGGCCGCAGTGAGGCCACATGGTCCGGCACCAATGATTGCCACACGCTCCGAATAACGACGTGGTACTGGTTCGGGAGGAACGCGCGGTTGCGCGTATACAACGTCCGTCACAAATCGCTTCAGGGCATGGATATTAATGGGATCGTCCACTTTGCCCCGGTTGCAGGCATCTTCGCAGCGATGATTACAAATGCGGCCACATATGCCCGGAAACGGATTATCTTCCTTGATGACACGCAATGCATCCGCAAAACGACCTTCGCGGATCAAAGCAATATAGCCCTGGGCGCGCTGGTGCGCTGGGCAAGCATCACGACATGGAGCGATTCCGCGTTTCTCAATGGCATAGGCGGTGGGAAACGCTTGAGGGTACAGCCTATAAGCAGCTCGGCGCGAGCTGAGACCTTCGTTAAAGGTGTCCGGAATGAGCACAGGGCACACGTCGGCGCACTCGCCACAACCAGTACATTTGCGCAAGTCGACGTAGCGTGGTCTTGTGCGCACGCTGACAGTGAAATCGCCGGCTGCGCCCTTCACCCCAATTACTTCGCTGTTCGTCAGAATCTCGATGTTCAGGTGACGGCCCGTCTCCACCAATTTGGGGGAAATAGTGCACATAGCGCAGTCATTGGTGGGAAAGGTCTTGTCCAGCTGAGCCATGTGACCACCAATAGCGCTGCGAGACTCAACCAGGTACACGCGGTAACCACACTCAGCCAGGGTGAGTGCCGACTGCATGCCGGCGATACCGCCCCCTACTACTAACACGGCGCCGACCGGATTGGCGATCGTTGTATCTCCCTTCTCCATTACCAATTACTGCTCCTTGTCAAGTTGTACGCAACGGGTTAGGCCCAAGTTTACGAATGCGCTCGGTCATCTCTTCAGCGTGGCGCGCGAATGTAGCTCCCATACCACCCGACACAAAGAACATCTCCAGACGTTCCCCTCCCAGCCCAATAGCGTCTAAGAGCTTCTTTGCACGTTCCACACGCGCTTTACCGCGCTCGTTTCCCCGCACATGATGGCAGTTTCCCAGACCACATCCCACTACGTAAACACCATCCGCTCCTTCCTCAAAAGCCTTAAGAATGTAGAGTATGTCAGTCTTGCCAGTGCACGGCAAGCGAATCAAATGGATATTAGGAGGGTATGACAGACGCAATGCTCCGGCCGTATCGGCACTGGTATAGCCGCAATAAATGCAAGTGAACACTGTGATGCAGGGCTCGAAATCGATATCACGCCCATTGTCTCTGGCTGCCTCGGCACTTTCCGTGAAGACAGATGAATTGCTCATTAGCTTACTGCCTCCCCTAATGGGACCCATGCACCTAATCCCTGCGCCATAATCTGCTGATCGGTGTAGTGCACCAACTGGATTGCTTTAGCTGGGCACTCCCCTGTACACGTGCCACATCCTTGGCATATGGCCGGGTTGATGTAGGCTGCCCCTTTGATACCTCCAACTCCTTTCGCTTCCGGATCAATGCGCGGGATGCCAAAGGGACACGTACGCGTGCATGTGAGACACCCGACGCACTTGCTTTGATCCACTTCGGCAACGCTGCCACCCACATAAAGCATGCCCTGTGCTAGCAAGCTGATGGCCCGCCCTGCAGCAGCCTGAGCATTGCTAATGGTTTCCTCAATAAACTTTGGGTAGTGGGCCATTCCTGCTACAAAAACGCCCTCGGCCATAAAGTCCATAGGACGCATCTTAATGTGGGCTTCCATGAAAAATCCCTCGCGCGAGAGAGGTACTCCTAGCATGCGTGCAAGCTCAGCAGTGCCATCACTGGGTACAAGGGCCATGTTCAAGACGAGCAAGTCGGACTCGAAACAAAGAGGGTATTTCAACACGGGCTCATTCACCCGCACACATAACCTCCCGCCTATGTCTTCCACCTCAGGTGGGCTCGATTCATCGTAGCGGACAAAAACAGTGCCACGGCGGCGAGCTTCGGTGTAGAACTGTTCCCGGAAGCCATAGGTGATTACATCCCTGTAAAGCACAGTTACCTGACATGCCGGGTTGAGAAGTTTGATACGAATAGCGTTCTTCATCGAGCTGGTGCAGCAAACGCGACTGCAGTAATCCACCCCGTTTGGGGGACGTACGCACTGGATCATTACAACATGTTTCAAGTCCGCAATCGTCTCTGGCTGATGGGCGATGCGATCTTCTAGCTCCACTTCGGTGAGAACGCGCGGATGCCGTCCGAGCAGGTAAATGTCCCCGCGCCATTCTTGTCCCCCTGTGGCTACGATGGTCACCCCGTGTTCAACTGTGGTGTCAATGCTAGTAGTGCTGCCCGGCGATGTGGTACGAATAACCGATCGAAATGCCCCCACGGAGCCACTGTGTTCGATTACTTGGCTGTGCGTGAAGACCGAGATGCGTTCATGGCCGCGTACCCGGTTGATCAGGTCGCGCAACAAGCGCTGTGGATTGTGGCCCTCAGCGACATAATACACGTGGCGCAAGTTGCCACCTAGCTCCCCTAAACGTTCAACCAACACAGCATCGTACCCGCTGTCCGCGATGTTCAGAGCAGCTGTCATCCCAGCAACGCCTCCACCTATAACCAGTGCACGTGGCACTGGGCGAATGCGTTGCTTATGCCACAGCGTGGCAGATTGTACTCGTCGTATCCCTGTACGTAGCAGCTGCATTGCTTTGCGGGTTGCCTCTTGTGGATAAGCGCTATGCACCCACGCACAATGCTCACGAATGTTGACCAGCTCAAAGAGAGCTGGGTGTAACCCGGCGTCGCGCACTATCTTCTGGAAGAATGATTCGTGCGTGCGGTGACTGCAACCGGCCACGACGACTCGATTGAGCTGATGTTCCTCGATAGCTGCCTGAATATGATCCACCCCGGACTTCAGACAACCATAGCCCACCGAGGTTGCATATACTACCCCTTCTTGCTCTTGTGCATAGCGCACCAGTAGGTCAATGTCTATGGTGCCGTCAATACTTGGATGGCAATCACAAACGAACACACCCACGCGAGGGGGTTGATCCGCAACATCTCGTTCGGGCAGATCTCTTTGATCCGTAATGAATGGGTACGCGCGGCTGGATTTATATTTGCCCAGGTTAGCTCTCAACAGGCGCATTACATCGCCGGCCGCACCTGCTGCATCGATGATTGATTCGGCAATTTCTTTGGGTGATTGGAATGAGCCACACACGTAAATGCCGGGCTGGCTGGTTTGGAGAGGAAGGAACTTGTCCGTCTCACAGAACCCCCATGGGTTGAGATCAATGCCCAGTACATCTGCAGTTTCCTTGGCAAGCACAGGTGGTTGGGTCCCTACCGACAACACTACCATATCGAACTGTTCTTCTGCAATGCGACCGTCCGGATACGCAGTGCGTACAACCAAGTTGTGTGTTTGTCCGCCCTCGTGAACTCCCGACACCCTGCAACGCACGTATTCGACACCAAATTCTTTCCGGGAACGCTCAAGGTAGGCGCTAAACTCCTTATTGAACGCGCGTTCGTCCATGACAAAGATGCGACATACCGCGTCAGGAATACGCTGTCTAGCCAGCATTGCTTGTTTTGTGGCGTACATGCAGCATATAGAAGAACAATAAGGATACTTCTGATCACGCGAGCCCACGCACTGCAACCAGGCAATGCGCTTGGGCATCTGACCATCCGAAGGTCTCACCACTATCCCCTCGGTCGGTCCCGAACGACTTGCCAGACGCTCGTATTGCAAGGCGTGCAACACATTGCTGTACCGTCCCCAACCATACTCTTCATACTCGCGCAGGTCGGTGAGGGAGTAACCGATAGCCAAAATCACTGCACCGACGCGCACAACACGCTCAACAGGTTGCTCGTTAAGGTTCACTGCCTGGGTGGGACAAACATCTGCACACAGTTGGCAATCGTCACAGTACGGTCCCTTGTCAACCACGTAAGCGTCCGGAATCGTGCGCGGTGCCATCTTATAAATGGCCTTGCGCATTGAGAGATCAAGCTGAAAACCGCTGGGGAGTTCAACCGGGCACGCAATAGCACATAGGCCACAGTTGGTGCAGCGCTCGACATCAACATAACGTGGCTCAGAACGCAAGCGGATGGAAAAGTCACCTGCTTGTCCTGTGGCGGCCAGTAAGCGACTATTGGTCAGAATGGTAATGTTAGGATGTATGTTGTGATCGAGGAAGGCAGGCGAGATGGCAGGTCGGGTGCAACCGTAGCCGTGGTCGGAGGTACCACGACACAAGACACAATCATGGGTGGGGAACATAAAGCCCAGCTGGGCAACCCTTCCTCCTAAAGCGGGAGTAGCCTCCACCAGGATTACTCGCAGGCCTGCCTCGGCCAAGTCAATGGCAGCACGCATGCCAGCAACCCCACCACCCACTACCATGACACAACTGCGTGGATCAGAAGGGATCTCTCCTGGCACTGACATAACTGATGGGCACCCCTCGTTCATAGTGGACTTTTCCTCCTCGGTTGCTGCCGGCCCCTTTCGCCCATTCCTACACTGCAACGCGCACGTCCAAGATTTCCACGCCCTCTAATCGCTCCAGCGCTGACAAAAGCTGTTCTTTGGATATACGATCCACCTTTAACACGATCCCCAACCGCTCAGGAGGAAGCTGACCTTTCCAGCTCCCGAAAGCAGCCAGATTGCCTCCTACGTTGGCGATTGCAGCGGATAGGCGAGCCATCTCGCCGGGCTTGTCGTGAACCAGGACCGACAAACGTATCCCAGGGCGACGTGCTCCCATCATTTCGGCAGTTATGGAAAGGAGATCGATGTCGGTGATGATACCCACTAAGCGCGTTTGACGTAGTACAGGCAGGCAGGTCAGCTTGTGGTCCACCATAACCCGAGCTGCCTCTTCAACTGGCACATCCTCTGTGGTAGTGACAAAGTCGCGTAGCATAACCTTACCTACCTTGACCTTCGAAAGGATATACCGTGTCTCTAAAGCGCTTAGCGACGCCGCCGACCATGGCACTGCCTTGATAACGGTTTCACGAGTCAATAGGCCTACGAGCTGGTCATGGCCCTCCACCACGGGCAGGTGGCGCACATTGTGCTCTTGCATAAGTCTCTGTGCTTCCGTAATGGGCGTCTCCGGGCCGACTACCACTAGAGGTTGAGGAGTCATTCGATCTTTTACAAACATGGCCTTCCTCCCACGCCAGCATATCCCTGATACCTCTGTTTAGAGGTGTGTCGGTAGTTCACGTGTTGTCGGCTGCAAGACTGGATCAGGGTCGGCCTTACCCCGGCCATTGCCAGCTCTTGGCTCCACCTGGGGAGTAAAATCCCTTAGACCGCTCTCCTTTACTAGGCGCAGCGCAACTTCCTCGCGTTCTGGAACATGGATGTGCAATCCGTGGATCCAACGCAGTTTTTTCAACTGAGTGATGATCTCGAGAGCGACCTGTACACCCTCCTCGTGAGGATCATGGCTATATGCCATCCGGGTGAGCATACTGGATGGCACAATCACTCCGGGTACCTCAGAAGCCAGGAAGCGTAAATGATTGGCGCTCTTAGGTGGCTCAACTGCCACGATCAGATACGCTTTTCCCAGCAAGTCGCGTTTGTCCAGTGCCTCCATCCAGTCACAAAAACGCGCCAGGTCGAATATGGGCAGTGTTTGAAGGAATTGGGCGCCGGCATTAATTTTCTTATGGGTGATAAGGGCAGCGTAGCGGGGTAAAGTAGCACAAGGGGAGACAACAGCGCCAAGAAAGTAGCGAGGGCGATGTTCAACCTGGAGACCATCGACGTTCACCCCTTCGTCGCGCAGCCGGCGCAGCACCCATAATGCCTGCACTGCATCCAGGTCAGCTGGGCCTGGTGCAGGAGGAGGGCCAGGCCCGAGCCGCCCTGTATCATCACACATGCATAGGATATTATGCACGCCTACCAAACAGGCACCGACTATTTCAGATTCCAAATTATAACGATCCCGGTAGCGAGTTTGGACCTGGAGCACAGGCTCGATGCCATTGGCCAAACTGTGTATCGCGCAGGCCAGCCCTCCCATCCGGGCAACACCTCGCGGGTTGTCTGTAAAGTTGAAGGTATCGACGTATCCCTCCAGCTGTTCGGCCAGGCGTGCGATACGCACACCTGTAGGCTCCATAGGTGGTGCTACCTCAACCGAGACAACGAACTTTCCGCTGCGCAAGCGCTTTTCGAGCTGAGAAACTGGTTCGGAGTAAGCCGGTGGGTGATAATGGCTGTCCCCCTGCCACCACGGCAATGCACGTTGCCGATTATGATAATTCTCCCAATCGGCATAGTAGCGAGCTGGGTTGATAAGGCGGTCCCACAGACGAGGACCACATCCTTGCCAACAGCCCTGAGCGTGAGGAGTCATGTTGCCCGCTTTCGTGCAATTGACGCGGGTATCGCGTGGGGCATTGACTTCCAGCAACCGCTCCAAGGCGCCTTGCTGCTCCGCACGTGCATAAATGAGGTACCAGGTGCAAGGTCGAGAGCGATCAATAAAGCAATGCTGGGGATTCGAACCTCGACACGGGCCGTTACGCAATTCACGCGTGCATGTGAGGGGACAAATGAAAGCGGTTTGGAAAAGAAGACACTGGCCACACGCGCGACACTTGAACAAAGCTTTGTCAATCTTACTTGCCAGTGTCAATTCCAGACGCAAACGCACCTGTCGCCACACTTCTTCAGCGATTATGCGCCGGAAGCTGTGTGCCAGGCGCTGCTGCATTGCGTCCCTCCCTTGAACGGGCCAAAAACGTGTGCTCAAGCATCAGGTGGCATTCATATTATCTCACATAGAAAAGATGCTGTCAAGAGCTTTTAACTTGGTGATTATTCATTATTTGGTGATCCTGAATGAGTCTGTGCATCGAGCAAGCGCCGAGTGCAGTTCAGGCAATCAGCAGCGTCAGGTCAGCCCTGCCGCGCCCCAGGTGGTTGCCAATTCACGTGCGTAGACGCAAGACATTGATGGCAGAACGAGCGCGTTGGTAGCCGGCGCATTGTGCGATGCTGCTCTTTGACCCGCCAGCTGATGGCGCCTTCGGCAGCATTATTGGTGCCGTCCAGGGTCTCACCGCGCCTACCCCGCCGGGTGCGGTGATGGATGGGGCATAGCCACAGGTTCCCACGATCCCGGAACAGCAAACGCAAGCGCTCGTGGTGGAACACACGCCCTCGCATTTGGTGGTGGCGTTGGAGTCGGTGAGCTTTGAAAAACCATATCACCAGTCAGGGGGCCGTGTCAAGTCAAATGATAATGTTACCAAGGCGTCCTCTCCTTTCAGCAAGTTGTCAGAGGTGTTCAGGGTCTGGTG